>JADHED010000455.1_pt1 | contig 49377 bp, 41 predicted proteins | sample 8952041 | NCBI WGS metagenome assembly JADHED01 (sample SAMN16124423, study PRJNA663239) | bioreactor sludge metagenome | isolation source: sludge (control) | place: India:Bengaluru | collected 2018-09-08 | reverse complement strand
ATCTTGGCCACGACGCCGGCGCCCACGGTGCGGCCGCCCTCGCGAATCGCGAAGCGCAGTCCCTCTTCCATGGCGATCGGCGTGATCAATTCCACCGTCATCTTGATGTTGTCGCCCGGCATCACCATCTCCACCCCTTCGGGCAGGTGCGCCGAACCCGTCACATCCGTCGTCCGGAAGTAGAACTGCGGACGGTAGCCGTTGAAGAACGGCGTGTGACGGCCGCCTTCTTCCTTCGTCAAGATATACACCTCACACTCGAAATCCGTGTGCGGCGTCACCGACTTCGGCTTGCAGATCACCATGCCGCGCTCGATGTCTTCCTTCTTCATGCCGCGCAGCAGCAGACCCACGTTGTCGCCGGCCTGGCCCTGGTCCAGGATCTTGCGGAACATCTCCACGCCCGTGCACACCGTCTCCTGCGTGTCACGGATGCCGACCAGCTCCACCTTCTCGCCCATGTTCACGATGCCGCGCTCGATGCGACCCGTCGCCACCGTCCCGCGGCCGGAGATCGAGAACACGTCCTCCACCGGCATCAGGAACGGCTTGTCCAGCTCGCGCTTCGGCAGCGGAATGAACGTGTCCAGAGCGTCCACCAGCTCGAAGATGCACTTCGCGTCCGGCGAATCCGCGTCCCCGCTCTCGAGCGCCTTCAACGCGCTGCCGCGGATGATCGGCGTGTCGTCGCCGGGAAATTCGTACATGCTCAAGAGCTCGCGGACTTCCAGCTCCACCAGGTCCAGAAGCTCGGGGTCGTCCACCAGGTCGACCTTGTTCATGAACACGATGATGTACGGCACGCCCACCTGGCGGGCCAGAAGGATGTGCTCGCGCGTCTGGGGCATCGGGCCGTCGTCCGCGCCGACCACCAGCACCGCGCCGTCCATCTGCGCCGCGCCCGTGATCATGTTCTTCACGTAGTCCGCGTGACCCGGGCAATCCACGTGCGCGTAATGCCGCGTCTGGCTCGAGTACTCCACGTGAGCCGTCGCGATCGTGATCCCGCGCTCGCGCTCTTCCGGCGCCTTGTCGATCTGGTCGAACGGCACGTACTCCGCCAGACCCTTCTTCGACAGAATCTCCGTGATCGCCGCCGTCAACGTCGTCTTGCCGTGGTCCACGTGGCCGATCGTTCCGACGTTCACGTGGTCCTTCGTACGCTCGAACTTCGCACGCGCCATCAGCCGCTTCCTCCCGGTCAGGACTCTCCACAACACGGAGCCGGCTGCGTGCGCAGTCCGGCCTAACGACCGTCATCCGACGGTTAGCGAAGGATCTGGAGCCCACGAGCAGAATTGAACTGCTGACCGCTTGCTTACCATGCAAGTGCTCTACCGACTGAGCTACGTGGGCCCCGAACTCTTTTCTCTCTGCACCAACCTGCGCTTGCTGGAGCGGGAAACGGGGCTCGAACCCGCGACCCTCAGCTTGGAAGGCTGATGCTCTACCAACTGAGCTATTCCCGCTCCGAACCGCCCGCGTGTGCGCGGAAGGAACCTTGGTGGGGGGGGGAGGATTCGAACCTCCGAAGGCGTTCGCCGACAGATTTACAGTCTGTTCCCATTGGCCACTCGGGAACCCCCCCACACGATCCGGCGTGGGTCGGCCCCGCTCGCGACCCGGGGCCCCTCATCGTTGCTGCCCTCATCGTATCTGGAGCTGGCGAGAGGACTTGAACCCCCAACCACCTCATTACAAGTGAGGAGCTCTACCAGTTGAGCTACGCCAGCTCGATCCGTCTGGCTGACAGCCGCCCACCCGGTGCGGGGTGCACACGGCCCGCATCGGGGACGGGCAATATAAAGCAGTGCCGTCTCGAGTGTCAAGACGATTCCCGCGGCTGCAGGCGCGGCCCGTCCGGCGTGTCGAGAACCTCGTACCCCAGCTGCCGGAGCTCATCCCGCAGGCGGTCCGCGCGTGGCCAGTCCCGGTCCTGGCGGGCCCGTTCGCGGGCAGCGACCAGGGCCGCAACGGCTTCCGGCGCCGCCGGAGCCGGGGCGAAGTCCGCCAGACCGCCGGGAAACAGCCCCAGGATGAGGTCGGCGGTGGCCAGGAGTTCGCGCGCCGCCGCCAGGGGCGCCGGGTCGAGGCCCCGCTCGCCGGTGGCGGCGAGATACTGGTTCAGCTCGCGGACCACGCCGAACAGGGCGCCGATCGCGCCGCCGGTGTTGAAATCGTCGTCCATCGCGCCGAAGAATCGCTCCTCGCCCTCGGCGACCGCCCGGGCCAGGCTCTCGCCGGCGAGGGAGACCAGGCCGGACGGCAGGGGCGTCGTCCCGGGATCGGCGAGGACAGCCAGAAGCCGCCGGACAACCCGGACCAGGCGGCCGTGGGCGGCGGCGGCCTCGGCGATGCGGTGATCCCCGTACTCGATCTGGCTGCGGAAGTGGGCGCTCAGCAGGAAGAACCGCACGGCCTCGGGCGGCACGCGGGCGAACAGCGCGTCGAGGTCCAGGACGTTGCCATCCGACTTGGACATCTTGCGGCCCGCGAGATTCAGTAACCCATTGTGGAGCCAGAAGTTGACGAATGGCTGGCCGGTCGCGCAGCAGCTCTGGGCGACCTCGTTCTCGTGGTGCGGGAACAGCAGGTCCCGCCCGCCGCCGTGCAGGTCGAAATGGTCGCCGAGGTACTGGGTGGACATCACGGAGCATTCGATGTGCCAGCCGGGCCTGCCGCGACCCCACGGCGAATCCCAGCCGGGTTCCTCGGGGCCGGCGCCCTTCCAGAGGGCGAAATCGAGGGGATCCTCCTTGACCTCGCCGACCTCGATGCGCACCCCCGACCGCATCTCGTCGACCCGCCGCCCGGACAGCCGGCCGTACGCCGGGTACGACCTCACCCGGAAGTAGACGTCGCCGCCGGCCGCGTAGGCGTGCCCGCCCGCGATCAACCGCGCGATGAAGGCGACGATCTGAGGCAGGTGCTGCGTCACGCGCGGGTAGTGGTGGGCCGGCCGGATCATCAGCACGCGCGCAACGTCGTGGAATGCCTGGATGTTGCGCTCGGCGACGGCCTCCACCGTGGCGCCCTCGGCCTGGGCGCGGGCGATGATCTTGTCGTCGATGTCGGTGAAGTTCTGGACGTGGGTCACCCGGTAGCCGCGGAACTCCAGATACCGGCGGACGACGTCGCAGGCCACGAAGGCGAACATGTGGCCGAGGTGCGGCAAGTCCTGCACGGTCAGGCCGCAGACGTAGAGTCCGACCTGGCCGGGGACCACCGGTTCGAACGGCCGCTTGGTGCCGAGGACGATGTCCTGGACCTGCAGCGTCATGGGCAATCGCGAGCGGCGGCGGGGTCGCCGCGCCCGGCCCGGCACAGGGCCTCGCGGCAGAGGTCCTCGAGGAGGGCGGCGAACGGGATCCCGACCGCGGCCGCGGCCTTGGGGACCAGGCTGTTGGCCGTCATGCCGGGGTTGGTGTTGACCTCGAGGCAGAAGTAGCGGTCGTCGTCGAGGCGCCAGTCGACGCGGGCGAGGCCCTGGCAGCCGAGCAGGTCGTGCAGGCGCAGGGCGTCGGCGCAGATGTTCTCGTACACCGGCGAGTTCACGGGCGCCGGCACCAGGTACTCGCTGGCGCCGTCGGTGTACTTGTGGCGGAAGTCGTAGAAGCCGTCGCGCGGCCGGATCTCGAGCAGCGGCAGGCGCCGGCCCAGGAGGATGGCGGCGGTGAGTTCGCGGCCGGGGACGTAGCGCTCCAGGAGGATGCCGGTGGTCCGCTCGGCGGAGGACGACGCCACCCGCGTGAACGCCGCCTCGAACTCCTCCGGGCGGTTGACGATCTCGACGCCGACGCTGCTGCCGCCCGTGTTCAGCTTGACCACGACCGGATACCCGAGTTCCGCCGCGGCGCGTTCCTGGACGTGGGCGAGGGAGAGCGCTCCCGCCGCGGCGGCGCGCCCGCGGACGGCCGGGAGCTGGCCCTCGACGGCCACCGGGCAGCCGGCGTCGCCGTTCCAGGACACCAGCAGCCAGTCGGGGGTCGGGATGCCGGCGCCGGACATCACGCGCTTGCAGGCCGCCTTGTCCATGGCCAGCGCGCTCGCGAGGGGGCCCGACAGGGCGTACGGGATCTCGAGCAGGTCGAGCACCGCCTGCAGGTGGCCGTCCTCGCCGTCGCCCCCGTGCAGGACCGGGAAAGCCACCTCGACCTCCCGCAGCACGGGCAGGTCGAGCGCCGCCCGCACGTTCGGCAGGTCGATGGACTCGACCCGGTGGCCGGCCGCGGCCAGCGCCGTGGCCACCGCCCGGCCCGAGACCAGGGAAATCTCGCGCTCCGACGAGTCGCCGCCCATGAGCACCGCGATGTGCACCGTCGTCCTCCCGGAAATCCGTGTTCTGGAGACCCCGCCTCCTCGCCGACATTCTCCGCAGAGGCGGGACCGTCGTCAACGCGCAGGTGGTGGTCGTCGTCAATCACCCTTTTCCAGCAGCGCCACGGCCATCGCCGTGATGCACTCGCCCCGCCCCTCCGGCCCGAGACCCTCGCCGCGCGTGGCCTTGACGTTCACCTGGGCGACGGGCACGCCGAGCGCCGCGGCGAGGTTGGCGCGCATCTCGTGCCGGCGCGGGGCGATCTTCGGCGCCTCGGCGATCACGGTGCAGTCCACGTTGCCGAGGTGGTAGCCGGCTTTCGCGATCAGGACCATCGTGCGCCGCAGCAGGTCCAGGCTGTCGGCGCCGGCGTACCGGGGATCGGTGTCCGGGAAGTGGGTCCCGATGTCGGCCAGGCCCGCCGCCCCGAGCAGGGCGTCGATGACCGCGTGGGCGACCACGTCGGCGTCCGAGTGGCCGAGTGGCCCCACGGCCATGTCCGCGAACCTGACCCCCGCCAGGATGCAGGGACGACCCGGGACGAGGGGATGGCGGTCGAAGGACTGTCCGATGCGGATCACGGAAGACACGCTCCTGCGGCGGGGTGCGGTGGCGAGGAGGACTCTAGAGCGCCCGGGACCGGGCGGCAATGGCGAACTGGGCCCGGGCGGCCGTCACGCGGACTGGCCGGGCTCCCGGATCTCGATGGCGCCGTGCCCGTGCGAGGCGAAGTACCGGTAGATCTCCGCCACGAAATCCCGGCTGGCGCGCAGCCGTTCCGGCGCGATCCGGTAGGCGAGCAGCCGCATGCGGTCGCCCCAGATGAGGCGGCAGTTGTCGAGCGCGGAGGAGAAGAACGAGGCGACCGTGCCCGGCAGGGTCGGGGAATCCAGCAGGTAGAACTCGAAGGGTTTGTCGATCTCCTGCATGGCGATCCCGCAGTCGGCGAGGACGTCGGCGAGCGCCCGGCGATCCTCGCGCGGGTGGGGGACGTAGACCAGCGGCTGGCCGGCGTGGGACCGGCGGACGTCGCCCAGCAGCGACCGGAACTCGTCCCGCCCCAGATAGCCGTCCTCGGCCAGGGGCTGGCCCAGGAAGAGGACGCGGTGGTCCGTGGGGCTGGTCGCGGCCTGCCGGCCCGCCCGCGGATATCGGTTGCGCACCAGGGTGTCGGCGGGGGGCAGGTCCAGGTCGTAGGTCGAGAAGAAGACCAGGCTCTCCCGCGGCGTCTGGTGCCAGGCCACCTCGGTGGTCAGCCAGTGCTGTTTCCACGCGCGCCAGCGGTCGGGACGCGGTGGCGGCGCCAGCGCGCCGGCGACGAAGTCGCGTCGCGCGCGGGCGATGCGGAAGGTGTCGGTCCCGTCGTCCACGAGGATGCAACGCGCATCGTGGAAACGGTTGGCGAGGTGCCGGAAGTGCGCCTGGTGGTAGTTGCCGATGACGAGGTTCGGCACGCCGCGCCAGGCCCGGAAGAAGGCGTCGTAGCGCCGGCGCAGGCGCCACTGCTGGGCCACCCAGCGGACCTCCGCCAGTTCCTCGTTCGCGTCCGCCGACAGCAGGGGCAGCGCGAGGGGCTGGCGCCGGGGATCCAGCTCGAAGCGGGCGACGGATGCCCACTCGGCCGGCGTGACCAGCGGCAGCAGCAACTCCCAGGGGAACTTCCGCGAGGTGAGGATGGCGAGCGCGGGACGTTCGAAGCCGAAGTGATGGCGGGCTTCCACCGCGTTGAGGATCTGCAACGGCGTCTTGACCACGACCAGTGCGTCGTGACGACTCCGGGTTGTCGTGCTGGCAAGCGTCAACATGGCCGGCGACCGATAGGCTCCAGGTTGGGGATCCTCCAAAAAGTCTGCGATATGGTCACGCCCAGACTTCGCTGATGTTTATCGGCGGGACATGTCCGTCATGGAGCCGCATCTCCCCCTCAGCCCCATGATGATACCCCGCCCGCGCGCGGGCGGCAACGACCGCTTCGGCCCCGGGATTCTCCGCTGGACGGTGCCGCCGGTTTGATCCTATCCTGTCCGGTATCAGCGGCCATTCCGACCCCCGTTCCAGGCGTGCGGGCGCCCATGTCATGTCGTTCCTGCTCGTCGGCGACAACCGGACGAACGTCAACTGGGGAGGGCGCGCCGGCAGCCTGGCCCTCCATTCCCTGCTGGCCGGAGCCCTGGGCGCCGGACGGAGCGTGTTCGCGAGCGAGATGGCCCCCCCCGGCGCCGGCTGGCGCGACCGCCTGCGCGGCGACGGCGACATCCTGCGCGACGACCCCGCCGCCTCCGTGCGCAACCTCCTGCGGCGACGTCGCCACGATCCCGCGCTCGCCGACCTCTACGACCGCGTCCTGGCCGCCGACACCGTCGTGATCAACGGCGAGGGCGACGTCGTGTTCAGCCGGCCGGTCCGGCGCCGGATCCGCTACTTCGCGGCGCTGGTGGAACTGGCCCGGCAGCTGGACAAGCGGATCGCGTGGGTCAACACCATCCTCGCCGACTGCGTCCGCTCGGGCCGGGACCCGCTCGCCTTCGCGCTCACGGCGACCGCGCTGAGCCACGCCCACCTGGTCGCGGTTCGCGACCGCGAGTCGCTGCGGATCGCGCAGCGGGACATGGGCCTCGCCGGCGCGCGCCTGGTGCCCGACGCGCTCTTCCACTGGCACGCCGGACAGAAGCGGGCGCGCGCGCAGTTGCCCGCCGACGGCGACTTCGTGGTGCCGGCGCCCGAGCACGAGCGCTACCTGCACCGGCTCGATCTCGCCGCCGATTACATCTGCGTCGGGGGCAATTCGCTGGTCACCGAGCCGGCCGCGGGAGACGACCTGGTGGCGAGCTACACCCGGCTCTGCGAGGGCCTGCGCGAGCTGGGCTATCCGCTCTACCTCGTGGTCGCGGACGGTCGTGACCGTTTCCTGGAGACGGTCGCCGCGCGCCTCGACCTCGCCGTGGTGCCGGTCGGCACGCCGATCCACTTCGCGGCGGCAATCCTGGGCAAGGCGCGCCTGCTGGTCTCGGGGCGGTACCACCCGACCATCATGGCGGCGCTCGGAGGAACGCCCTGCGTGTTCCTCGCGACCGGCAGCCACAAGATGCGGAGCCTCGCCGAGACGCTCGAGATGCCCGACGAGGAGATCTTCCCGGCGGCGCCGGACGCGAAGGACATCCTGCGCCTGTGCGGCCTGGCGTCCCGCCGGGTCAACGCCGGCGCGCCGCTGCGCGCGCGCATCGGCGCCGTGGCGGCGCAGCGCGCCCAGGAGACGGCGGAGCTCGGCCGCCTCCTGCGGCTGGCGGACCAGCCGGTCCAGGCGCGGGCGGACGCCGGACATGGCTGAGTTCATCCCGCTCTCCGTGCCGGTCATCGCGGGCAACGAGTGGACCTACGTCCGCGAGTGCCTGGACACGGGCTGGGTGTCGTCCGCCGGCAAGTTCGTCACCCGCTTCGAGGACGAGCTGGCCGCGTGCACCGGCGCATCGCACGCCGTGGCCTGCACCAGCGGCACCGCGGCGCTGCACGTCGCGTTGCAGCTCGCCGGCGTGCGGAGTTGCGACCTGGTGCTGGCGCCGACGGTGACCTTCATCGCCCCGATCAACGCCATCCGCTACCTCGGCGCCGACCCCCTCTTCTTCGACTGCGACCGCTTCTACAACCTGGACCCCGGACCCGTGCGCGACTACCTCGCCAACGAGACGCAGCCGCAGGCCGACGGCCTGCACGACCGCCGCTCCGGCCGTCGTCTCGGCGCTCTCCTGCCGGTCGCGGTGTTCGGCAACGCCGGCGACTGGGCCGACCTCTACGCCGACTGCCGCGCGCGCGGCCTGCCCGTCGTCGAGGATGCGACCGAGGCGCTCGGGACCCGCTACACGACGGGCGCCTGGGCGGGCCGGCACGCCGGCACCCGCGCCGACCTCGGCTGCTTCTCCTTCAACGGCAACAAGATCATCACCACCGGCGGCGGCGGGATGATGGTCACCGACCGCGGCGACCTCGCGGCGCGGGCGCGCTACCTCACCCAGCAGGCGAAGGACGACGCCGTCGCCTTCCGCCACGACGAGGTCGGCTACAACTACCGCCTGACCAACCTCGCGGCCGCCCTCGGGGTCGGCCAGCTGGAACAGCTCGAGGCGTTCGTGGCGCGCAAGCACGCCAACCTCGCCCTCTACCGCGAGCGCCTCGCCGGCTGCGACTGGTGCGAGCTCGCGCCGTCGCCCGCCTACGCCCGCAACAATCTCTGGATGTATCCCCTCTACCTGAAGGACGGCACGTGGCGCGGCCGCGCGCGGGACCTGGTCGACGCCCTGGCCGCCGAGGGCATCGAGACGCGGCCGCTCTGGCAGCTCAATCACCAGCAGGCGCCGTATCGCGCCTGCCGCGTGATCGGCGCCGCGCGCGCGCAGGACCTGGTCGCGAACACCGTGAACCTCCCCTGCAGCGTCGACCTCACGCCGGCGGCCATCGACCGCGTCTGCGAGGTGCTCCACCGTGTCTAGGATCATCGTGCTCGGCAGCGGAGGTCACGCGGGCGTGCTGGTGAGCATCGCGCGGCGCGACCGCCTCGGCGACCTGTGCGGCTACGTCGACCGCCGGGATCGCGGCGAGCGGCACGGCCTGCCCTACCTCGGGGACGACGACGCGATCGCGCGCGACCACCGCGACGGCGCCCTGCTCCTGGGCGTCGGCCTGACGGACAACGCCCCCGCGCGCTGGCGGCTCTACGCCGCCCATCGCGCCGCGGGCGCCGCCTGCCTGGTGCTGGTCTCGAGCCGCGCGAGCGTGGCCGCCGAGGCGCAGCTCGGCGCGGGCACCGTCGTGCTGGACCTCGCGGCCGTCAACGCCGGCGCGCGCCTCGGCGAGGCGTGCATCGTCAACACCGGCGCGGTGGTCGAGCACGACTGCCGCCTCGGCGACAACGTCCACGTCGCGCCGCACGCCACGCTGTGCGGCGACGTCGCCATCGGCGACCACGTCCTGATCGGCGCCGCCGCGACCGTCCTGCCGGGACGGCGCGTGGCAGGTGGCGTGGTGATCGGAGCCGGCGCGGTCGTCACCCGCGATCTCGCGGAACCCGGCATCTACGTGGGCGCGCCCGCCGTCCGGGTCGCGCCGGGGAGGCCAGCGTGATCGAGATCATCGCCGAGATCGGCGTCAACCACGACGGCTCCCTCGCGAAGGCCCGGCAGCTGGTCCTGGCCGCGCGCGACGGCGGCGCCGACTGGGCGAAGTTCCAGACCTTCAAGGCGGCGGACCTCGCGGCGGCCGCGGCGCCGACGGCCGCGTACCAGCGCGCCCACCACGGCGGCGACCAGCGCAGCCTGCTCGCGGGCCTCGAGCTCGGGGCGGACGCGTTCCGGGAATTGCAGGCCCAGTGCCACGAGGCCGGCATCGGCTTCCTGTCGTCGCCCTTCGATCCCGGCAGCCTCGAGCTGCTGCTGGCGATGGGACTGGGCACGGTGAAGGTCGGCAGCGGCGAGATCACGAACCTGCCGCTGCTGGCGAGGCTCGGCGGGGCCGGCGTGCGGGTGATCCTCTCGACGGGCATGAGCACGCTCGGCGAGGTCGAGACGGCCGTGCGCGCGCTGCAGGACGCGGGGTGCCGGCACCTGGTCCTGCTGCACTGCGTGACCCAGTACCCGACGCCCGTCGACCAGGTCAACCTCCGCGCGATGACGACGCTGCGGCGGGCCTTCGGGCTGCCGGTCGGCTACAGCGACCACACGCCGGGACACGAGGTGGCGGTGGCGGCCGCGGCTCTCGGCGCCGTGATCATCGAGAAGCACCTGACCCTCGACCCCACGGCGCCCGGACCGGACCACGCCGCCTCGAGCTCGCCGGCCGAGTTCGCCGCGCTGGTGCGGGCGGTCCGCAACGTCGAGGCCGCGCTGGGCGACGGGATCAAGCGGCCCGCCGCCTGCGAGCTGCCCAACCTGGTGGTGGCGCGCAAGAGCCTGGTGGCGGCGCGGGACCTCGCGGCGGGCGACGTCGTCGGGGCCCACGACGTCCTGATCAAGCGGCCCGGCGACGGGATCGCGCCGCGGCACCTGGCGCAGGTGGTCGGAAGGCGACTGGCTCGCGCGGTGGCCCGCGACACGGTCCTCAGCTGGGACGACCTCTCGCATGAACGGTGAGCGCCGCATCGCCATCGTGACCACCAGTCGGGCCGACTACGGCCACCTGCGGTCGCTGATCCTCGCCGTCCACGCGGACCCCGCGCTCGCGCTGCGCCTGCTGGTCAGCGGCAGCCACCTCGACCCGGCCCGCGGGAACACCGCGCAGGACATCGAGCAGGACGGGGTGCCCATCTGGCGCCGCCTCGCGATCCGGGTGGAGGGCGACGACGAGGCCGCCGCGCTTGCGACCCTCGGCAACGCGATCCACGCCGCGGGGCCGGTCCTGGCGGCCGAGCGGCCGGACGTGGTGGTGGTCCTCGGCGACCGCACCGAGGCCCTGGCCTGCGGGCTCGCCGCGCGCATGCTGCGGATCCCGCTCGCCCACCTGCACGGCGGCGAGATCACCGGCGGGGCGATCGACGAGTCGATGCGCCACGCCCTCACCAAGCTCGCGACGTATCACTTCGTGGCGACCGCCGCGTACGCGGCGAACGTGGTCCAGCTCGGCGAGGACCCCGCGCGGGTCTTCGTCGTCGGCGCGCCGGGGCTCGATGGCCTCGCGTCCGTGCCGGACGTGCCACGCGACGCGTTGCTGGCCGGCTTCGGGCTGGCGGCCGGCCGGCCCACGGCGCTGGTGGCCTTCCACCCGGTCACCACCGAGGGCCGCGAGAGCGCCGCGGCGCAGGTGGCGGCCCTGCTGGCGGCGATCGCGCAGGCGGACCTGCAGGCCGTGCTCACCGGCGCGGGCGCCGACGCGCACGGCGGCCTGATCAACGCCGCGCTGGCGGCCGCCGCGGCGGCCCGGCCCGACCGCTTCCACTTCCGCCCGCACCTGGGCCGACGACTTTTCGTGAACTGCCTGCGCCACCTCGACCTGATGGTCGGCAACTCCTCGAGCGGCATCATCGAGGCACCGTCGTTCGGCCTGCCCGTGGTCAACGTCGGGGACCGGCAGGCCGGGCGCGTCATGGCGGACAACGTCCTGCCGGCCGAGGCGGAACCGTCGTCCCTGGCCGCCGCCCTGCGGGCCGCGCTGGATCCCGAGGTCCGGGAGCGCTGCCGGCGCGCCGTCAATCCCCACGCCGCGCCCGGCCCGCAGCCGAGCGGCGAGCGCATCAAGGAGATCCTCAAGTCGGTGTCGCTGGAGCCCGACGTGATCAAGAAGCAGTTCCGCAGACTGGACGGTCAGCATGCGTAAGTACCCCGTCGAGGACTACCTCGTGGGCGAGGACCTCTCGATCCGCGACGCCCTCGAGCGCATCGAGAAGACGGAGCGCCGGACCCTGTTCGTGGTCGACGCGTCGCGACGCCTGCTGGGCTCGGTGACGGACGGCGACATCCGGCGCTGGTTCCTGCACGGCGGCGAGATCGGCGCCGCGCTGCGGCAAGTGATCAACCCGCAGCCGCTCACCGCCGGCCCCGGGTACGACCGCGAGTCGTTGAGCCGGCGCCTGGTCGAGACCGGCGCGACCTGCGTGCCGCTGGTCGACGAGCAGCGCCGCGTGGTCGACCTGGTGTTCTGGGAGGATCTCTTCGTCGGCGAACCGGCGGGGCCCGTCCTGCGCCAGCTGCGCGCGCCGGTGGTCATCATGGCCGGAGGCCGCGGCACGCGCATGGCGCCGTTCACCCAGGTGCTGCCCAAACCGCTGCTGCCCATCGGCGAGAAGACCGTCATCGAGATCATCATCGACCGGTTCCTGGCCCACGGCATCCGCGAGTTCCACGTGGCCCTCGGGCACAAGGCCAACCTGCTGCGGGCGTTCTTCCTCGAACTGCCGCGCGACTACGCGGTCCGCTTCGTCACCGAGGAGGAGCCGCTCGGCACGGCGGGCGCGCTCGGCCTCCTGGCCCCGCACCTGACGGAGCCGTTCATCCTGACCAACTGCGACATCGTGATCGAGGCCGACTACGCCGACCTGGTGGACCACCACGTCCGCGAGGACAACCAGATCACGCTGGTGGTCTCCCTGAAGACGTATCGCATCCCCTACGGCGTGTGCGAGATCGTCGGCGGCGGTCAGCTGGCCTCGATCACGGAGAAGCCCGAGTTCGACCTGATGGTCAACACCGGCATGTACGTGATCTCCCCCGCGGCCCTGGCCCACGTGAAGGCCGACCGGCTCTTCCACATGACCGACCTGATCGCCGCCGTGCGCGACGCCGGCGGGCGCGTCGGCGTCTATCCGATCGGCGAGGGCGCGTGGCTCGACACCGGGGAGTGGGCGGCCTATCGCACCACCCTGCAGCACTTCGAGACCCGGCTCCTGCAGTGAGCCTGGAGGGCAGCGTGATCGGATCCCGGCAGGTGATCGCCATCGTCCCGGCGCGCGGCGGCAGCAAGGGAATCCCGCGCAAGAACCTGGCGTTGCTCGGCGGCCGCACGCTGCTCGAGCGCGCCATCGCGGTCGCCCGCGAGGTGCCGCTGGTCGATCGGGTCGTCGTGTCCACGGACGACGAGGAGATCGCGCGCGTCGCGCGCGACGCGGGCGCCGAGATCCACGCGCGGCCGCCGCACCTGGCGACCGACGGCAGCAAGGTGATCGAGGCCCTGCGGCACCTCTGCGAGACGCTGCTGGACCCCGCCGGCCTGGTCAACCCGCTGCTGGTGCTGCTGGAGCCGACGTGCCCGCTGCGCGCGCCGCACGACGTCACGGCGTGCCTGGAGTTGCTGGCCGGCGGCGGCGACTGTGTCGCGACCTTCACCACCGCCGCGACCAATCCGTGGCGGGCCTGGCGGATCGCCGACGGTCGTCCCGAACACTTCGTGGCCGGCGCCAACCCCTGGTTGCCCCGGCAGCAGCTGCCGCCGGCGTTCGAGCTCACGGGCGCCGTCTACGCCTTCTGGCGCGACAACCTGCGGGACCCGCGCCACGAGGTCCTCTGCGGCGACATCCGCGCCGTCATCCTGCCGCCCGAGCGGTCGCTGGACATCGACACCGTCCGCGACCTGCACGTGGCGGAAGCCCTGCTCAAGGAGTCGCAACCATGACCATCGATCGTACCCTCCAGTCCCTCTTCGACCTCACCGGCCGCACGGCCGTCGTGACCGGCGGCGCCGGCTTCCTGGGGTCGGCGATGAGCGCCACCTTCGCCGAGCTGGGAGCCAACGTGGTGATCGCGAGCCGCGACCAGGCGAAGTGCCGCCAGCGCTGCGACGAGATCGCCGCCCGCACCGCCGGCGCGGGACGCTTCGCCGCGCACCAGCTCGACCTCCTCGACCGGGAGTCGATCGGCCGGCTGGTCGACGCCGTCGTCACCGAGTTCGGGGGCATCGACATCCTGGTGAACAACGCCTGGTCGGGAAACAAGAATTCCTGGGAGTCGATCGACGACCACGACTGGGAGTACGACATCAACATGTCCCTCAACAGCGTCTTCCGCATGGTCAAGGCGTCGTTCGACACGCTCAAGGAACGGCGCGGCGTCATCCTCAACATCACCTCGATGTACGCGCACGTCGCGCCCGACTACCGCATGTACGACGGCAAGCAGTTCGCCAACCCGCCGAGCTACGGCGCGGCGAAGGCCGGCGTCCTGCAGTTCACGCGCTACCTCTCGAGCTTCCTCTCGCCGCACGGCATCCGGGTCAACGCGCTCAGCCCCGGCGCCTACCCCCACCCGCCGACGCGCGAGCACGCGGAGTTCATGGCGCGCCTGTGCAGCAAGAACCCGCTGGGCCGCCTCGGCGAGCCCGAGGACCTCAAGGGCGCGGTCGCGCTCCTGTGCTCGGACGCCGGCAGCTACATCACCGGCCAGAACCTGTGCGTCGACGGCGGCTGGGCCGTCTGGTAGGTGCCATGAGCGCGATGCTCGACCTGATCCGCGACCTCGCGCCGCTGCGGCGGGTGATCGCCGCGCCCGACTACGACCGGGCGGTCGACCACCTCCGCGGCGTGCTGCCGTTCACGGTCCGCGAGTACGCGACGGGCGAGCCGCACAACGGCTGGGTGATCCCGCCGCGCTGGGAAGCGACCGAGGCCGTCATCCGGCGCGACGGCGAGCTGGTGTACGACGGCCTGCAGCATCCGCTGGGCGTGATCGCGCTGTCGTCGCCCTTCGCCGGCCGCCTCTCGCTCGCCGACCTGCGGCCGCACCTGCACTGCCACCACGCCCACCCCGACGCCATTCCGTTCCACTATCGCCAGCAGTTCCGCAGCTGGCGGCGGGACTGGGGCTTTTGCCTGCCGCGCCGGCTCTACGAGAGCCTCGCGCCCGGCGAGTACGAGGTGAGCCTGCAGACCCGCGAGGCGCCGGGCGTGCTCAAGGTCCTGGAGTACGAGCACCGGGGCGACGCGGACCAGACCATCGTCCTCGGCGCCGACCTCGATCGTCCCGGCGTCGCCAATGACGGCGTCTCGGGCTGCGCGGTGGGGATCGAGGTGCTGCAACGTCTGCGCGGGCGCCGGACGCGCTTCACCTACCGCCTGGTGCTGGTGCCCGGCACCATGGGCTCGGAGTACTACCTCGGCCGGCTGCCGGACGCCGAGCGCCGCCGGCTGCAGGAGGGCGTCTTCCTCGAGATGCTGGGCACGCCCACGCCGCTCGCGTTGCAGCGCGCCCGGGGCGGCGCCGGGCTGCTGGCGGACGGCCTCGCGCGCGCGCTCGGCGCGACGGGCGCCGCGCACCGGGTCGACGACTTCGGCGCGGCCCTCATCAACGACGAGCACGTCTGGGAAGCCCACGGCATCCCGATGTGCTCGCTTTCGCGCTTTCCCTATCCCGAGTACCACTCGTCCCTGGACGACGCCGGGGCGATGCGCGAGGACGCCCTCGCCGAGGCCGCGCAGGTCCTGACGGCGGCGATCGACGAACTGGAGTCCACCCGGCTCGTGACGCGGCTCTTCACCGGCACCGTCTGCCTCGCCAACCCGGCGTACGACCTCTACGTCGACCCCGGCGAGGCCGTGTTCGGCACCGCGGCGGGCGAGGAGGTCCTGCGTCGTCGCCGGCTCATGGATCTGGTGCCGGCGCTCGCGCGGCCGACCACCACGCGGGAGATCGCGCGGCAGGTCGAACTGCCCGAGGCCGACGTGGTCGCGTACCTCGCCCGCTGGGCGGCGAAGGGGCTGGTCCGGCTGGAATAGCCCCCGCGGGGCATCCGTGGTATATAGAGGCGACTCGGCGAGAGGTGGTTTCGTGCATTCCAGCGTCCTGGTCACCGGCGCCGCGGGCTACATCGGCTCGGTCCTGGTGCGGCAACTGCTCGCGGCGGGCCATCGGGTGCGCGGCCTCGACGCGCTCTACTTCGGCGGCGCCTCCCTGCTGGGCGTCTTCGGGCACCCGCGCTTCACGTTCGTCCGCGCCGACCTGCGCGATCCGGACGTGCTCGGCCCCGCGCTCGCCGACGTCGACGCCGTGGTCCACCTCGCGGCCATCGTGGGCGACCCGGCCTGCGCCCAAGCGCCCGCGCTCGCCGAGGCGGTCAACTGGGACGCCGCGGTCGCCCTGTACGACCGCTGCCTCGCGACGCCGGCGGTGACCCGCTTCATCTTCGCCTCGACCTGCAGCAACTACGGCCGCGCCGCGGCCGGCGAGTTCGTCGACGAGACCTCGGCGCTGCATCCCGTCTCGCTCTACGCCCGCCTGAAGGTCCGTTTCGAGGAACACCTGCTGACGACGCCCGCGCGCCCCGGCTTCGCGCCCACCGCCCTGCGTTTCGCCACCGTTTACGGTCTCTCGCCGCGCCCGCGGTTCGACCTGACGGTCAACGAGTTCGTCCGCGAGGTGGCGCTCGGGCGCACGCTGCGGATCTTCGGCGAGCAGTTCTGGCGCCCCTACTGCCACGTGGAAGACCTCGCGCGCGCGTGCGGCCTGGTGCTCGCGAGCCCGCCCGATCGCGTGAGCCACCGCGTCTTCGGCGTGGGCGATACGAACGAGAACTACCAGAAACGGATGCTCGCCGACGAGATCCTCGCCCAGATCCCGTCCGCCCGGATCGAGTACGTCCCCCGGGAGGAAGATCCGCGCGACTACCGCGTCGACTTCCGCCGGATTCACGAGGACCTGGGCTTCGCGATCACCCGGCGCGTGCCCGACGGCATCCGCGAGATCCACGCGGCCCTCAGCGCGGGCATCATCGCGGACCCCGACGACGCCGGTTACCGCAACATCGCCTGAGACGGAAGGAACGACGTGCGCGAGATCCCGACCGCGGTGCTCGGCCTCACCGAAGGCAACGGCCACCCCTTCTCCTTCGCCGCCATCATCAACGGCCACGACCCCGCCGGCCTGGCGGCCTCCGGCTGGCCCGGCATCCACGACTACGTCCGCCGCCGCGACGGCTCCGAGTTCGGGCTGCCGCCCCTGCGCGTCACCCACGCCTGGACGCAGGACCCGGACGCCACCGCCCGGCTCTGCGCCGCCTGCCGCATCCCCCACGCCGTGGCCGACCGCGACGCCCTGCGCGACCAGGTCGCCGCGGTGATCATCGCCCGCGACGACCACGAGCGGCACTGGGAGTTCGCCGCCCCCTTCCTCGAGGCCGGCCTGCCGGTGTTCCTCGACAAGCCGCTCTCGCTGGACGTCGCGGAGCTGCGGCGCTTCCTGCCCTACCTCGAGCGCGGCAAGCTGATGTCCGGCTCGGGCCTGCGCTTCGCGAAGGAGCTCGACGAGCCGCGCGCGGAGCTCGCCGACTACGGCCGCCTGGCCCTGGTGCGCGGCTCCGTGGTGCTCGACTGGGAGCGCTACGGCGTGCACATGGTGGAGGCCATCCTCGGGCTGCTGCCCTCGCGTCCCGTCGCGGTCAGCGCGCACCGCTGCGGGCACGCCTCGGTTGCCATCGAGATGGACGACGACACCCTGGTGCTCGTCGACGCCCTTGGCGCCGTGCCCAAGACCTTCCGCGTCGACCTCTTCGGCGCCGCGCGGAACTCGACCCACGAGATCGCCGACAACTTCAGCATGTTCCGGCGCCTGCTCTGGCACTTCGCGCGCATGGTCGAGACCGGCGAGCCGCCGATCCCGCCGCAGCGCACGCTGGACGTCATGCGGGTGCTGATCGCCGGCCGGCTGGCGCGGCAAGACCACAGGAGGGTGCGGATCGATGAGCTCGACCTATAGGACTCTCTTCGACCTCGCCGGCAAGACGGTGATCGTCACCGGCGGCGTCGGCATCCTCGGCCGCGGCTTCTGCCGCGGCCTGGCCGAGTTCGGCGCCAACGTGGTGGTCGCCGACCTGCGCGGCGACCAGGCGCAGGAGTTCGCCGCCGAGCTCGCGCGCGACCACGGCGTCGGCGCGCTCGGCGTCGCCTGCGACGTCGCCGACGAGGCCTCGGTGAACGACCTGGTCCAGCGCAGCCTCGACCGCTTCGGCCGCATCGACGGCCTGCACAACAACGCCGCCTCCAAGTCGGCCGACCTCGCGGCGTTCTTCGCGCCGGTGGAGGACTACTCGCTGGCCGAGTGGCGCAAGATCATGTCCGTGAACCTCGACGGACTCTTCCTGGTGGCCAAGGCCGTGGGCGGCCAGATGAAGCGCCAGGGCACCGGCGGCAGCATCGTGCAGACCAGCTCGGTCTACGGGGTGGTGGCCTCGGACAAGCGCATCTACGAGGGATCGCAGTACCTCGGCATGCAGATCAGCAACCCGCCCGTCTACTCGGCGGCCAAGGCCGGCGTGGTCGGCCTCACCCGCTATCTCGCGGCCTACTGGGGCGACGCCGGCATCCGGGTCAACGCGCTGGTGCCGGGCGGCGTCGAGAGCGGCCAGAACGACACCTTCAAGCAGCGCTACGCGGCGCGGGTGCCGCTGGGCCGCATGGCCCAGGCGGACGAGATGGTGGGCGCGCTGATCTACCTGATCTCCGACGCCTCGAGCTACGTCACCGGCCACACCCTGATGGTCGACGGCGGGCTCACGGCCTGGTGAGCGGAAGGGCGGCGGCGTGAACGAGCTCAGCGTCGTGATGTACCACTACGTGCGCGACCTCGCGCGGTCGCGCCATCCCGCGATCAAGGGCCTCGACGTCGCGCGCTTCCGCCGCCAGCTCGCGCATCTCGACCGCGACCATCAGGTGGTCCGCGTCGAGGACGTGCTCGCCGCCTGCCGCGGCGAGGCCGACCTGCCGCCGCGGGCCGTCCTCCTGACCTTCGACGACGGCTACGCCGACCACTGGCGCTACGCGTTCCCCCTGCTCGACGAGCGCGGCCTCCAGGGCTGCTTCTTCCCGCCCGTGCGCCCGTTGCGCGAGCGCGTGGTCCTGGACGTCAACAAGATCCACTTCGCGCTCGCGGCCGGTGGCGACGCCGGCGCCCTCGCCGCGCACTGCCTCGCCCGCATCGCCGACTGGCGCGAGGAGTACGGCCTCGCCGCGCCGGCCGAGTACCAGGCCACGCTCGCGCGCGCCTCCCGCTTCGATGACGCGCCCACGGTCTTCGTCAAGCGGCTGCTGCAGCGGGGCCTGCCCGCGCCGGCGCGGGCGCGCCTGACCGACGAGCTCTTCCACCGCTTCGTCACCGACGACGAGGCGGCGTTCGCCGAGGAGCTCTACCTCGGCCTCGACCAGGTCCGCGCCATGCGCCGCGCCGGCATGTGGTTCGGCGCGCACGGCGACAGCCATCGCTGGCTCGACGACCTTCCCGCGGCCGAGCAGCGCGCCGAGCTCGCCGCGAGCCGCGACCTGCTGCGCGACCTCGGCTACGCGGCCAGCGAGTTCGTGGTCGCCTATCCCTATGGCGGCCACGACGCCGCCACCGTCGCCGTCGCGCGCGATCTCGACTACTCTCTCGGCTTCACCGTCGAGGTGCGGACGGCGCGGATCGGCCAGGACGACCCCCTGCTGCTGCCGCGGCTGGACACCAACGACGTGCCCTGCGACGATCCGTGACGAAACGGGAGACCCTCCACGTGCGCGGCCCGAACCTACCACCCGATTCCGCCCGTCGCCTGCAGGCGCGCCTGAGCGTCCCGGCGAACCGCGCGGCCGCCGCGCTCGCCGGCACGACGCGCCGCTACTGGCCCGCCGCGGGGGTCGACAGCGACCTGTTCCGCCGCTACCTCCCCGACCGCGACCGGCTCCTGGCCATGGCCCGCCTCGCCGCCGACCGGCGGATCCAGTTCTGGCACCCCTGGCACATGGAGCTGACCCACGAACCGCTGCGCCGCGGTCGGCGCCTCGACTGGGTGCATTCGCCGACGGGCGACGTCGAGTGGGCCTGCTCGCTGCTGCGCTTCACGCACGTGCTCGACCTCGCCGCCGGCCACTGTGCCAGCGGCGACGCGCGTCTCCTGTCGGCCTTCCTTGCCGAGTTGCGCGGCTTCGCTCGGGCGCGACGCCGCCCGCACGAGCTCTGGGGCAACACCCTGAACGCCGCGCTGCGCCTGCAGAACCTGGTCGCGGCCTACGACCTGTTGCGCGACCGCGCGCCGTTGCCGGACTGGGCGCACGTGGCCGTCGGCGAGCAGATCGTCGGCGAGACGGAGTTCCTGCACGAGAATCTCGGGCGCAAGGAGGGCAACTGGGAGTTCGCGATCGCCACCGCGGTGCTCCTGGGCATCGACTACTTCCACGGCGCGCTCGACCTCGAGGACTGCCGCCCTCGCGCCGAGCAGCGCCTCGCGACCATCCTGGCGACCGAGGTGCTCCCGGGCGGCGTGTTCATCGAGCAGGCGCCGATGTACCACGGCGAGGTGATCCTCCACCTGCTCCATCACCTGGTGTTCCTCCAGCGCAACGGGTTGCCCGTCGACCCGCGCCTGACGGACACCGTCGCGGCCATGACCGCGCGGCTGGTCGACAAGGCCGACCCGCAGGGCCTGATCCCGCCGATCGGCGACTCCGACCGCCACCCCGTGGCCTACGTGCTCGACTACGCGCGCGAGGTCCTCGGCCGGCCGCTCGTCGACGACGCCCTGGTCGCCCGGCCCGCGGGCGACGACACGTTGCTGGTCCCCTTCGCCGACACCTCCCGCGCCGTGGTCCGCCGCTGGCGGGACGACGGCGCGCAGCACTGGCTGCTGTTCGACGCCTCCGGCAAGCCGCCGCGCCGCCGCGACTGGCACTCGCACGCCGACGACCTCCAGTTCCTCCTGCACACCACCGACGGCCCGCTGGTGACCGACCCCGGTCGCTTCACCTACGCCGGCGCGTTCCGCGCGACCTGGCCCCTGATCGGCGTGCCGATCTACGAGCAGGGCCGGGCCCGCGTCCTCTACCAGCTGTTCTTCCGGCACCGCCGCGACCTCAACGCGCGCGACTGGCGCCGCCACTTCACGGGCAGCCCCGCGCACAACGTGCTCACGCCGGGCCGCGGCGACTTCCCGGGCTACCGCGACAAGCAGGTCCCCTGTCCCCGCGTGAGCCTGGACCTGGCGGTCCGGCGGGACGACATGGTGTGTCTCGACGCCACCCTCGAAGCCCCGCGCACCGCCGGCTCCGACTGGCCCGCCTACCGGCACCGGCGCACCATCCTCAGCCCGGACCCCGATCGCTGGCTGATCGTCGACCGCGTCGGCGCCGACGCCGACGCCGACTGGACCGGCCGCCTGCACCTGGGCGCCGCCGTGCGCGCCACGGCCGACGGCGCGACGTTCGCGGCCGAACTCGGCGCCGCGCGCCACGCCATCGCGGTGACCTGCTCCCTGCCCGACCGCCTCCGCGCCGACCTGGTGGACGACTGGGTCTCGGAGGTCTACAACCGCAAGGTCCCCGCGCCGACCATCCGCTGCCGCATCGCGACGGCCCACGACTTCGCGCTGGCCACCACCATCCTGTGCGGCCAGGCGGGCCCGGGCGCGACGCTGATCGCGACGGACCCGGACGTCGTGCTGACCCTCGCGGCACCGGCGGGAACCTGGTGGTGGCGCCTGGCCGCGACCGCCGCGCCCGGACGCTGGGCATGGGGCGACGTCGCCGCGCGCGTGGCCTGGGTGCTCGTGGACGAAGATGGCGAGGTGACCAGGCGGGGCGAGATCGCTTGATGGAATGATCGATTCTGGTATCTTCGCTTCGACCGGGAGATCCCCGAGAGGAAGTTGACGTCGATGGGCTTCTGGCAGGATCTGCGCAAGATCAAGTGGGATCTGACCAACCGGCGCTTCGCGCACCTGCAGGCGATGCTGGCGCCGATCCCGAGCCGAACCGGCGCGGTGATCCGTTACCGTTTCTACAAGCGCTGGCTGAAGTCGGTCGGCGAGGACACCGAGTTCCTGGCGAACGCCTACATCCGCAATCCCCAGAACCTGAGCATCGGCAAGCGCAGCGTCGTCGGGCTCGGCGTGCGCATCCAGGCGGGCGGCGGCCTGACCATCGGCGACTGCGTGCTGATCGGCCCCGGCGCGATGATCTGGACCTCCAATCACCTGTTCGACGACCCGGACGTTCCGATCCGCGATCAGGGCCACGAGCAGAAGGAGGTCGTCATCGGGGACGACTGCTGGATCGGCGCCAACGCGTTCATCATGCCGGGCGTGGTCCTGGGCAGGGGCTGCGTGGTCTCGGCGGGCGCCGTCGTCGGCGCGAAGTCCTACAAGGACTATGTCATCCTGATCGGCAACCCCGCGCGGGTCATCGGCTATCGCGGCAACCGGCAACCGGCTCCCGGCGGCGGCACGACCGATCCCGTCGCCCCGGCCTAGCAGAAAGTCGAGCACCCGTGCTACCCGTCAGCGTCGTCATCCCGACCTACAATCACGGCCCCTACGTCGAGCAGGCCGTGCGGTCGGTGCTGGCGCAGACGTGCCCGGCGGCCGAGGTGCTCGTGCTCGACGACGGGTCGACCGACGACACGGCCGCGCGGCTGCGGCCCTTCGGCGACCGCATCCGCTACCTCCACCACGAGAACCGCGGGCGTGGCGCCACCCGCAACCGCGGCATCGAGCTCGCGAGCCACGACTGGCTGGCCTTCCTCGACGCCGACGACCTCTGGCTCCCCGACAAGCTCGCCCGGCAGGTGGCCGCCGTCGAGGCGCACCCCGAGATCGACTTCCTCGTCACCGACGCCGACCAGTTCGACGGCGACGTCGTCCACGAGGCCAGCTTCCTCGAGAACATGAAGCTCATGCACGAATTTCCCCGCCGGGAGGACGGCGCGCTCTGGATCTTCACCGAGCCGATGTTCCCGCTCTTCGTGCAGGAGAACTTCGTCATCCAGTCGTCGGTCCTGATGCACCGCCGGTGCTTCGAGCGCGACGGCCTGTACGACCCCGAGCTGAAGCGCGCCCAGGACCGCGACATGTGGATGCGCCTCTCGCGCCACTTCACCTTCGCGGTGATCCGCGAGGTCCTGGTGCGCCAGCGCGAGAACACCCTCGCGGACGGCTCCGGCACCGCCGCGCCGATCGAGTACCGCCTGAAGATCTACGAGCGCTGCCTGGCGCGGGACACCGAGTGGGAACGCAAGTACCAGCAGCAGCTGCGCTGGCACAAGGGCCGGACGCACTTCGTGCTGGCGTACTTCTACCTGCGCAACGGGAATCCCTCGCGCGCGGTGCGCGAGCACCTCGCGGCCGCGGCCGCCGACGGCTACCTCAGCCCCGCCATGCCGCGCTACCGGCTGGCATCCTATCTGCCGGGCGCGGTGCGGCGCGGGCTGTTCGGGCTCGCCGGGCGCAAATGAACCTCGTGCCTCGACGTGACCGTCAGGCGTCCCAGCGACGGGCCTTCAGCTGACGCAGCCACATCTCCCAGGCCATGATCGTCGAGAGCGCGCCGAACAGCCCGGATCCCTGGCGGCATTTCCGCAGGTACTCCCGCACCACCGTGTAGTCGAAGAGGTCGGCCGACAGCGGCCGCTCGTCCCCGAGGACCTCCTCGTACAGCCGCCGCACGCCGCGGTTGCGCCGGTAGATGTAGTCGTAGCTGCGGTAGTCCTCGGGGTCGGGCGGATTGTAACGACCGAGGGTCAGCCGGCTCAGGTAGTGCTGGCGGGACCGCCCGGCGTCCTTCTTCACGCGCGGCGTCTTGCCCGCCAGTTCCTCGAGCACGGTGAGGCCGCTGGTGTAGACTTCGGCCCGGGCGCCCTCCGGGTAGTAGCGGGCGAGGATGCGACGGTGCAGCAGACGCTTGAACTTCAGGCGCTCCGGCAGGCGCAGGTAGAAGTCGAAGAGCTTCGCCGACGTGAGCGGGATGACCTCGTCCCAGTAGTGCCGGTTGATGTCGACCTGGTTCATGAAACGGCAGAGGCGGTTCGCGAGGTAGAAGGCGTCCTTCTGGTGGCCGAACAGGGGCGACACCGTTTCGTGCTCGGGCAGGAGGCGCTCGATCTCCCGGTCATACGCGTCATGGCACGACCGCGCGAACTCGGGACGCAACTTGCGATAGTTGCCCGGCGTGCGCATCTGGTGGCGGAACATGGTGGCGCCTATGCGCGCGACCTTCTGCTCGCGGGTCATGTCGTCGACCAGCTCTTCGGGCTTGTGATACGTGTTGCTGAAGTTGGTCGGGCCGCCGTAGATGCCGTTGACGAACAGCGCGGTCCGCGGCTCGTCCATCAGGTGGCTCTGCACCATCGCCAGCCCGGCGACCCCCGCGTTCACCATGCCCTCGGCGAACCAGGCGCCGCGGCGGATGGTGTCGGCGGGGGCGACGAACTCGTCGGTCCGGATGTGGCGGGGCGGGACGCCCATCGCGCGCATCACCGCGCAGGCGACGCGGGCCTCGCGGCTGCGCGCGTGGCCGTAGGTGTAGGGCAGGATCTCCTTCGACTCCGCCACCGCCCGGCCGAGCAGCAGGCGCGAGTCCAGCCCGCCGGACACCGGGATGACCAGGCGCGTCGCTCCGGCCGTCTTCTGCGCGAAGGTCTCGGCGAAGATCCGGTGCCCCTCCTCGCAGAGCTGGTCGTCGTCGCCTTCCTGCGGCTGGTACTGCGGCTGCCAGTAGCGCTCGACGCGCTCGACGCCGTCGCGGAAGCTCAGGTGCGAGGCGGGGGGCAGGAGCTTCACGCCAGCGAGCGAGGTGCGGTCGCCCAGCGGGTAGCCGTAGTTGACGAGGTCGCGCAGGGCCTCGTCGTCCGCCGCGATCGGGAACTCGGGCCAGGCGAGGCACGCCTTCAACTCGGGGACCAGGTACAGGGACGCGCCGACCCGGCGGTAGTAGACCCGGTGATGCGCGAAGCGGTCGGTCAGGAAGTGGAACTCGCCGCTCTCGAGATCGAGGCACGCCACCGCGAAGGACCCGCCGAGCCGGTCCGCGAGCTCCGCGGGACGGCGGGCGATGTTCGCGACCACGTCCTCGGTCCGGAGCGCCGCCGCCTGCGTGGCCGCGTCGCCGTGGTAGGCCACCACGTGGCGACCGGCGGCATCGCGGCAGAGCCGCGGCCCGGCTTGGCCGATGCCGACCCAGCCGAGCCACCCGCGCGGACCGCCGTCGCCGGCGCTGTCGTAGAACGGAAAGTGCTTCAGCGGACGGAGGACGTCCGTCGACTCCCCCGGCAGCGGCGGCGTGCCGCCGATGCGTCCCACGATACCCGGCATGGCCCCTCCTTGGTACGCGTCACAATCAGCGCACCAGGATAAGCTGCCGGGCCTGCGATTCGCCACCTGTTTGCAGGCGGGCGTGATAGGAACCCGACGGCAGCGGCGACCCGTCGAGGGCGGTGCCGCGCCAGGTGACCTCGTGGCGGCCGGCGGCCAGGCTCTCGTCCAGCAGCACCGCCACCAGCCGGCCGGCCAGATCGTGCACCGTGAGGCGGACGGCGCCGTCGCGGGCCAGCTCGAACGGGATCACCGTCTGGGGATTGAAGGGATTGGGGTAGTTCGGCAGCAAGCGCCCCTGCGCCGCCGGGGTCTCCGGCGTCGACACCGACTGGGCGACGTTCAGCTTGGCGAACATGACCTTGTCGCCCGCCGAGCCGGCGGTCCAGAACACCGGCACGTAGTCGGACGAGGTCGGCACGCTGAAGCAGGTGTTCGGGAACTCGTTGTAGGTCGACGAGGTGGTCGACACCGGGATCTCTTCGCCCCAGGACTCGGTGTTCTGATCCCAGACGATCGCCCGGATGCGCGAGGTGCTGGGCTGGTCGTCGTTGGTGCGCAGGCTGTAGAAGAGATACAGCTCGTTGCCGCGGACCGTGCAGACCGGCCCGATCTCCGCCGACGTGCCGGTCGGCACGATGTCGTAGTTCCAGGCGCCGGTGCCGTTGTTGTGGTTCTTCCAGCAGTGCTGCAGCTGATTGCCGTTGCGGAAGATGAGGTGCATGGTGTTGCCGACCACGTTGTGCGTGAACGACTTGTCCCAGCCCACGTTGTTGGGCCAGATCGCGTGGTCCGGACGGGCGACGAACGACGAACCGTTCCACTTGTAGTACTGGTACCCGCGGTCGTCCGTGAGATAGAGCACCACCAGCACCGGCGTGCCGTCGGCCAGGGGCATCGCCCCGAAGCGGATGTCGTCATGGCCGGTGGCGTAGGCGGTCCCGAAGGTCCAGGTGTCGCCCTGATTGTCGGAGTACCCGTACTTGGCGTTCTCGCTCGGCGTCCCCGTCAGGCGGGTGAAGACCCACCAGCGCCCGGTGCCGCTGACCATGTTGATCGAGCGATGGGCGGAATTCGTGCCGGGGATGACCACCAGGTTGCGACGGTCGTCGTTGCTCTCGGCCGGCGACTCCCAGTGGCGGACCTTGACGCCGTCCGACGGCGAGGCGACGTAGAGGTCGCCGTTGTAGCCGAAGATCGACGAGTGGTAGTTCAGAAAGCCGTTCTCGATCGCCTGCATCCCGGTGTTGTTCCAGGTGTCGCCACCGTTGTCGGTGAACACGATGTTGGTGGCCCACGACGAACCGTCCCCGTGCATGATCCACATGCGGTCGGGATTGGTGGCGTCGATGTAGCCCTTCCAGCGGGGGCTGGCGATGGTCGCGGCCTCCCCCGTCGTGGTGTCCACCATGATCGGGGTCGAGACGCCGATGACGTCCGCCGGCGCGGACCCGACAAGCACACATATGGCCAACGCGGGCAGTGCGAGGCACCGGCCCACCCATGATATCAAAGCCATCGACTTGGTCCTCCTGCAGTCACCTGAGAAGCGACGGGTATGCGACGAGACATTGGTCCGTCCATTATATCATGGGACTAGGATTTTGTCAATACACGACTTAATATATAAACTTTTGCTGGTCCGGGTCCGGGCATCCCTCGCCACAAAATAAGTCATTACGGAAATTTAACTTGAGAAGCGGGAGCCGGCGTCGGGCCGATGTGGTCGCGCCTCCGGCCTGCCAGAGTCTCAAATCTGCCGGACCGCTAACTAAGGATAACGCTAAGTCGCGGAGGGGGTTTCCCAGTCGTTCACCGTGAACCGGTACTTGCCGGACGCCGTGCGCTCGATGGCGTCGGGGTACTCGAAATCGACCCGCATGCCCGCCCCGAGGAGACGACGGACCAGCGCCACCAGGTTCGCCTCGTCCGCCGCGCCGGCGAACGTGGGGCCTGGCACGATGCGGACCAGGATGGCGTCGGCCGCCCGCTGCCGGAACTGGATCTGCAGGAAGTTGTCCGTGCCGAACGCGTGCGTCCTGGTGTCGACGTAGACCTCGTGGAAGGTCATCCCCGAGACCCGGGATCCATCCTGGGCCACCAGGAAATCGGTCTGCCGCCCCGCCAGGGCACCCATGACCGGCAGTCCCGCCACGCTGGCGCCGTCGGGCGCGAGGACCGCCGTGTCGCCGATCCGGTACCGGATGAACGGAAAGGCGCGGTTCCAGAAATCCGTCACCAGCACGTCGCCCGCCTCGCCCGGCGCCGCCTCGATCTCGAGCAGCATGCTGTTGGCGAAGTAGCGCAATCGCCCCTGCTCGTCCTCCTGGGCCATCGGACCGTTCTCGCGAGAGCCGTAGCGGTCGCGGACGGGGCAGCCGAAGGCCTTCGCGATCAGCGCACGGTCCGCGGCGTAGAGGGGCTCGGCGGTGGTGACCACGAGGCGCACCGCGGGCAGCGTCGCGCCCGTCGCCTCCAGGTACGCCGCGATCTCGCGGATGCTCAGGGCGTAGCCATAGACGATCTCGGTCCCGAGGCGTCGCATCTCGGCGGTCCAGGCCGCGAGCCGCGCCTCGTCGATGCGGGTCGCATCGATGATCAGCCGCCTCCAGCTCAACCAGTTGCGCACCCGGGCGCGAAACCGCGGACGCCCCGTCGGCAGATCCTGATGGGCGTTCCAGACCAGGGCCACGGGATCGCCCGGTCGCCAGCCGTACGCCTCGTTGGCCAGGACCACCAGGGCTTCGCGGCGCGCGTAGCAGGCGGGGTCGTACCAGAAGCGAAAGGAGTTGCCGGTGGTGCCGCCGGTCGCCGTGGCGATGAGGTCGGCCGCGGGGACGTCGTCGGACCTGATCGCGTCCTGGCTGCCGATGATGTGCGCCTTCTCGAAGACGGGAACGCGCGCGAGGTCGTCCAGGTGGCGGAACTGGTCGGGGTGGAAGCCGGCGGCGTCGTAGTGGCGCCGGTAGAAGGCGCTGTGATGATACGCATGGTCCAGGATCGCCCGGGTGCGCGCCGTCTGCAGGCGGTGGCGCGCGTCGGGATCGGCGATCTCGGCTAGCTCGCGGCGCAGGCCGGCCAGTTCGGGCCGGTACCGCTTGCCGTGACGAGCCTCGAACCACGGGCAGATGACCTCGCGTCGCAACCAGGACATCATGTCGACGACTCCCAGAGGGCCAGGCCCTCGCTGGCAGGGCCGTAGCTCTCGATCAGGTCCGGCTCCCCCGCGCGCCCGAGCCGGCGATGTTCCAGGCGCAGGGCGCCGTTGTAGATCGACTGCATGTGCTGGGCCGTGCCGTAGATGGGGCTCCGCAGGCGTTCGCGCCCGGCCTGCGCCGCCCGCGCGCGCGCATCGGGGTCGGCCAGCAGGGCCGCGATGGCGCCGGCCAGCGCGGGCGCGTCGCCGGCCTCGACCACCAGCCCTTCCCGACCGGATTCCAGGTATCCCACCGCGCTGCGGGCGTCGGCCAGGACGATCGGCTTGCCCAGGCCCATGGCGTTCAGCAGCGTCTGGTGGCCGGCGGTGCGGATGAAGTCCCGGGGATGCGCCTCCACCAGCAGCGTGCAGCGGGCGAGCAGCCGCCGGAACTCGGCCGGGGTGACGCCCCGCACGGTGACGTGCGGCATGCCGGCGGCCAGCGGCGGGATGCGCGGGTCGGTGGTGGCGACCGTCACCGGGAAATCCAGGTCCTTCACCGCGGCCAGCAGGGTCTGGTAGTCGCGGCCGTTGTTCCCGCCGGCGAAGATGTAGCCGTCGTCGACCACGTCGAACTCGAACCCCTCGAGCGTGGTGTGATAGGGATGGAACTGGAACCGGTCGCGCGGCAGGTTGTACTCGCGCGCGAAGACGTCGCCGTCGTCGGCGCCCCAGACCACGGCCCGGACGCCGCCGCGCGTGAAGGCCCACATCTTGAGCCGGTCGAAGAGCCCGGGCAGTCCCCCACGGCGCCGCTCGAGGAGCAGGTCGAACATCACGTGGGTGCGCGGCGGCACCAGCGGGCTGAGGATGGCCTGGAGTGCGGCGAGGGCGAACCCGGTCCGGTTGCCGTAGGTCACGAAAGCCGTCACGCCGGGTTGCCGGCGCGCGGTCCGCCAGAGGCCCAGGGCTTCGAGGGGCGCCCGCACTAGGCGCGGGGCCGCCGGCAGGCTCCTGGCCAGGCGGTAGGGACGGAAGTTCGCCGGGTCGCCGTGCTCGGTCACGACCCGGATGGTGTCGTCATGGCTCGTGATGGGCGCGCCTTCCTTATTCAGGACGACAACACGATAACCGGCGGTCATTCCTTGGCAAGCCGTTTGCCCGGCCGGGAGGCCCGCGGGCAACGATTTTCCCGCGGGAGACAGGATCGGGCTTGACCGGTTCGCAAAACGAGTCGAAATAGCAGTGCCTTTTCGGTCGCCAGGAATGGCAAGGAGAACCGTTGCATGTCCCGTGTCGTCCGTGAGTCGAAACTCGTCGCCAAGCACTCGACGGTCTACGCGCTGGGGACGGTCCTGCGGCAGAGCGTCGCCCTGGTGCTCCTGCCGCTGTACACGTCGTACCTCACCCCGGCCGACTACGGCGTCAAGGAGCTCATCGGCCTGACCATGGACATCACCGGGGTGCTGCTGGCCACCGCGGTGTCGTCGTCGCTGTATCGCTTCTACTTCGACAGCGACGACCCGCAGCGCCGCAACCTGGTGATGAGCACCGCCGTCATGGCGCTCGGCGGGCTCGGCATCCTGGGCATCCTGGTCATCCTGCCGTTCACCCGCCCGCTCGCCGGGATGATCCTCGACGACGCCGGCCTCTCCACCTTCCTGATCATCTCCCTGGCGTCGCTCTGGTTCCAGACCATCAACCACGTGTCCTACGCCTGGTTGCGGGCGCATCAGAAGTCGGTCCAGTACGTCGGCGTCTCGCTGTTCAACTTCGTGGTCTCGATCGGTCTCAACGTGTACTTCATCGTCACGCTGAAGCTCGGCGTGCTCGGCATCCTGCTCTCGACCCTGGTGACCAGCGCGGTGGCCTTCGGCTTTCTGACCGTCCCGCTGCTGGTGCGCATCCGCCTGAAGTTCGACCGCGCCTTGCTGGGCGAGATGCTCGCCTACGGCTGGCCCAACATCCTCGCCAGCCTCGCCGCCATGGTGGTCAAGATGGGCGACCGGTTCTTCATCAAGGCCTACTTCAGCGTCGCCGACGCCGGCATCTACTCCCTGGGCGCGCGCTTCGCCGCGGTGCCCAACCAGTTCATCTCCGAGCCGTTCAACCAGACCTGGATGCCGCGCCGGTTCGAGATCGCCAAGGAGCCCAACAGCGAGCGGACCTTCGGCAAGATCTTCAGCTACTACCTCTGCCTGATCGCCTTCGCCGGCCTGATGGTCTCCGGGCTGACCACCGACCTGGTCAAGCTGATGGCGACGTCCCAGTTCTGGGCCGCGGCCTCGGTGGTCCCGGTGCTGGTGCTCGCCAACATCATCTTCACCTTCCACTACCATTTCAACATCGGCCTCCTCCTGGAGAAGAAGACCAAGTACATCGCGACCGTGAACCTGACCAACGTCGTCCTGGTGCTGGGGCTCTACTGGCTGCTGATCCCGCGTTATGCCGCCATGGGCGCCGCCTGGGCCTCGCTCATCGCCTTCGCCTTCAAGGCGGTCATGACCTTCGTGATCGGACGGCGCTTCTACCCGATCCACTTCGAGGCCCGCCGGGCCCTCAAGCTGCTGGTCGTCAGCACCGTCGTCTACCTCGGCATCCTGGCCATCCACATCGACGCGACGTTCGTCTCCCTCGCGGTCAAGGGCGTCACCATCCTGGTCGCCTATCCGTTGCTGCTGCTCGCCCTGAAGTTCTTCTCGCGGGACGAGCTGAACAAGTTGCGGGAGATCGTGGGCAACCGGCTGCGGTCGCTTGTCGGTCGCCGCGGCGACCGCTAGACTGAAGTCGCGCGCCGGAAGGTCCCGGCTGCACGATCAGGAGTGCCGATGGATCCCTGGGCCCTGCTATCCCGCCACGTGCTGTTTCCCCTGCACTGCCGGCGGGAGCGCAACGGCATCCCCCGCGACCTGCGCGACCTCGAGGCATCCCAGTGGTGGGACGCGGCGGCCCTCGCGGAGCTCCAGCTGGGGCGCTTGCGGTCCCTGCTCGCCCATGCCGGCGCCGCCAGCCCATACTGGCGCGAGGTCTTCGCCGCGGCGGACCTGCGGCCGCAAGCCGTCCACGAACTCGCGGACCTGCGGCGGCTGCCCACACTCACCAAGCGCGACCTGCAGCGGCACCGGCTCGAGATGCGAGCGCCGGGACATCCCGGCCGGCTGATCGCGGACAAGACGGGCGGCAGCACCGGCGAGCCGGTCACCTTCGACCTCGACGCGCGCCGCTTCTACTACCGCAACGCCGTCGCCATGCGGCACAACGACTGGGCCGGCCTGCGCCTCGGCCGCAAGTCCGCGTACTTCTGGGGCCACCGCGGCGACCTCGCAACGCCGCCCCGCCGGCTCGCGCGCGCGCGCGCGGCGTTGATGGATCGCCAGATCTTCCTGGACACCTCGAGCCTCTCCGCCGCGGCCATGGACCACTTCCGCGCTCGCCTGCTGTCGTACGACCCCGCGGTGTACGTCGGCTACGCCAATGCTGTCTACCTGTACGCGCGCTTCCTCCAGAAGCGCGGCGGCCCCTACCACCGCCCGCGTGGGATCATCACCTCGGCGGAGTTCCTGGCGCCGGAGCAGCGGCAGGTGATCGAGACCGTCTTCGGCTGCCGGGTCTTCGACCGCTACGGCTCGCGGGAGACGGGTCTGGTGGCCTCCGAGTGCGGCCAGGGCGAGGCGATGCACGTCGCCGACGAGAGCATCCTGGTGGAGATCCTGCGTCCGGACGGCACGCCGGCGGCGCCCGGCGAGCGCGGCCGGGTGGTGGTCACCGACCTGCTCAATCTCGGCATGCCGCTGATCCGCTACGAGATCCGGGACACGGCGGTCCCGGTGGCGGACGCCTGCCCGTGCGGCCGCGGCCTCTCGCGGCTGCGGATGGCAGGCGGCCGCATCACGGATTTCCTGCTGGCGCGCGACGGGAGGATCGTCTCCGGCGCGTCGTTGACCATCTACCTGATCGCCAACGCCCGCGGCATCGCCCACGCCCAGCTGGTCCAGGAGACCCGCGACGAGGTGCGCGTCCGTGTCGTGCCCGGCGAGGGCTACGGCCCCGACACCGCGACCTGGATCCTCGGCGAGTTGCCGCGCTACTTCGGCGACGACATGGCGTTCAAGGTCGAGGAGGTCGCGGAGATCCCGCTGGCGTCATCTGGCAAGCACCAGTTCAGCATCAGCGCGCTGGATCCGACGGAGCTGTTCTAGATGGGCAACGCCTTCAGCCTGGTCAAGCAGATCTGGAAGCCGCGGCCGAGCCTCTTCCGGCCGCCGTTCTCGCGCGACGAGCCGCCCGACGTCTTCTATCTCCTGGTGCTCTTCTACACGGTGTCCTTCTACACCCAGCTCGGCGTGCGCATCGAGTTTCTCGGCGCGATCCGCCACGAGCTCCTGGTCGGCCTGGCCTTGATCGGCATGAGCGCGATCAGCCTCATGCAGGCCCCGCCGCGGCTGGACGGCGAGCGCAACCTCCTGACGGCGTCGGGGCTGCTGGTCCTGATCCACCTGGTCCACATCCCCTTCGCGGCCAGTGGACCGGTGGCGGTGGACGCCTTCATGGAGAACATCGTCAAGCACATGATCTTCTGCGTCATCATCGTCGCCCTGGTGCGCAGTCCGCGGCACCTGCTGGGTCTGGTCGCCGCCTTCGTCTTCTCCATGTTCTGGGTCTACCAGGAGGCCGTGCGCGGACTGATCTCCGGCTCGCTGGTCTGGCGCAATCAGGGCATCCGGCGCCTGCACGGCTCGGTGCCGCGCTACGCGCACGCCAACGGGCTGAGCCTCGCCGCCTGCATGGGCTTGCCGTTCTGCTTCTACCTGCTGCCGGCCACCCGGCGGTACCTGCTGCTGGCGGCCTTCTTCACCGCGATGGCCGTGCTCGCGGGAATCTGCATCGTCAACACCGGCTCGCGGGCGGGCTACGTCGGGATCCTGGCCCTGGTGCCCTACTGGATCCTCGACGGCCCGGGCAAGGGTAAGCGCCTCCTCCTGGCGCTCGTCGTCGGCGCGGCGCTGTTGCCGGCGATCCCCGAGGAATACAAGGGCCGGTTCGCGAGCATCACCGGCGAGGAGGCCGCCGGCCACTCGCGGGAAGCGCGCGAGCAGATCCTCTACGACGCCTGGGCGGTCTTCAAGCAGTACCCGCTGGGCACCGGCATCGAGGGCTTCCCGGTGGTCCGGCAGCAGATGTTCGGCCGGGACCAGGATACGCACAACCTCTACGCGCAGGTCGCGACGCACCTCGGCGTGGAGGGCCTGGTGATCTTCGGCTACTTCGTGGTCGCGATGTTCCAGTCGTTGAACCGGTCGCTCGCGCGTCTCGGCCGCGTCCGGCGACGACTGCGCGCCGCGCCGCCGGGCCGGGAGGTCACGATCTACGGGTACGAGGTGGTGCTCGTCCAGACGGTGGTCCGCGCGGTCAAGATGCTCCTGTACTTCCTGCTCGTGAACGGCATGTTCGCGCACACGCTGTACCACGTGATCTGGTGGTTCCTGGCGGGAATCGCCCTCGCGGCGGGCGGCATGACCGTGGCCATGGATCAGCGGGCCTCGCGGGCCGAGGCGTACCTGGCCCGCGAGGCGTTGCCGGTGGCCGCGCCCTACTGAAACACGACGTCCGTCGGCGGTCCCGGCGGTCCCGGATCCACCACGTCGCCGCCGATCTCGACTTCATAGCCGTTCGACGTCGCCCCCGTGGAGGTGACCACGTAGAGGAACGCCGTGTCGCCCGGATGGAAGGAGCCGGTGTTCACGTTGACCGTGATGGCGTTCGCGCTCCAGCTGGTGGGGACCTGCGGCTCCCGGACCGTGCAGCTCGCGTAGCTGGGAGCATTGCCCAGCACGACGCGCGCCCAGCTCTTGTCCACGTAGACGTCGTCGTAGCGGACGGTGTACCGGCGAGGCGGCGTCTGGATGTACTGGCCGATCATCAGCCAGTTCCAGACGTCGGCCCCATCGTCGATCGAGTCGGCCCACAGCCAGTCGGTTTCGTTGAACATCTCGACGCCGTTGAACCACGCCCGCGCGATGCCGTCCCGGGTCCCGGGCACGGTGTTGACCCGCAGCTGCAGCTCGACCTGGTGCCAGACGCCGGTGTCCGCCATCGCCGTGGACGGCACCAGGGCGGCCTGATCCTCCGCGCCGTTGCCGTTGTAGCTGTAGAGTTTCCAGGTGCCGGGCGGGACGACGCCGGAGCCGTGCCACAACGACACGCACGCCGGGTAGCCGTTGTCCCCGCGGCTCAGCCGGAAGGTCTTCCACTGCTGCGGGCTGGCGGGGTCGTGGCTGTAGGTCTGGCAGCCGTCGAAATCGCTGCAGACGAACATCGAGACGTAGACGCGGTCGCCGGCGTTGATGTCCAGTCCGTCCTTGACCATGTCGTCCGAGAGGCTGGTGCCGCTGATCCGGTCGGGGTAGATGAACCGGCAGTTCATCCCCTCGCCGTCTCGCAGCAGGTCGTCGCTGTAGCGGGCAGGGTCGTCGTCGCCGGCGCCCCAGCTGCGCCAGCCGTGGATGTTCTCCAGGCTGTCGATGGCGGTCTCGGCCACGCCTTCGTTGAATTGCGCGAAGACCAGCGGCGCCGGGATGGTCTTGGTCCCGAGAGAAACGCCGTTGATCGTGATCAAGCCGTGGTCCTCGATGCTGCCGTTGACGCCGTTGATGGTCTGGCCCAGGGCCAGCGGCGCCATCAGTAGGACGAGGGCCGTTATCGTCAGGGAGACAGTCCGCATGTTTGACGCTCCGTCTCGGTGAAATCGGGAGTACGCGTTCCCCCGTAATAAACGGAGGAAAGTGGGCCGGTTCAAGTTTCGATTCACCCGCGCCCGGGCCGTTCAAGCAATTCGCGGACCCAATTCACGATAGAGGCCGGATCCGGGCGCCAATGCCGCGAATGCGGCCTCAACGCTCCGCGGCCAGCTCGGCGACCTTCGCGCGAAGGTCGGCAAATTGACCGCTCCAGGACGACTCCAACTCTATCGCGAGCGCGCTGGACTCGCCGGCGAGCCGGGATCTTTCTGCGATGGCCTTTTCAATGGCCGCCGCGATGGCCGGCGCGCGATTGGCCGTCGGCACCGTGCCGCGCCGGAAGTAGCCCACCAGATCCTCCTGGTCCGAGAGGATCAGCGGCTGGCCGAGCGCCACCGCCTCGTAGGCGGCGCACAGCAGCGTGTGCGGCTGCGTCGTGAGGGCCATGACGGCGTCGCACGAGGCCAGCAGGCTCTGGAAATCCGCCTCGGCCAGGAACCCCGAGAAGCGAACGTTCGCGGGCGCGGACGCCTTCACGTCGTCGGGCAGCTTCGCCGCGTTGCCCGTGACGACGATCTCCACCGCGGGGTCGACCAGGCGCGCCGCCGCCAGGACCTCCGCGATGGGCTCGTCGGTGCCGAACGAGCTCACGCAGACCACCGTGGGCGCCCCGAGGTCGCGGCGCTCGGCGAGCGGCAGCTGGGGCAGCGGATCGGGCAGGACGAACGGACGCCCTCCCCACGACGCCACCAGGTCGGCCAGCCGGCGGTTCGTCACCACCGTGAGATCCGCGCGCCGCACGGTGAAGCGGCTCAGGCCATGGAATACGCGCCATTGCGGGTGGCGGCTCTGCAGCGAGCGCAACTTGAAGTTCGAATGGCGATCGACCACCAGCACGTAGCCGAAGAGCGGGCGCAGCCAGGCGGCGAGTGTCGCGAGCAGGATCGAGGGATTCTGCACGTAGACCACGCGCGGGCGGGCGGCGAGCAACCGGCAGGTTGTCGCGCCGAGCCGCAGGGCGCGCACCACGTAGGGCGCGTCGGCGATCAGGACGTGGAGCCGGCAGCCCAGGCGTCTGGCGAGTTCGAGCGAACGTCGCTGGCGCTCCCAGGTGATCCAGATGGCCGTCTCGCGCATCGTCCTGCCTCCGTTGTCGTGCCGGCACGCAATCTAGCGTCTGCCGGGCGTTTCGGCATCCCGAGCGGTGGACCCGTGGTGGCTTTGACTCTATACTGGCCGCGGTCCCGGCCCGACCGCAATCCGGAAAGAGCAATGTCGACCAAGCGCCGCACCGCACTCATCGTCGCCTATGCCTTCCCGCCCAACGCGGCCGTCGGCTCGATGCGCCCCGTGCGCTGGTGCCGCTGGCTCCCCCGGGTCAGCCACTGGGACTGCGCGGTGCTCACCGTCGCCAAGGAACCCGTCCGCCGCGACGACTCCCTGCTCGCGCAGCTTCCGCCAGGGTTGGCGGTGGTCCGGACTCCGGTGCGGGAGCCCTGGTACTGGCTGAATCCCTACGACCGGCCCCACGGCCTGGCCCGCCGGACGGCGCTGCGTGCGCTGGCGCCGCTACTCGAGCCCCTGACGACGCCCGATCCCCAGGCCTTCTGGCGCCAGACGATGGTGCCTGCCGGCCGCCGCCTGATCCGCGAACTCGGCATCGACGTGGTGGTGGCCACCGCGCCCCCCTGGTCGAGCCTGCTGGGCGCCGCGCGCCTGGCCCGCAGCGCCGCCGTGCCCCTGGTCCTGGACTTCCGCGATCCCTGGACCGAGATCGCCCGTGGCAACCCGCCGGCCTGGCGGCTCGCGTGGGAGAAGCGTGCCGAGCGCCGGGTCTGCGCTCAGGCCGCCGCGGTCATCAGCACCAGCGCGACGTACACCCGCACGCTGAGCGCCCGTTGCCCCGAGGTGCCGGTCGATCGTTTCGTCACGCTGCACAACGGATTCGACGAGGAGATCTTCGCCGCCGCGGCCGACCCCGGCATCTCGCCGGACGGTCTGACCGTCGTCCACCTCGGATCCCTCTACGCGCGGCGCCGACCCTTCGCCGCCCTGGCCGGCATCCGTCTCTGGCTCGCGGCACACCCCGACGTCGCCGCGAAGTTCCGCCTGGTCTTCGTCGGCGCCATCGACGGCCCCACCCGCGAGGCTGTCACCGCCAACGGCCTCGACGCCGTCTGCGAAGTCACGGGCCATCTCCCGCACGGCGAGGCCATCGCACGCTGCCGGTCGGCCGACCTGCTGCTGCTCGCCATGGGCGACACGGACCTCACTCCCGCCGGCTGGCTGCCATCGAAGCTCTTCGAGTACCTGGCCGTGGGCCGGCCGGTGCTGGCCCACACCGTCGACGGGGAAGCCGCATCCTTGCTGCGGGCCGCGGGCGCCGCGGGTCTGATCGCCGGCGATGACCCGGCGGCGTTCGCCGCCGCCCTGGACCACCACTGGCAAGCGAAGCTCCGCGCCGGCGGGGCGGTGCCGCATGCGAACGACGCGGCGGTGGTGGCCCGGCTCCGCCAGGAATCGCTGGCCCGCCAGTTCGCGAACATCCTGGACGCCGCCGCGGGAGTGTCGGCGTGAAGGCCGCGGCCGCGGCGACCCGGCGCTGGCTCCTCTGGAGATCCGGCCTCCCGGGCCGGTTGAACTTCGACGCCCTCCTGCTCATGTACCACCGCTTCTGCGCCGACGGGGACGACACCGGGCTCCCGCGCCGCCACTTCGCCGAGCAGCTCGACTACCTGCAGCGTCACTTCGCGGTGGTCCCCCTCGACCAGGCGCTGGCGCCGCGCGAGCGCGACGCGCGGCCGCGGGTGGTCATCACCGTCGACGACGGCTACCGCACCTTCCACGAGCACGCCTGGCCCGAACTCCGGCGTCGCGACCTCGCCGCGTCGGTGTACCTGCCCACGCAGTTCATCGACGAGGGCGGCTGGATGTGGCAGGACCGCAACATCTACCTCCTGCGCCGGGCGGCGCCCCGGCGGCACCGGCTGACGTGGTGCGGCGAGGTGGTCGAGCTCGATCTCGACGGCACGCCGCGACTCATGTCGTCCCTGTCGCGGATCTACGAGATCGGCCGGCGCCTCGATCCTGCCGGGAGGCTCGAGCTGACCGCCACCCTCTCGCGCGCCGTGGATCTGCCGCTGCCGGCGGGACCGCCGCCGGAGTATGCGCCCCTGGATTGGACCCAGGTGCGCGAGATGGCGGCCGGCGGCGTGACCTTCGGCTCCCACACCGTGAACCACGCCATCCTCACCACCTGCGACCCGGACACGGCCCGCGCGGAGATCGTGCAATCGCGCGCGATCCTCGCGGAGCGAATCGGCCGACCCGTCACGTCCTTCGCCTATCCCAACGGGGACTTCGACCCTCGCGTGCGCGCGATGGTGGTGGACGCCGGCTACGACAACGCCCTGGCGACCTTCGCCGGCTACTGGTCCGCGGGTGGAGACCGCTTCGCGGTGCCGCGACTGCCGGCGCCCGGCGGCGGCGCGGCCATCCTCGCGGACCGGATCTGGTGCTGGTGGCGGGAATTCGGCGCGCCGGCGCCTCAGCTCGCCTCGACGTCGCCGTGAGTGACGAAGCAGTCGCCGGCCCCTAGCGACAGGCCGGGCGTCGTCCTGACCAGGAGCGGCAATCCCCCGGCGCGCGGGCTCTTGATGAAGCCGCGTCGCCACGCCGCCGGCACCGTCGACCACACTCCCACCCAGCCGCCGCCGAGGTGTCGTTCCAGGTGCGGGAGGTACGCGGCGAAGCCGCCGCCGTCGCGGCGGTGCACCGCGAGATCCACCAGCACCAGCCGACGCGCGCCGGGATCGCGGCGGACCACCAGGACGTCGACCACCGTCTCGCCGTCGTGACGCGCGAGCAGAGCGTAGTCGTGAAGCGGTGACTGCAGGTAGCGCCAGTCGAGGTAGGCAGACGACCTCTCCACGGCGAAGCGCCGGCCCGGCGGCAGCAGCGGCGGCGGCAGGTCGGCGACGTCGGCGGGCGTCAACTCGCGCACCGGCCACTCGCCGGCCGGCGGCCGGGCCAGGCGACTCGCCGCCCACAGCAGCCCCTCGCGGCTCGCCAGGCGCCGGTAGCCGAGCTGGGCGACGTGATCGACCAGCGCGTCGGCCACCGTCCAGCCGCGCTTGCAGAACCCGGGCGCCGAGGCCCGGTTGGCGAAGTTGTAGAAGATGTCGACGCCCTCGATGTTCGCGAGCATCCAGTCCAGCATGCGGGTGAACAGGCCCTTGCCGCGCCACGCCGGATCCACCACCGGATCCACGTCGCGCCCCGCCATCACCGGGCCGCCATCGAGGTGCGCCGGCCGGCGCAAGACGGCGTAGAGCCCGACGATCCGGCCCTCCGCCTCGCAGACCACCTTGTGCGACGGCCCGCCCGGCCCCTGCTCGTGGAGCCAGGCGAACCGCTCGCTGGTGAAGCGAGGATCATGGCCTCGCCGCAGCAGGTCCAGACAGGCGTCGCGGTCAGCTGGCGCGTAGGCCCGGCAGTCGGTCAAGGTCGCTCGCTTCCCCTCGGGTTCGGGACGCTACTTCACCAGCTGCATCTTACGAGTTTGCGATCCGTTCCGCGATTCCATTCGCAGAAGATACGTGCCGGTCGCGACGCCATGCCCGGCGTCGTCCTTGCCGTTCCAGACCTCGGCGTGGTGGCCGGCGGCGAGATCGGCGTCCACGAGGGTGCGCACGAGCCGGCCGTCGATGCCGTAGATGCGCACCATGACGTGGCCGCTCGCCGCGAGGTCGTAGTGCACCACGGTGGCCGGGTTGAAGGGGTTGGGCGCGTTCGGCAGCAGGGCGGTCACGGCGGGCAGCGCGCCGTCGGGCACGCCGACCACCGGCTCGGTGGTGAAGGTCCAGACGTGGTCGGCGGCGAGTGCGTTGCCGGACGTGTCGGCGATGGCGACGGACAGGCGCGCCTCGTAGGTGGTGTCTCCGGCCAGCGGGTCGGCCGGGGTCAGCGTCGCCGTGCTGGAGGCCGAATCGTAGCTCAGGGTGGCGAGCACGGGGGCGCCGTCCTGCGGCGTCAGCGTGAAGCTCGCCGCGGTCAGCGTCGCCACGTCGAGCGGCTCGCTGAAGGTCGCCGTGACGTGGGCGGTGAGCGGAACTCCCGTCGCCCCGTCCGACGGGTCGGTGGCCGTCACGGTCGGCGCCGCGAGGTCGGGCCCGGCGCCGTGGTAAATCCGGATCTCGTCGATCACCGGACTGACCAGGGGGTCCGTGGTCGCGAGGTCCGCGCGATACTGCGCGAATCGGGCGGGCGGACTGGTGACGAGGCCGTCGTCGACACTATGCCAGTTGGTCCAGCTGTCGTCGGGGACGGGCGTGGCGCCCGTGCGCGTCGCGAAGGTGACGCTGGTGCCCGCGGGCGTGGTGCCGGACCAGGCGAGGTTGGTCCAGGACGTCGACGAGCTGCCGGCATCGATGACCGGGGACTTGTAGGTGCCCGTCGTCTCGGCGTAGGGCGTGACGCGGATCCAGTCCACGTAGTATGGCGTCTCGGAGTAGTTCGACTTGTAGAACGCCGCGTGCATCGGCACCGTGATGACGACGTCGGTGTGCGTGGCGACGTGCGCGCCGTCGACGAAGAACTCGGCGCGGCCCTGGGTCCAGATGATCTTGAAGACGTGCCACTCGTTGAAGGTGGCGCCGGTCTCGATCGCGACGGTGGTGTGGTCGTACTCGCGGACGCGGGCCGTGATCTTCTCCTGGCCGGGAATGTCGCCCGTGCCGTTGGTGCTGAACCACATGTACTGGTTGTTGCCGTTGGTGGTGGCGTCGAAGCCCACGTCGATGAACCGGCTGCCGGGCACGAACATCGCCCGCGCCTCGAGCACCACGCCCGGACCCCAGGTCTGGTAGGACTCTATCGTGGAGTGGCTCTCGAGATCCTCGATCTGCTCCTGCACGTTGAGGATGCCGTCGGCGATGACGGGAGTGTAGCCCGCGGGATTCGTGGGATTCCAGATCGGCGCCAGCGTCGGCTCGTCGAAGGTGTCGTTGAGCTGTCCCTGCAATCGCAACTGGCCGCCGGCGTCGCTGCTGTCGACCTCCGTGATCACGAGGCCGGTCAGCGTGCCCGCGGCGAAGTCGAGCGAGGTGGTGGCCAGCACGCCGACCGGCGCGTCGGGGCGGGTGGTGAACGTCCAGAACACGTCGTGGTCCAGCGGGTTGCCCGCGAGGTCGGTGATGGTGGAGATCACGCGGGCTTCGTAGACGGTATCGAGAGCGAGGTCGTCCACGGGGTCGAGGTGCGCCGTGAAGGTTCCGGCGTCGTAGGTGATGGTCCCCGCCACGGCGGGACCGCCGGCCGGGGCGAGGGTGAAGGTCGTTTCGTCGAGCGTCGCCGGGTCGATCGGCTCGTCGAAGGTGACCGAGATCGGCCGATCGATGAGGACGTCGTGCGAACCGGCAGCCGGCACCTTGTACGACACCTCGGGCGGCGTGAGATGCGGCGCCCGCGTCGTGAAGGTCCAGACGTGGTCCGTGCCGAGGGCGTTGCCGTCGAGATCGGTGATCGCGGCCGCGAGCCGCGCCTCGTACGTGGTGGAGAACTCGAGAAGGACCGCCGGCGCGAGGGTCGCTGTGACCGTGGTGGTGTCCCAGCTCACGGTCGCCGGCACCGGCAGGCCGCCCGACGGCGTCAGCGTGAAGGTCGCATCGGAGAGGCTCGCCGGCGCGAGCGCCTCGTCGAAGATCGCCGACACCTGCGTGCCGACGGCGACGTCGACGGCGTCTGCCGGCGGCGTGGTGGCCGTCACCAGCGGCGGCGCCAGGTCGAGGCGGTTGAAGGTGAGCGTCACCTCGTCGACCAGCGGGCTCGCCTGGAGGTTGGCGGCAGCCAGGGTCGCGCGATACTGGGCGAACCGTCCGGCCGGGCTGGCGATGCTGCCGTCGGTGACCGCCGACCAGGCGGCCCAGGACTCGTCCGGCGTGTCCGTCTCGCCGGTGCGCGTCTCGAAGCCGACGGACGTGGAATCGGTCGTCGTCCCCTGCCAGTCCAGCGACATCCAGGTGGCAGCCGCGACACCGGCGTCCAGCACCGATGACTCGTAGGTCCCGGGCGACGCGGCGTACGGCGTGACCCGGATCCAGTCGATCAGGAACGACGACGACGACCCGCTCGACTTGTAGAACCCGACGTGCTGCGGCGCGGTGATGTTCAGGTTGGGCCGGGAGTCGACCAGCAGGTCGTCGATGTAGAAATCGACGCCGGCCGGAGTCCAGACGATCTTGAAGAGGTGCCATTCGCCCAGCGTCGCGCTGGTGGGCGTGTCGGGGATGCTGGCGCCGTCGCCGCGCACGGAGGTCTTGATCACCGGCACCATCTCGTTGCCGCTGCCGCGCGTGCCGAAGTAGGCCCACTGCGTCGGGTTCACGGTGTTGAACACGAAGCCGAGGTACACGAAGGCGCTGCCCGGGTTGATCATCGCCCGCGCCTCGCAGACCACGCCGGCGGTGAAGGTGGTGTCGGATTCGATGGCCGACAGCTCGAAGTCGCCGTCGTCACGCTCCTGCACGTCGAGCACGCCGCCCTCGATCACCGGCGTGTAGCCCGCCGTGGGCCGCGTGGTATGCCAGCGGGGCGCAAGGGATGGCTGCTGGAAGATGTCGTTCAGCGGCAGGTCCAGGCGCAGCTGTCCGGACGTCGTGCCGGCATCGACCTCGGTGACGGCCACGCCGGCGGGAGTGCCGGAGACGAAGTCGGCCACGGAGGATTCGGTCAGCGTCCCGATGGCGCGGGGCGGAAGGCCGGAGGCGGCGGCCGTGCTCAGGATTCCCGTCGCGAGAATCGCGACGACGATGGCAACTCTTTGTCCTTGCTGCACTTGCGCACCTCCGCGTCGGTTGCGGGACCGATCCGTCAGGCATGCTCTGGACGCGTTAATGACAATACCACAAAATCGCACAATAAGTCAACAAAGGAACTCACGGTCACCGGCGAACCTTGACGCCTGGGCCCTTCGCCCGATATAGGTGTCGTGCCTGTCCGACTTTTTTCAGGAGCTTTGATGACCGCGATCCCCGTCCTCTACTGCATCGACAGCTTGCCGGCATCCGGCGGCACCGAGGGCCAGCTCGCCGGGCTGCTCGAGCGGCTCGACCGCTCCCGTTTCCGCCCGCACCTGTGCACCTTGCGCCCACGGATCCCGGTGCGCAAGCTGCCTGGCGATTGCCCCCACCTCGCGCTGGACGTCCCGAGGTTGCTGGCCCCCGGAGCGCTGGCGGCGAGCCGTCGTCTCGCCGCGTACCTGCGCGAGCAGCGGATCGAGGTGGTGCAAACCTTCTTCCAGGACGCCACGGTGTTCGGCATCTGGACCGCCCGGCGAGCCGGCGTGCCGTTGCGCCTGATCTCGATGCGCGACCTCGGCTTCTGGCGGACGCCGCGGACGCAGTTCCTCATGCGACGCACCTATCCCCTCGCGGCCGGGTTCGTCGTCAATTCCACCGCCGTCCGCGACCACTTCTCCAGCGCCGACAACCTGGCGGTCTCGCGCTTCCACGTGATCGGCAACGGGCTGGACACCGGGTCCGTCGCCTACCACCCGGAGGTGGCGCCGCCGCCGCGCGTGGTCCTGGTGGGGAACCTGAACCGGCCGGTCAAGCGGGCCGACCTCTTCCTCCGCGCGGCCGCGCTGGCCCGGGACCGCTGCCCCGGCGTCCGCTGGCAGCTCATCGGCGACGGCCAGCTGCGCGGCGAACTGGAAGCCCAGGCCCGGGCGCTCGGCGTGGCGGACGACGTCGACTTCCTCGGCCGCCGCGACGACGTCGCCGCCTGCCTGCGCGGCGCCGCGGTCGGCGTCAACTGCTCGGACAGCGAGGGCTTCAGCAACGCCGTGCTCGAGTACATGCTGGCCGGCTGCGCCGTGGTCGCCACCGACGTGGGCGGCAACGCCGAGTTGATCCGCGACGGCGTCGACGGCCGCCTGGTGCCCGTGGACGACGCCGGGGCCCTGGCCGACGCCGTCGTCGAGCTGTGCCGCGATCCCGCGCGCGCCCGGACCTTCACCGACGCGGCCCGCCGGAGGGTCGAGCACGATTTCGGCTGGGACCGCTGCGTGGAACGGACCGAGGCGCTCTACCTCTCGCTCCTGGAGTCGCGTCGTGGCTGACCGCCGCCCACCGACCCTGACCGAACTCTGCGTGCTGCCCCTGGTCACGGGCCTGGGCGGCGCCGGGCCGTCGTTCCGCCGCGACGTGCTCGCGTCCGAGCGCCTCGCGCCCGAGGTTCTCGCCGCCCGCCAGCTCGCGCGCCTGCGCGATCTCCTCGCCCACGCCGCGCAGGCGCCTCGCCACCGGGCGCGGCTGGCCGCCGCCGGGTTCGCGCCCGGCGACCTGCGCTCGCTCGCCGATCTGGCCCGGCTGCCCCTGCTGGACAAGACGGACCTCACCGACGGCCCCGCCGAGGATTGGCTCACCCGCCGGCCGCGCTGGCGCCACACCGTGCGCACGTCGGGCACCACGGGACGACCCCTCAGCCTCCACACCGACCTCGCCTGGTGGGCGCGCTCGCTGGCGCGCCGGCAGGTCCTGTTCGCCCGCCACGGCCTGGCCTACGGCGCGCGCGAGGGCCGCCTCTGGGGCCGGGCCGCCGGCGCCGCGGGGCCGTCGTTCAAGGACCGGCTCGGCAGCCGCCGCACGTTCCAGTTCGTCGGCCGGGACAGCGGCGAACTCGCGGCCGAGGCCCGCGCGCTGCGCGACTTCGCGCCGAGCTACCTCTACGGCTATCCCAGCTTCGCCCGCGAGGCCGCGCGCGCCTGGCGCGACCTCGACCTGCCGCCGCCGCCGGGATTGCGAGGCATCGTGCTGACGGCCGAGCGCGTCGCGCCTGCCGATCAGGTGATGATCGCCGATACGTTCGGCTGTCCCGTCCACCGCGAGTACGGCTGCAGCGAGACCGACATCATCGCCTTCGACTGCGAGCACGGCGCCTATCACGTCGCGTCGGATCACCTGGTGGTGGAGGTGGTCGACGGCGAGTGCGTGATCACCGACCTCGACAGCACGCTGATGCCCCTGGTGCGCTACCGCCTCGGCGACCGCATCCGGCTCGCCGCCGCGCCGTGCCCCTGCGGCCGCACGACGCCCGTCATCGCCGCAATCGAGGGCCGCACCGGCGACGCGCGCTATCTCTACCTGCCCGATGGACGACGCCTGCACACCGTGCTCTTCGCCTACCTGTTCGAGGACCTCGCGGCCGGCGGCCTCCCGGTCCGCCAGTTCAAGGTGCGGCAGGTCGCGCTCGGCCGGGTCGTCATCCATCTCGATCCGGGGACCACGACCCCGCCCGCCGGCCTCGCGGCCACCCTCGCCGACGCGGTGCGCGCGCGCGTGGCATACGGGCTCGAGGTCGAGGTCGACCTCGGACCCCTCGCGGCCGCGACGGCGAGCAAGTGGAATTACTTCGAGCCGTTGCCGCCGGAGCAGCGTCCGGCCGGCTGAGGTCAGGACCCCGCGCGGTACGCCTGCCAGGCCCCGGCCAGGAAGGTCAGGAAGGCCTCGGCCGCGCGCCGGTTGCCCTCGGCGCTGGGATGGCTGTCGCGGCCGTCGCGCGAGGGATACGCCGACCAGCCCGACTCGCCGCCGTCGGTGAGCACGCCGTAGTAGTCGAAGACCACCACGTTGCGCGGCCGCGTTTCCGCCAGCCAGCTCTGGGCCAGCCACGCGTTGAACTCGCGCGCCAGATGCGCCCGCGGCTTCTTCTGGAAGAAGGACCTGAACTTCTCCTTGGCGCCGACCGGCTTCGGCTCCGCCTGCGGCGGCGCCGTGAGGGCGACGAACAGCACCTCCGGATGCTCGGCCAGGAGCGGCAGCAGCGCGCGGTAGGCGGCCTTGGCGTTGGCCACGGTGCGCTCGCAGTCGTCCGGATCGCCGGGTTCCGCGCCCGCGGCGGTGAATCCATTGTTGGGATAGCAGGACTTGAAGACGACGATGGCGTTGGTCTCGCCCTCGGGCAGCAACGTGTCCTGGCGCTCGGTGCGCAGGATCAGGTCCATCTGGTCGCGGAACTTGCGGTGCCAGTGGCAGAGGTCGGTGTCCTCGCCGATGACCGACCCGTAACTCGCCTCGTTGACCTTGAAGCCGGCCTTCTCCAGCTCGGCGCGCAGGCCGCCGCCGTTGGGATGGCTGACGTAGATGCAGTGCTCGCCGGAGCCCTTCTCGCCGCCCACCCGGGGTCCGGGCTCGGCCAGGAGCTGTCCGCCGCACGAATGGTGGATGAACAGCAGGTTCGTCATGTCCTGGGCCCTTCCTGCGGTCGCCGTCAGCGAGACCATCGCGGCCAGTACTGTGATCGCCACCCGCCTGCACACCATGTCCGACCTCCCGCCGTCAATCTAGAAAGGCCTGCCGGTACGCCGCAAGGTAGCCCTCGCCCATCGCCGCGAGGGTGTACCGCTGCCGCTGTTCGCGTCCCGCGGCGGCGCCCAGGGTCGCGCGCAGCTCGGGTGCGGCGGCGAGTTGCGCGAGCGCGGCGGTCAGCCCGGCCACGTCGCCCACCGGCACCAGTAGCCCGGTGTCCTCGTGGCGCAGCACCTCGGCCAGCCCGCCCACGTCCGACGCGATCACCGGCAGTTCCAGCGACATGGCTTCCAGCAAGGTGTAGGGCAGACCCTCGTGCAGCGAGGGCATCAGCAGGGCGTCCGCGCCCGCCATCACGGACTCGATGTCGCGGCGGAAACCGTGGAACGTCACGCGGTCGGTGACGCCGAGACGGTCGGCGAGCGCCGCGAGTTCCTCGCGCAGGCCGCCGTCGCCGACCAGATCGAGGTGCCAGGGATGGTCGGCAGGCAGCTCGGCGAGAGCCGCGATGGCGAACCCGAGGCCCTTGACCCGGGTGAGCCGGCCGACGGCGACCGCGTGCAGACGACCTGGCGCCAGCGGCGGCTCCGGCGGCGGGAACGACGCGCGATCCAGCGGCGCGATCCCGTTGGGCACGGTCCGCAACTCGAGGCCGCGATAGCGGTGGGCGTGGCGGCGGCGGAGATCATCGGTCACGAAGCACACCACCGCGCGCCGATGCCGGCAGGCCCAGGTCTCGGCGAAGCGGTACGCGCGGTCCTTCAGGTAGACGCAGGGCGTCCGCCACGACGGCTCCCCTTGCCCGTGCAGCGTACACACCAGCGGGCGCGCGGTCGGCGCGAGCGCGGCGTTGACCGCGGCGCGATAGCCGTGGACATGCACCAGGCGGGCCTCGATGCGGGTCAGAAGCTGGTCCAGGCGCCGAGGCCCGTCCGGGTCGTGACTGCTGCGCGTGGGCAAGACGTGGACCGGCAGGCCGTCGGCGCGACAGCGAGCGGCCAGTTCACGATCGTGGAAGACGACGACGCCGGGCCGCAGGCCGCGTTCGCGCAGGAAGGCAGCGAGGCCGAGCACGTGGCGTTCGGCGCCGCCGAAGAGCTCGCCGGCGGCGACGATGGCGATCGGTCCTGGCATCTCCATGGTCCGGGCATGATAGCAGCGCCGGCGGGGGCGCACCAGCGCGGCTATGCGCTGGTCAAATCGTCGTCGAGCCCGTAATCTGCGGGCTACGCGTCACCCTCGAACAGGCAGGTGTCCGTGTCCGCGTCCCGCTTCTCCCGGCTGCGTCCCTACCTTGCCCTGTTGAAGGGGCAGGAACGTTCCCTCGCGTTGATGCTCGGCCTGATGCTGGTCTCCACCGCCGTGGGCCTGGTCATCCCGCTCTACGCCGGGCGCTTCGTCGACGCGATCAAGACCACCGGGCCCACGGTGCCGGGCCGGCTGGTGGCGCTGCTGGCCGGATTGCTCGTGGTCCAGCTCGCCGGCAGCTTCAGCTATCAGGTGGTCTCCCAGCGCCTGGCCCTGCACACCGTGACCAGCCTGCGGCGACGACTGTTCGCGCATCTGCTCGACCTGCCGTGCCTCTACTACACCAGCCACAAGCCGGGCGACCTGTCGAGCCGCGTGACGTCCGACGTCGGGAGCATCCAGTTCGTGCTGACGTCGGGCATGGTGTCGTTCATCCGCTCGGTGCTCACGCTGGTCGGCGCGGTGGCGCTCATGTTGACGGTCAACCTGCGCCTGACGCTGATCGTGTTGCTGCTGGTGCCGACGACGGTGATCCTGGTGCAGCTCTTCGGCCGGCGCCTGCGCCGCCTGTCGCGCCAGATGTACGACGAGCTCGGACAGGTCAGCGACCACATCCAGGAACTCGCCGGCGGCATCCGCGTCGTCAAGGTCTTCAACAGCCAGCCGAGCGAGCAGACGCGGTTCGAGGCGCTGCTCTCGCGTTTCCTGGCGGCCGGCCTGCACCGCATCTGGCTGTCGTCGGCGCTGGAATCCGCCGCGCAGCTCCTGCTGTGGGCGTGCCTGATCACGGTCGTGGTCTACGGATTCGCGCTGTCGGGCCAGGGCAAGACCACCTACGGCCAGCTGGTGACGTTCCTGCTGCTCGCCTTCCGGGTCGCCACGCCGCTGGGCGCCCTCACCAGCCTGTACGCGTCGTTCCAGGGCGCGACGGCGGCGGCCGACCGCCTCGACGACGTCTTCCGCGAGACGCCCGAGGGCGCGGCCGTGAGCGGACCGCTCGGCGCGGACGGCGCCCGCCCCGGCGCCATCACCCTCGACCACGTCAGCTTCCGGTATCCTGGCGCCGCCGAGACGCCGACCATCATCCACGACCTCTCGCTGCACATCGCCGCCGGCGAGAAGGTCGCCCTGGTCGGGCCAAGCGGTTCCGGCAAGACCACCGTCACCGGCCTCGTGATGCGCCTCTTCGACCCGCAGTCAGGCTCGCTGCGTCTGGATGGCCGCCCGTACGGCGAGATCCCGCTGCGCGAGTTGCGCGGCCGCATGGCCTACGTCCCCCAGGATCCGCTCCTCTACGACGCCACCGTCGCCGAGAACATCCGCTTCGGGCTCGGCGACGCTGGCGACGAGGCCGTCCGCCACGCGGCCGCCCGCGCCCAGGCGCTGGATTTCATCGCGGCCATGCCGGAGGGCATGGAAACCCGCGTCGGACCGCACGGCGTCCGCCTCAGCGGCGGCGAGAAGCAGCGCCTGGCGCTGGCCCGGGCCTTCCTGCGCGACCCCGGCATCCTGATCCTGGACGAGCCGACCAGCGCCCTCGACGCCGCCAGCGAGGAAGCCGTGAGGCTCGCCCTGCAGGAGCTGATGGCCGGGCGGACGGTGATCGTGGTCGCCCACCGCCTGTCCCTGGTGCGCGACCTGGACCGGATCTACGTCCTGGCCGGCGGAAAAATTTCGGAACAGGGTACACATTCACAACTTATTGCCACGAAAGGACTTTACTCTGTTTTGCACGATTTCCAGCAGGGCGAAAAGCACCTCTGATATATCCGGCCTATTGACGGCAAAATGAGTTGATGATATCCTTGTAGGGCTTAGGACGAGTACGGATTCGGAATGAGGGAGAGGTGTATCATGCTGAAGATCTACAGTAAGCCTGTCGTGAACACGCGTAAGCTCGAGCTCGGCGTGTACGGCGATTACGGCCAGGGCACGGGCGGCGACATCACGCCGGCGCCGGTCCGCGTCGTGGATCGCTTCGAAATGCACATGGACTAGCCTCGAAGGCTGGTTCCGCTGCAACGCATCGATCCGGTGCCCCCCGCGACGGGGGCACCGGATTTTTTGAGTTGTGCCCGCGAGATTGTGCATCCGACTCTCTGACGCGCCCGGTCAGCCGGC
>JADHED010000454.1_pt1 | contig 49480 bp, 40 predicted proteins | sample 8952041 | NCBI WGS metagenome assembly JADHED01 (sample SAMN16124423, study PRJNA663239) | bioreactor sludge metagenome | isolation source: sludge (control) | place: India:Bengaluru | collected 2018-09-08 | reverse complement strand
GGCCGCCCCCCGGGCAGGGATCGCCGGGGAAGCCCGCCGAGCCGCCGGTGCCGCCCTGCGCCTCGACGTGCGCGCCGGCGCCGCCGGTGGCGCGGGCCTCTCCGCCGTCGCCCCCGTCGCCGGCGTCGCCCGACACGCCTGCCCCTTCGCCGCCCGGCGCGCCGCACCCCCCGGATCCGCCGCTCCCTCCCGAACCGGCGATGGCCACGGCCGTGGCCTGGCCGGGCGCCTCGGTCTCGTTGCCGCAGATCGCGATGGCGATCCCCCCGCCGCCTCCACCACCGCCCCCGCCTCCTCCGCCCCCCCCCTTCTCCGCGCCCGCGGGGGCGCCGTTCCCGCCGTTGGCGCCGTTGCCTCCGTTGTAGCCGATCGCGATGGCCTGCTCGTCGTCGCCGGCAGAGCGTTCCACGGCGGGGTTGGAGACCCCCTCGCTGCCGGCCTCGCCGCCCATTCCGCCCGCCCCGATGCCGGTGCCGTCGCCGCCCCTCGCCCCGGGCGAGCCCTTCTCGCCGCCCGGCCCGCCCCGTCCCCCCGCCCCGCCGGCCCCGCCCGCGGCGAGGACTTCCGCCGTCAGCACGATCCCCGCCACGGCGGTCAGCGCCGCCACCCACAGCCATTTCCGCATCATCGACCCTCCAGGTTGCCGCGGCCTGTTCCGCGGTCGCGGATATGGGTCGTTCCCCGCCGCCGCCGGTTACGGAAAACTCCTCGCCTCACGCCGCCGCCGGCCCTCCGGTCGTGTCATGGGTCCTGTCAGCAACGATTAACGACAATAAGAGTCCGGATTCCGGTTGACAACTCCCGGCTTCGGCGTACTCCTCCCGTTGACGGACTCGAACCGCCCGTCCGCACGCCGACGAGGGCCGGCGGCGGGGGGTGGGGGAAGCCCGGAGAGTGGGCCCGGAGGATCCCGTCAACGATGAGGAGCGGCGGCTCATCGCCGAGGAGTGCGACCGCCAGCGGGAGCAGGAGAAGGCCGCTCGCGGCCTCCTCCCCCTCCTACCGCTTTCCGACGAAGAACAGTAGTCGGTCGACCGCAAGGCGATCGGCCGTGCCTTGATCGAACTCGGTTACCTGACCATCCGGAGGAGGCGGATTTCACCACCGATTTCGTCCAAATTCCATGCAGAGATTTCGGCGTGACGACAGGGTAGACGCGGCTGGCGTGTCGCGGTATGGTCGGGGCTGAGATTGTGAGGGGGTTGCCGTGGTCGCGTTCTTCTTCTGGTGGGGATCGACAGAGATCACGAGGATCAAGGGCCGGGGGGAGTTCCTCTGCCCGACCTGCGGGGTCCTTCGACCCTATCGCCGGAGGGTCGTCCGGCGGTTCTTCACCCTGTGCTCCATCCCTCTGTTCGCGACGCAGACGCTGGCGGACCACATCGAGTGCGAGATCTGCCTTGGAGCCGTGCCGCCGACGGCACTGAGCGGCCGTCCGCGGGAGCCGGGTGGGCCACAGGGGGCGGAGCCCCGTCAGGCGCTCCTCGAGCTGCTCGCCCTCGTCGTCTGCTCCGGCGTGGGAAACGCCCACTCGAAACTGAAGGCTGCGGTCCGGGCGGCGGCTGCCTTCCCGGGCATGGAGGTGAGGGAGGCGGACATGCTCCGGGTCTGCGAGCGGGTCCGGTCCGGGGGTCCCTACGCCGTCATGCACCTCCCCAGCGCGGCGGGCATCCTGACGGACGCCGACAAGAGGGCCTTCCTCCAGTGCGCCATCCTCGTCGCGGTGGAAACGAAGCACCTGGAGAAGGAGTGGCCCACCATCCTGGCCGCCGCCCGGCTGCTCGGTCTGACTCCCGAGCAGACGAGCGCGATCCTGCGGGACCTGCGGGCCGGAGAGTGATCGAACCCGCGGTCCGAGGAGCGGGCGCCGGCAATGGGTGTGAGCGGGGCGTGCTCGACCTCACACGACTGTTCCCCCGAATCCTGAAGCCCGCCTTCGGATGCACCGAGCCCGTGGCGGTGGCCCTCGCGGCAGCAGCGGTGGCGCGGACCGCCGCCGGACACACCCCGGGCGATCCCGGTGCGCCGGTGCCACCCGGCGCCGCTCTCGCCGTCCGCGTCGCCGTGAACAAGAACGTGTACAAGAACGCGTTCTCCGTCCACCTGCCCAACGCCGGCGGCCACAAGGGCATCGCCATGGCCGCGGCCCTGGGGCCGTTCTGCGACCCTGCCCGCGAACTGCCGCTTCTCGCCGACCTCGACCCCGCCCGGATCGCCGCCGCCGAGGACCTCGTCCGGCGCGGCCGCGTGACGGTGGATATCGCGCCCGAGGCGCCCACAATATCCTCACGCTCCGCGGAACCTGGTCCGTTCGGCATGGGGCTTGCTCTCGAACACGGACCGGGACAACCTCGGCATCAGCGACGGCCGGGCCTTCCGCGGGGAGGTCCGCGAGTTCGGAGACGTGCTCCGGAACCCGAACGTCTACATGGACCGGGAGCACCCCGACGAATTCTCCGACCCGCAGACCGTGGTGACGTGGGACCGCCGTGCGCTGCGGGTGAGCCTGCCCGCGAACCTGCGGGACGAACTGGTGACGGGTCGGCGCGGCCGTGTGCTATGGAGCGCGGGCCCGGACGGGGAGTATGGAACCGCCGACGACGTGGTCCGGTAGACCGCGGCTGATCGGGTGACGGCAACGTCTGGTCTGGGGCATCGACCCGGTCATCGGGCCGTCGAATTCCCGAAGCCGCCGGCGGGCTCGGCCCCCCGTGGCTTTCGACACGTGGGTCGGCATGTCGTGCGGCGCACCCCTGAAGGACGCGCGGGACCGAGCCACGCGGCGCTGCATGGCGTACTGTGCCACCGGCGCCCTCCTCTTCAGGGACGAGGAGCGGGGCTGATCGGGGAGAACGCCGCGGGGACTACCGGCGCGGGCCCAGGGCGCGGAGCGCATCCCGCGCCGCGGACCGGACCCCACGGTCCTCGTCCTCGACGAGGCGCTCGAGAGCCTCCCGGGCGGGCTCGGCGCCAGGGCCCATCGCCCGAAGGCACCGGATCGCGGGCTCGCGGTAGACCTCCCATGGCCCGGCGATCGCGTCGCGGACCTCGGGCGCCGCCGCGGCGGCGAGGGGGCCGAGTCCCCCAAGCGTCTCGAGGATGACCGGGACGTGGAAGATGTCCCCGGCGACGTAGCCCCGCAGGAGCCGCCGGAGGTGGTCGAGTGCCGGGGCGCGGTGCGTCCCCTCCCTCGCGAGCTCGAGGGCCGCACTGAGCCTCACCTCGTCGTCCTCGTCGCCGAGGAGCGCGAGCACCGCGGGCTCCATCGGTCCGTGCGAGCCGGTGATCTCGCGGTGGAGCCGCGCGCAGGCGATCCTCATCCCGGGGTCCGGCGCGTCGAGCCCGACCAGCAGGGCCGGGAGCAGCCACTCGTCCCCGGGCCCCACGCGCGGGAGGCCGAAGTACGGACGGGACATGATCAGGATGAACGTGTGGCCGGACCGGATCGCTGCGGCGATGTCCCGGACCCGGGCCGGTTGGCCGGGATCGATGCGGGCCCGCGCCATCAGGACTTCCAGCCGGAACGTCTGGTCCTCCTGGTCGTCCGAGAGCCGCGCGAGGGAATCGCGCGCCGGCGGGCCGATGGAGCCGAGGGCGCGCGCGATCGCGATCGGGAAGTCCTCGAAGAACGTTCCGGCTTTCCGGAACGCCTCCTCGAGGGCGGGAACCGCCTCCGCCGCGAGCGGGCCGAACTTCCCGAGCGCCTCCGCCGCGAAGGGGTGCCCCCAGCGGTCATTGAGGCGAAGGGTGGCGCAGATGTGGACCTGCTGCGTCCACTCTTCGGACAGCGCTGCCGTGAGAAGAGGGATCGCCGCCCGCGCGGCCTCGCCACGCGCCGCCAGCAGGGAGGCCGCCCGCTCCCGGTCGGCGTCGGCCCGCCCGGTCTTCCGGGAGAGGAGCGTGAGGAGGATCTCGATCTCCTGGTCCGCCGGGAGCCCCAGCGCAAGGGCGTCGAAGTATCCCCGCGGAAACCGGTCGGCGGCCGCCGAGAGCATGTCCTCGAGGAGGGGAAGCGCCCGTGGACCCACCGCCGCCGCCGCCCCGAACGCGGCGCCTCTCTCCATGCACCCCCGCTCGTGCCGGAGGGCGGCCCTGATCTCGGGGAGGAGGCCGTCCGCGGATGGATCCACGCGCGCGAGGAGCAGGGCGGCCCACTCCCTGACCGCCACATTCCCAGACCCGAGCAGCATCCGCAGCGTCTCCTTCTCCGGAGGGAGCATGTCGAGCATCGCGAGGAGCTCGGTGACCGGCGCGCGCCAAGCGTCGCCCCGAGAGTTCGCCAGCGCGGCGAGGAGCGCGGCGGGCTGCCCGCCGCGCAGGCGTGCCAGCGCCGCCGCCGCCTCCCACGATCCCGCTCCCGCCCAGGCGACGAGCCTCTCAACAAGGAGGGGTTCGTCGGGCGCGATCCGCGCGAGGGCGGAGAGGATCGCCGGGCGCTCCGTCTCCTGCCGGTCGGCGAGCCGCCGCCGGAGGGCCGGGAGCGCGTCCGAGGCCGACGGGCCGAGGATCCCAAGGACCCGGGCGCAGCCCCGCCGGACGTCGTGGTCCCGATCGTCGAGGCCCTTCACGATCACCGGCACCACCCACTCGCCCTTCGCGGCGAGCGCCCGGACCGCCAGGTCGTGATCGGTCCCCGCACCCCGGAGGGCGGCGATCAGGGCTTCCACGCTCTCTCCGGCAATGCCGGTTCCCGGGAGGAGCAGCGCGAGCAGAAGACCGGGGACGAAGCACCGGGCGCGCATGTCTACCCCCACCGGCCGCGGCGGTTACGGCGCGGAGACCGCCGCTACCCACGGGTAACGGGGCGGCAGTCGCGGGCCTCCCGCCGGCGCGGCCGGAGGGGCGCCGGCGCAAACCCCGTTCCCGACTCGCGGGGCCTTCGCGGTCACGGACCTCGGGAAGGGCCCGTTCCGCGTTTGGGTCGAGGTCGGCGACGTGTGCGCCGCCGAGACGGGCCCGGACTTGGGTTTCCGGCGCGTAGGCTGTGGTGTGTGGGGAAAGTACTTCCGGTTTGACGGAGGCCTGAAGGGGGAATGGAAGCCGCTCCTTCCGACGAAGAGAGAGGAGGCGGAGATGGACAGGAGGAGCGAGATAGGGAAGGCGCCGGCCCCCGGGGGGGCTGGGGGGATGGCGCGGGTCAGCGCGGGACGATGCGGAGGTCGTCGAACTCGGTGACCGAGTCGGACTTCGTCCACAGGCCGACCCGACCGGGCTCGCGGATCGTGGAGTCCGTGGCCTCGATGATGACCTCGCCGTCGAGCAGGACCTTGTGCCGATCGCCCGCGGATTCGATGCCGAGCTCGTACCAGCGGCCGGCGGTCAGGGCGACGTCGTGGTCCGCGAGCTGGAACCGGCGCCCCTCCTTCACGCTGTAGAAGCGGACGTTGCACTCGAGCACGTTGGCCCGGGCGAGGTAGTAGACCTTCTCGTCCTGCCAGCGCCACACGAGGCCCGCGGCCTCGTCCTCCATGCCCGTGAGCATCCGCGCCCGGACCTTCACGGCGAGGTCGGCGATCGGCGGGCCCTCGGCGATCGCCATGGGGAACCGCGAGGCGTCCGGATCGGCGTCCGTCTGGGCGAGCACCCGGCCCGCATCGCCCGCGCGCACGATCCACGCGCCCGGCGGGCCGCCGCCGTACTTCGCGAAAGTGAAGCCCGCCGGAGGCGCGCCGGCGGCGTCCCGCTCGAAGTCGAAGGCGAGCGGGGAGGGCGCCCCGGAGGGGGCCGGGGGCGGCGCCGCCGCCGGCCGGTCGCAGGCGGCGCAGAAAACGAGCGGGAGCAGGAGGACGAAGGGCAGGCGCGTCATGCGGAGCCTCACTTTCGCCAGGGCCAGGGCCGCGAAGACGATGAGCAGGCCGTCGTAGGGCGCGCGGAGCCGGGTCTGTCCCCAGTAGGCGAAGCAGACCGCGCACACGGAGAGGAAGGCCAGGGCCGCCACCACGACGAAGAACCGGGAACCTCGCCACGCCGGCACGATCCCGAGGAGGGCGAGAACGTAGAGGGCGAGCGTCGCCGCGAGCTGCACGCCGTTCTTCAGGGCGGAGCGGGACGGCGGCGTCAGCGCGGGACTCAGGAGCGCGCCGAGTTTCACGAGGCCGGCGCGCAGGAACGCCCCGGGGTCGTCGCGGATGTGCGCGAACGCCATCTCCCGGAACACCCGGTCCATGGCCGGCTCGCCGCCCGCCGTCAGGACCCGCGAACGCTCTTCACTGGTCAGGTGCTCCCACGCCAGGGCTTCGCTGGCGTCGATGCTCCCCCGCGGGTAGCGGTCGAGCGTGTGCGGGTTGTTGCCGACCCACAGGTACTTGCCGGCGGAGAAGGTCAGCGCCGGCGTCCCGAACCGCGCGGCGTTGCGGGCGAGCCAGGGGGCGCACACCGCGAGGAGCGCCCCCGCCGCCAGCGCGACGCAGCCGAGCCGCGCCGCCCACCCCGCGCCGTCCCGCCGGAGCAGCCGCGCGAGGAGGGCGAGGCCGAAGAACGGCAGGAACAGCTCCCGCGTCAGCGTCGCCAGCCCGCCGAGCGCGCCGGCGAGGAGCGCGAGGCCCGCGCGGCCGCTCCGTCTCCGGGGCTCGGCCAGGGTCGCGAGGACGAACGCGAAGAGGAGGACCGCATACAGGGACTGCTCGATGACGGTCGTGTCGTTCCCCACGAAGTAGGGGTAGCCGGCGGCGAGCACCCCGGCGATCGTCCCCGCCGTTGGCCCGCCCACGCGCCGCGCGATGAGCGCGACGAGCACCGCCCCGACGGCTCCGAGCGCCGACTGGAAGACCACCAGGGGCACCGTGAGGGTCCCGAAGGCCCCCTCGAGGCCCGCCACGAGAAGCGGGTACAGCGGGGGCCGGTTCGCGAACAGCGGGCCGATCCCGAAGTAGTGGGTCCAGTACATCCCCCGTCCTTCGAGGAGGTTCGTCGCGATCTGCCGGATCAGCCAGTACCCGCGCGGGCCGTACCGGTCGACGTTCAGGGCGAAGCCGGCGGCGAGCCGCAGGCCGAAGGCCAGCAGGAAGACCCAGAGGAGGGCCCGTGACTTGCGCATGGGGAGGACGGTGAAGTTCGCATGTCCCGGGTCCCCGCGCAAATGTCACAGGATGGACGCCCGGTCCGGGTCGCAGACCGGGCCGACCCCCCGCCGGCGCAGGAGCCGGAGCAGGCCGCGGCCGCCCCGGGCGACCCCGTGTCGCAGTTCCGCCTCCGTCACCGGCTGGGCGAGGAGGAACTCCACCGCCTCGCCGTCCACGGCGAAGTCGGCGAGCCCCGGCTCCTCCGCGGGACCGAGGAGCACGTGCCGCACGGTCGCCCCCGGCCGGACCGGCCGGCTGCCCCGCACGAGGACCCCCGCCGACAGGCGCACGCCGAACAGGAACGGCAGGGAGGCGATCTCGCGCAGCACCATGGCGGCCCAGTCCGCGGCCTGCGGAAGCTTCAGCATGAGCTCCACCCGGCGGGGGAGGCCGTCCCCGGCCGCCACCCCCGGCTGGACGCGGTCGGACATCCCGCCCGTCACGAGCGTCTCGTAGGGGCGTCCGTCCGCGCGGGCGATCACGTAGACGTCGATGTGCGGATTCCCGTCGTCGTCCCAATGGTACACGGCGGGCTGGCGCAGGGGGCCCAGCGCGCGCTCGTAGATCAGCTCCCGCCGCCGGATCCAGGCGGCGTCGGCGTTGTGAGCGTCCGCGAGGGGGTCGAAGTCGGGAGGGAACCGCTCGATCTGCCGCATGGCGTCCGCGCGCCGGGACGGAGGGGAGGGCGATCCGGGCCCGGGGGACGCCGCCCCCTCAGGAGAGGATGTCCCCGCGCTCGCGGGCGCAGGTCTCGCAAAGGACCTGGGAGCGGACGCCCCCGGGGCCGAGCTGGGTCACCTGCACCGTGGCGGGCCGGCCCTTGCAGGCATCGCACCGGGGCGGCTGCGCCTTCATCTTGGCGATGATGGCGTTGAGGTAGCCCTGGATCTGCTCGGCCGGGATCTCCTCGATCGCCTTCTTCAGCGTCGAGAGGTCGATGACGCCCCCCGCGAGCTGCACCGCGGCCTGGATCTGGCTCTTCTTGTCCTTCCGGCGCTTCTGCTCCTTCAACCAGTCGTTCCAGCGCCGGATGGCCTCCTGCCGCTCGGCGGCGGGGCCGTTGAAGCGGAACCCGAACGTCCTGCGCGTCAGGTCCTCGAGTTCCTCGATCGCCCGCAGGCGGTCGAAGGAATCCTCGCTCTCGAGTCTCCCGACGAGCTCCGCGACTTTCTTCGGGTCCCACTCCGCCATGGCCGCCTCGATGGTGGCGAGACTACCACGGCGCCGGGAACGGGCCAAGTCCACGCCCGCGGACCCTCCGCGGGCCCGAAGGGAGTCGCCGCGGGAACCCCGCAAGGTGCGGAAAACCGGCCGGGGAGGGTTACGATGCGGGTCTGCCGGCGCCCCGGGCGATCGACGGGAGCGCGCCACCAGGGAGGTCCCGGATGTTCCGATGGGTGAAGCGGGTCGTCAAGGTCCTCGTGCTCCTCGCGGTCGTCGTCTTCGTGGGCGTCCCGCTCCTCGCGTCCACGGGCTTCGTCCGCGGGAAGGTCGAGGCGTCGCTCTCCGCGAGCCTCGGGCAGCCCGCGAAGGTCGAGGGCCTGTCGTTCTGGTGGTTCTCGGGCGCCTCCGTGGAGGGGGTGGACCTCGGCGGGGGGGCGTTCCGGCTCTCCGGCCTGAAGGCCGACCCGGACCTCCTCTCCCTGCTCACGGGCGAGAAGCGGATCGGCCTCGTGCGGATCGACCGCCCCGTCCTGCGCGTCGTGCGGATGGATGACGGGCGGATCGAGGTCCCGCTCCTCACCGCGATGAGGAACCGGCCGGCGCCGCCCGCGGAGGGCTCCGGGGAAGGCGGCGGGAAGGGCCCCGGCGCGCGCCTGCTCACCGATGTGCTCGTCAGCGGCCTCGCGGTGGAGGTCGTCGACGAGCGCGGGGCCCCCGTCGGCTCGTACGTGTGTCCGGAGGTCAAGGCCTCGGTGGACACCGGGGGCGGCGCCGGCCCGATGAAGGCCACGCTGGCGGCCGCCGGCCTCGTCCCGTCGGCGGAGTTCACGTCCTCCGCGGCGGACGGCGTGGCCGCCGTCGCCCGGCTCGACGTGGACCTCGCCGCGCTGTCCGCCGCCGGCCTTCTGCCCGCGGGGCCCGCGAAGCGGTTCACCGGCACGGCCCGCTTCACGATGAAGGACCGCCGCTTCCGCGCCGTGCTCGAGGAGGGCGCCGCGACCCACGGTCTGTCGCTGTCCCCGGACCTCGGCGACGCGGTCACCGCCGCCGCCGTCGTGACGGGGGACCTCGCCGAGGGCGTCATCGGCCTCGAGGGGCCCGCGCAGGTCCGCGCGGGGACGGTCGGCACGACGATCACCGGCGAGATCCGGCGGGGCGCGGACGGCGCGTGGGCCGGCGGCTTCGCGGCGGACGTGGCGGGCACCGTCCCCCGGCCGAACGCGGAGTCCACGGCCGCCGGGCGCGCGGAGGGCCGCATCGCGTTCACGATGGGGGCCGACGCCTTCGACCTCACCGCGGACCTCCGACTGCTCGACGTCGTCCTCGCGATGCCCGGCTCCCCGGAGTTCCGGGAGAAGCGCGTGGACATCCGGCTGGCCGCCGGCAAGCCCGCGGGCGGGAAGTTCGCCCTGCGGACGGCGGAGCTGAAGGGCGAGGGCGTGAAACTCGAGGTCGTCGAGGCGACCGCGGACGGCGGGCGCCTCCGGGGCGGCGGCCTGCTGTCGCGGATCCAGCCGTTCGTGCCCTCCGTGAACCTCTCCGCCGCCGGGTCGTTCACCCTCGACGGGCGGTTCGCCCGCGGCGCGGACGGCACGGAGATCCGGGGGCTCAGGCTCGTCACGGACTTCGCCACGATCGAGGGGGACGGGACGTTCGGGAAGGCGGGCCGTCTCACGCTGCGCGGTGGCGGCAACCTCGCGCGACTGCCGAAGGGCCTCCTGCCCGAGAAGCTCCCCGTGGAGGGGATGTTCACGGTGGAGGCGATGGAGTTCACGTTCGGCGGCGGCGCCTTCGCCGGCTCCGGGGCGATCGCGGTCCGGGACCTCGCGTTGGGCGGCGGCGCCCGCTCCCCGACCTCCCGGCTGACCTTCCGCGTGGGCAAGGACCCCGCGGGAATGCGGATCGAGGAAGTCCGGTTCGCCGCCGACCGCGCGGACCTCACCGTCCGCGGCACGATGGCGGACGGCGCCTTCGAGGGGACCGTGGCCGGCTCCGCCGACCTGTCCTTCCTGCCCCCGACCATGATGCCCAAGGGCTCCGCGGCGAGCGGGAAGGTGTCGCTCGACCTCGCCATGGGGCCCGGGCCGGGCACGCTCTCCGCGCAGGGGGCGTCGGTCCGCCTCTCCGCCCCCGACGAGCCGCCGGCGGAAGTGGCGGACCTCAGGCTCTCGGCAGTCCCCTCGTGGACGAAGGGCGCGAAGTGGCCGACGCTCGCGAACGGCCGGCTCGAGGTCTACGGCGCCCGGTTCCGCGACTACGATGCGCGCTCCGGGGCCGTGAACTTCTCGTTCGCGGACGGGGTCCTCACGATCCCCACGGCGGACATGCAGGTCAACGGCGGCGTCATGACGCTCCGGGACGGCTTCGTGGACCTCCGGGGCGCGAAGCCCGTGTGGTCGCTCGACTGGCGGGCGGACAAGGTGGCCCTCGCGGCGAAGATGGAGCCCGAGATGAAGTACCTCGCTCCGTTCTTCGGCAGCGCGGCGGGGCTCACGGGCGTGCTCAACACGGGCGGGAAGATGGCGGATCGCGGCGACGGCGCGGGGCTGTCGGGGGCGATCGATCTCCTCGTGAACGACGGAGTCATCCGCGGGTCGCCGATCCTGTCCGCGGTCCTGACCTGGCTCCGCCGGCAGACGGAGGTGTCGTTCACGGAGGTTGCCGGTCGGCTTTCCCTCGGCGGCGGTCGAATCGCCACGGAGGGCGGGCCGCTCCGCATCGTCACCAACGACATGACCATCTTCCTCGAGGGCTTCACGGACACGAAGGGTCCGCTCGACTACCACGTCCGTGTGAAGTTCCCCGAGGGCAGCGAGGAGCAGAGCCGGTGGGCGAAGGCGCTGAAGGACGGCGTGATCCCCATGCGCCTGACGGGGACGCTCGCCAGCCCGTCGCTGGCGCCGCCGGCCCTCGACAAGCTCGCGGAGGGGGTCCTCGACGACCTCTTCAAGCGCGGAATCAAGGACCTGATCCCGGGCCGCAAGTAGCGGTTATCCACACGCGCTCCACAGTTCGACGAACGGGATGCGAATCTCCCGGTCGGAGCGGGGCGGCCCGCGGCCCGAAAAGCCCGATTTCATGCGGGTTTGACGGTTTCCGACGCCGCAAGACAAGCCCAGGCAACGTGTTGCGAGGGGCGTGGTTTTCGGCTCCCGCGGGGGTCGGCCTGGAGTCGTGGGTCGCGGACGGCCGTGGAATCCAGCAGAATCCGGCCCTGAAATGAGACTTACTCACAAGTCGCGGCGGCGCCGGTCGGTCGCGGCCCCGATCGGGCTCAGGCCGTCATCCGTTCGAGCACTTGTTCGAGAACGTCGTCGCCGCCGACGCCCTCGGCCTCGCCCTCGAAGGAGAGGATGAGGCGGTGCCGCAGGGTGGGGAACGCGACATCCCGGATGTCCTCCTCCGCCACGTGCGGCCGGCCGCGGGTGAGGGCCAGCGCCTTGGCGGCGAGGATCAGCGCCTGGGCGCCGCGGGGGCTCGCGCCCCACTTCACGAAGCGCTTCACGCGGTCGGGGGCCCCCTCGGCCTCGGGGTGGGTGGCCATGACGAGGCGCGCCGCGAACCGCTTCAGGTGGTCGGCGAGGACGACCTCCCGGGCGGTGCGGCGCAGGCGGAGGATGTCCTCCGCGCCGCCGACGGGGGCGACCTCCGTCTCCCCCGAGCCGGTCGTCCGATCGATGACGCCGACGATCTGGTCCACGCCCTCGGTGGCGAGGTGGACCTTCAGGAGGAAGCGGTCGAGCTGGGCCTCCGGCAGCGGGTAGGTGCCTTCCATCTCGATGGGGTTCTGCGTGGCGAGGACCATGAACGGTTCGGCGAGCAGGTGCGTCTCGCCGGAGACGGTGACCGAGCGCTCCTCCATGGCCTCGAGCAGCGCGGACTGCGTCTTCGGCGTGGCGCGGTTCACCTCGTCCGCCAGCACCAGGTTCCCGAAGATGGGCCCCGGCTCGAACCGGAAGCCCCGGCGGCCGTCGGGGTTCTCCTCGAGGATCTGCGTGCCCAGCACGTCGGCGGGCATGAGGTCCGGCGTGAACTGGATGCGGCGGAAGGAGAGCGAGAGGCCGCGGGCCAGCGTCCGCACGAGGAGCGTCTTGCCGATGCCCGGCACGCCCTCGAGCAGGACGTGGCCGCCGGTGAAGAGCGCGAGGAGGATCTCGCGGATCGCCCGCCGGTGTCCGACGATGACCCGGCCGAGGGTCTCCTCGAGGCGCTCGAACGTCGCCTGGAAGTCCCGGATCGCCCGCTCGCCGTCGCTCATCGCTTCCCTCCGAGTCCGAGGAACCGCTCCGCGTTCTCCGTCGTGGCGCGCGCGGCGTCCTCGACGCCGACCCCGTGGACCTTCGCGATCTCCGCCACCGTGTGGACGACGTAGGCCGGCTCGTTGCGCTTCCCGCGATGGGGCTGCGGCGCGAGGTACGGGCAGTCCGTCTCCGCGAGCGTCCGCGCGAGGGGGATCGCCGCCGCCGTCGCCCGCGCCGAATGGGCGATCGGGAAGGTGAGGACGCCGGCGAAGGAGATGAGGCAGCCGAGCGCGAGGTAGGCGCGGGCGTCCGCCTCCGTCCCCGAGAAGCAGTGCATGACGACGCGGTCGGCGAGCCCCCGCCGGGGGATCTCCGCAGCGAGGATCGCGCGGCAGTCGGGGTGCGCCTCGCGGCAATGGACGACCACGGGCAGGCCGAGGTCGCCCGCCAGCGCGAGGTGCCGCCGGAAGAAGTCCTGCTGCAGGGCCGGCGGCGCGTGGTCGCGGTAGTAGTCGAGCCCCGTCTCGCCGACGGCGTGGAAGCCGCCGCCGCGGAGCAGGCGCTCGACCTTCTCCCACTCCGCCTCGCCGAGGTCGGCGGCGTAGTTCGGGTGGACGGCGGCGGAGGCGAAGAGGTCCGGGTCGCCCGCCGCGAGGTCCCGCGCCAGGGCCGAGGTGGCGGCGTCCACGCCGACGTTGAGGATCCGGGTGACCCCGGCCCCCCGCGCCCGGACGAGCGCCGGTCCCCGGTCGCGCTCGAACTCCGGCAGGTTCAGGTGGGCGTGGGAATCGAAGCAGGCCATGGCCGGCGGATCATACCAGCCCGGCCGGCCGCGGCGCTCCGCCATCCCGCGCCGCGGCCGGCGCGGCGGGGCGGCGCCGGCGGGCGGCGTGAGAAAACTGAGCCCGCCTCGGTATTCTCACCGGCTAACATCTGGGGATGCTCGACGCGCGATACATCCGGGAACACACCGACGTCGTCCGCGAGGGACTCGCCGCCAAGGGCGAGACGGCGGACCTCGACCGCTGGCTCGAACTCGACCGGAAGCACCGCGAGGCGACCACGGCGTGGCAGAACTGCCGGGCGGAGCTCAACGCCGGCGGCGAGGAGGTCAGCCGGGCCAAGAAGGAGGGCCGCGACGCCTCCGAGGCCATCGTCCGCCTGCGGGACGTGAAGGCCCGCGAGAAGTCGCTCCGCGAGGAGACGGACCGGCTCGCGGCGGAGATGGACGCCCTGCTGCTGCGGATCCCCAACGTCCCCGCGGCCGACGTGCCGCGCGGTCCGGACGCCTCCGCCAACCGGGAGGTCCTCGTCTGGGGCGAGAAGCGGCAGACGGACTTCGCGCCGAAGGCCCACTGGGACCTCGGGGCGGCCCTCGGGATCCTCGACATGGAAGCCGGCGGGAAGCTCGCCGGGTCCGGGTTCCCCGTCCTCCTCGGAGCCGGCGCGCGGCTGGAGCGCGCGCTGATCCAGTTCATGCTCGACCTGCACACGACGGAACACGGCTACCGGGAGGTGTCCCCGCCGCACCTGAGCCGCCCCGAGCCCATGGTCACGTGCGGACAGATCCCCAAACTCGAGCAGGACATGTACCGGTGCCGGGACGACGAGCTGTACCTCATCCCCACGGCGGAGGTGCCGCTGACGAACCTCCACCGCGAGGAGATGCTCGACGGGGCGGCCCTGCCGAGGAAGTACGTGGCGCTGACGCCCTGCTTCCGGCGCGAGGCCGGCGCCGCCGGCCGGGACACCCGGGGCCTCATCCGCGTCCACCAGTTCTACAAGGTGGAGCTCATGGCCTACGCGCGGCCGGAGACTTCCGAGCAGGACCTCCTCGCCCTGCGCGGCCACGCCGAGGAGGTCCTCCGGCGCCTCGGCCTGCACTACCGTGTCGTCCTGCTGTGCACCGGCGACATGTCCTTCGCCGGCGCGCGGACCTACGACCTCGAGGTGTGGGCCCCCGGTGTCGGCCGGTACCTCGAGGTCTCCTCCTGCTCCGTGTTCGGCGACTTCCAGGCCCGGCGCGGCAACATCCGGTTCCGCGACGAGGGCGGCAAGCCCCGGTTCGTCCACACGATGAACGGCTCCGCTCTCGCGCTGCCGAGGACGATCATCGCGGTCATGGAGCAGTGGCAGCAGGCGGACGGCTCCATCGAGGTCCCGCCGGCGCTGCGCCCGTACATGGGCGGGCTGACGCGGATCGCCCTCCCGGGAGGTGCGGCATGAAGGGCTCCGGCCGGTTCGCCTTCGGGCTCCTCCTCCTGACGGCGGGCCTCGTGGGGGTCCTCGCCGTGTTCGCGGTATCGACCCGGGCCACCGGCGCGGACCTGCGCTCCCGGCTCTCGGCGATGGAGCAGTCGCTGGCCGGCCTCCGTGCCCGCCAGCAGGCGCTCGTCGAGGAGTCCTCCCGGCTCCGTCTCGAACTCACCGAGGCGAAGGAGAAAGGGGACGGCGCGACGAAGAAGGCCGCGGAACTCGCCGAGCGCCTGGCCACGGCCGAAGCCGCCCTCGCGGCGGCCCGCCGCGAGCGGGACGACCACCTTTCCGCCCGGCTGACCCTGGAGCGCCGCCTCGAGGACGTCCTGGCCGGGACCGCCGGCCGCTGACCACGACGGCGGCCGCCCCCCCTCGCACCGCCTCCTTCCCGACTTGAGAGAACCCGCGCCCGACCCTCTCAGGGCGGGACCGCGCCCACGGGATGCCCAATCCGCTCAAGTCCTTGCCGCAGAATGCCGTAGGGAGACTGCCGGCGCGTGGCCCGGCGCTTGCGAAGGCCAAGGGCGTGGAGTCTCCCTCGCCGGCGCGGGTCAGAGGAGTCCGATGGCTGACGTCGTCAACGCGATCCTGAGCTTCCTGATCGGCCAGTGGCCGATCCTCGCGGGAGTGGTCGTCGCCATCGTGGTGTTCGTCGTCATCCTCCGCTCGATGTCGAGGTCGTCCCGCCGGCGGCCCGCCGCCGCCCCGGCTCACCGGGTGTCCGCGCGGGTCGTGGGGCTCCCGCAGGACGTCGAATCGACGACCCGCCGGGAGGCGCCCGAGATCCCCGACGACGAGACCGCCCGCTTCAAGGCCATCACCGACGACCTCCGGGCGGACAACGGCCTCCTGAAGCAGCAGATCGAGCGGCTCAGCAACCTCAACGCGATGATCGGGCCGCTGGTCAAGGAGCTGAACTCCAACGTGGACCGCGGCAAGTTCGGGCCCCTCGTCGTCCGGGTGCTCGACCGCCTGTTCGGCCCGGCGCGGGTCCTCCTCTGCCTTGCCGAGAACGAGGACTCCGATGACCTGACCGTCGTCACCCTCCGGGCGGTGGACGGGGTCAAGGAGGGAGCCGCCATCACCCCCGTGGAAGGCTCGTACGCCGGTTTCCCGGGCCTGGCGGCGAAGAAGCGCGTCGTCATCGCGCGGGACGATCTGCGGTACGAGACGAACCTGACGCGGCAGAGAGTGGCCGCCACCGACTGGGCGAAGGAGATCCAGGTCGTGGCGCCCCTCATGTACCGCGGCCGCCTGACGGGCCTCATCGGCATGGCCGGCTGGGACGAGAAGGCCGGCGACGTGAAGTCGCTGTTCGGCATGGTGGGCGACCTGGTCGCCATGGCGTTCGCGAACTACGTGCAGTTCCGCAAGATCGAGGCGTTGGCGAACTCCGATCCGCTGACCCGCCTCCACAACAAGGGCTACTTCCTCGAGGTCTGCGAGACGGAGTTCGAGGATGCCCGCCGCCGCGAACAGGCGGTGTCGATCCTCATGTTCGACGTCGACAACTTCAAGCACTACAACGACACGAACGGCCATCTGGCCGGCGATCGCCTCCTGAAGAAGCTCGCCGACCTGCTCCGGGAGACGGTGAAGGACCGGGGCACGCTCGCCCGGTTCGGCGGAGAGGAGTTCATCGTCCTGCTGCGCGTGGGGACCGACGAGGCCCTCCAGGTCGCGGAGCGGGTGCGCAAGGCCGTCATGGAGCACGCCTTCGACCACCGTGAGAAGCAGCCCCTCGGCTTCATCTCGGTGAGCGGCGGCGTGGGGACGCTCGGGTTCCACGGCACGACGATCGAGGAGATCATCGAGGCCGCGGACGAGGGGCTCTACGAGGGCAAGAAGTCCGGTCGCAACCAGGTGAAGGTCGTCGCCCCCCGCAAGGTCGCGGTGGCGGCCGGCGCCTGATCACGGATCGCTCACAGGACTCCCGGCGCTGTGGCGGGGCGTCCCCGCCAATGGCCCGTGGCCGCTCTGCGCCCCGCGGGGCTTCCCGCGACGGCGCGCCCGCGTCAACGGCGCGGACCGCACGGTGCGGTCCGGGAGGACTCAGGGGGCCGGCGCCCGCCGGCCCCTCTCGTTTCGGGAACGCTACTTCGCGACGCGGAGGATGGCGATGGCCGCCACGAGGTAGGGGCGGACCTCCTCCGCGGCGGCGGCCGCCCGCAGCCCCTCGGCCTGCCCGAGGAAGCCGAGACCGCCCCCGGCGGGGTCCTCCTCGTCCGATGGCAGGGGGGCGCGCAAGTACGCGAGCAGCGCGGTCAGGGCGGCGGGATCGCCGAGGGCGCCCAGCGCCCGCGCCGCGTCCACGTGGTGGACGGGGGAGGCGAGGAGGCCCTCCAGGAACTCGCGGGCGCCGGGTTCGGCCGGCGGCCGGCCGAGGGCCTCGATGAGCAGGGACTGGAGCGTCGGCTTGAGCCGGCCGAGGATCTTCTCGCTCTTCTCGACCTCGGCGTAGAGGGCCTGCCGGGGCTTCGCGCCCTTTCCCGGATGCCGAGCGAGGACCTGCATGGCCTCCACGGCGTCCACGGCCCGTTCGGAGGAGAGCGCGGCGACGAGGCCGGCCCGCGGCTTCTCGTCCCCGAGGGCGAGGAGCACCGCCGCGGCCGCCGCCCGCGTCTCGGCGTCGTCGCCGGCCCCCGCGAGCGCCTTCTCCGCCTCCGGCCGCATCGCGGCGAGTTTCCGCGCCTCCGCTTCCCGCAGGGCGGACAGGCGTTCGTCGCGCCCCGCCGCGGCGGCGGCGAGCAGCGCCTCCGGCGTCCGCTCGGAAGCGGGGGCGGGAGGCGCGAGCATCTCCTCCGCCACCCGCATGTCCTCCGGCGTGCCGCCGACCTTCGGGATGACGAGCAGGGCCTCGAACGTCCTGTCGTCCACCGCGCCCCGGAGCCCCGCCCACTCGTCGGGGTTCCCGCGCATCGTCGCCCGGACGACGCGGAGCGCCGCCGCCCGCAGGCGCTCGCGGTTCTCGGGCTTCTCGAGCCCCTCGCCCTCGACGAATTCGGCGAGCCCGCCCTTGCGGACGCGCCACGCGTCGAGCAGGCGGAGAAGATCGGGGTCCTCGGCGTTGCGGGCGAGGAAGTGGTCGATCATCTCCTTCGCGCCGTCGAGGTCGCCCTCCTCGAGGAGGGCCTCGATCTTCGCGATGACCTCGGCCTTGCTGCCCTTGGCGGCAGCGGGCGCGGCGGCGAAGACGGCGGCGGCGAGGAGCAGGGCGAGGGCGAGTCTCATGGCCCCGATCTTACCGCGTTCCTACCGCCCGAGGAGTTCCCGGGCCGCCGCCAGCACGTTCTCCTTCGTGAACCCGAACCGCTTCGCGAGTTCGCCGGCGGGGGCGGAGGCGCCGAAGCGGTCGATGCCCAGGAAGCGGCCGCGCGGGCCGAGAAGCCGGTCCCACAGCCCGGGGCAGCCGGCCTCCACGCACAGGCGCGGGGGGCCGGCGGGGGGGAGGACCGCGTCGCGGTACGTCGCGTCCTGCGCGAGGAAGACCTCGACGCACGGCAGCGACACGACCCGGGCCCGGACGCCGTCCGCGCGGAGCGCCCGACCCGCGGCCAGGGCGAGGGCGACCTCGGAGCCCGTGGCGGCGAGGACGATCTCGGGGTCGTCCCCGCCGCCATAGAGGACGTAACCGCCCCGGCGGGTGCCGGCGGCGGGCGCGGTCTCCTTCGGGTCGAGGACCGGGAGCCCCTGCCGGGTGAGGACGAGGGCGCTCGGGCCGTCGCGCCGCTCGACCGCCGCCGCCCAGCACTCCGCCGTCTCCGTGGCGTCGGCGGGCCGCCAGACCCGGAGGCCGGGGATCAGGCGCAGGGAGGCGATCTGCTCGATCGGCTGGTGGGTGGGGCCGTCCTCGCCGACGAAGAACGAGTCGTGGGTGAAGACGTAGATGACGGGCTGCCTCATCAGGGCGGCGAGCCGGATCGCCGGCCGCATGTAGTCGCTGAAGATGAGGAACGTGGCGGCGAAGGGGCGGAAGCCGCCGTGGAGCGACAGGCCGTTGCAGATCGCTCCCATGGCGTGCTCGCGGATGCCGAAGCGGAGGATCCGCCCGGAGTAGTCCTCCCGGGTGACCGCGGAGGCGCCCTGGAGGTCGGTCTTGTTCGACTCCGCGAGGTCCGCGGAGCCGCCGACGAGGGTGGGGAGGACGGACGCGATGGCGTTCAGGCAGCGATGGGAGGCCTTGCGCGTGGCGATCGAGGCGCCGGCCTCGAAGGCCGGCCGTGGCAGCTCCGCGGGGACCTCGCCGCGGATGGCCCGCTGCCAGTCCGCGTGCAGGTCCGGCATCTCCTTCGCGACCTCGCCGAGTTTCATCTCCCACCACTCGTGCTCCTTCTCCATGAGGAGCCGCCGGCGGCGGAAGAACTCGTAGACCCGCTCGGGAACGAAGAACGCCTGGTCGAGCGGCCAGCCGAACCGCTCCTTCACCGCGCGCACCTCCTCCTCGCCGAGGGGGGCGCCGTGGCTCGAGTTGCTGTCCTGCCTGGCCGGCGAGCCGTAGCCGATGTGGGACTGGCCGATGATGAGGCTCGGACGGTCGCCCGTCTCCTTGGCCATCCCGAGGGCGGCCTCGATGGCCAATTGGTCGTGCCCGTCCACCCGCTGCACGTGCCAGCCGCAGGCCTCGAAGCGCTTCCCCACGTCCTCGGTGAAGGTGAGATCCGTGGACCCGTCGATGGTGATGCGGTTCGAATCGTAGTAGACGATGAGGCGGCAGAGGCCGAGGTGGCCGGCCAGGGAGACCGCCTCGGACTGCACTCCCTCCATCATGTCGCCATCGGAGGCGATCACCCACGTGTAGTGGTCGACGATGGGGCGGTCCCCGGCGTTGAAGCGCGCCGCCATCATCCGCTCCGCGAGGGCCATTCCCACCGCGCAGGCGATGCCCTGCCCGAGCGGGCCGGCGGTCGTCTCCACACCCGGTGTGAGCCCGTGCTCGGGGTGGCCGGGCGTGCGGGAGCCCCACTGCCGGAAGGCCGCGATGTCCGCCAGGGACACGTCGAACCCCATGATGTGCAGCATGGAGTAGAGCAGCATCGACGCGTGGCCCGCGGAGAGGACGAGGCGGTCGCGGTCGGGCCAGTCGGGCCGGGACGGACAGACCTTGAGGAAGTGGCTCATGAGGACCGCCGCGAAGTCCGCCATCCCCATCGGCGCCCCGGGGTGCCCGGAGTCGGCCTTCTGCACCGCTTCCGCCGACAGGACCCGGATCGTGTTCGCCAGGAGTTCGGGGAACGGCGTGTCCTCGAGTGTCTTTCCGCCCATCGGTCCCTCCACCCGTCACCGCTACCCAATATCCGCCACGCCGGGAAAGGCCGAACGAAAAGCGTGCCCCCCCTTCACAAGACCGTCGGGAGCGGGTATACTACGGGGCTGTACGGGTGTGTGGCAGGAGAGGGGCGTGCCGACGATCCGGGTCCGCGACTGAACCGGCGGGCCTTCCTCACGGGTATCACCTGTTCCGCGCCGGGCGGGAACCCTGTTCCCGGGGAGCGGAAGAGCTTCGGGAATATTTTTCTTCCTGAGAGCGGATTGCAGTTGACGGGCGATCCCCGCAGGAGTATCTTATTCGGACAAAGAGGTACGAATTGCCGGGGGGCGCGGTCCGGACCCCCGAGGAACCACCCGGACCGGGAAGACAAGGAAACAGGATGATCACGAAAGAGTACATCGTCTCGGAACTCGGAAACCTCGTCGCCCAGGAGCGGCTCCTCGAGAAGCTCCTGGAGCGCGCTTCGCGGTCCCCCCAGGACCCGCGTGAAGTCGCCTTCCTGTGGAACCTCGCCACGGAGTGCAGGGACCACGCCCGGATCCTCAGCCGCCACCGCCGGGAGCTCGAGCGGACGGCGCAGGAGATCCCTTACCCCCGCTGGCCGCGGGGCAAGGGGCCCCAGCCGGACGAGGCGCTGACTCAGGCGCGTGACCTCGCCGCCCGCCTCGCCAACGACTACCGGTCGAGCGAGGCCCTCGCGGACGACCCCTACCTCCGCAAGTTCCTCATGATCCTGTCCGACGAGCACGACCGTCGGGCGCTCGAGATCAAGGGCATCTCCGAGGGCTTCGGAGTGTTCGCCGAGATCGAGCAGATCGCCGGCGAGGAGGGGGACGACGAGGATTAGCCTTCCGCCCGCGCGGCGGCACGTGAGTGACGGCGGATCCCGAGGGGGGCCCTGGCGGCCCCCCTCGGCGTTTCCAGTGACGTAGCGGCGCCTTGCCGGTCCGCGTGACTCGACGCGACCGCGTCCCATGGGTCCGGATTCTGGCCAGGGACCGATGCGCGGCCCGGTGCGGCGCTCAGCGGCCCGCTTCGGTGTCCTCCGGCTCCTCTCCGAGGGGGTCCTCCGTGCCGTCGGCCCACCGGCCCACCTGCAGGAGGAGGTCGGCCAGGCGCTCCCGTTCGCGGGCCATGAGCCCCGCGGCGAGGCCGGTGTACACGAGGACGGGGAAACCGAGGCCTTCCACCACGGCGCCCGCGAAGGAGAACCTCGGGTCGCGGAGCAGGGCGAGGCGGAAGGCGTAGAGCAGCGCGCCGGGCAGCGCGACGAGGAGGTACCGGAAGCCGCCCGTCTCCATGACCCCGAAGGCGAGGCGGGGGTTCGCGTACCGGAGAAGGCCGCCCGCGGAGAGGAGGAGGAGGGAGGCCGGGAGCATCATGTAGCCGGCGAGCGCGGGCAGCAGCACGAGGGGGTGCCAGCCGAAGAACGAGGCGGCGAGGATGCCCGGCAGCAGATAGACGGCGGTGAGGAACAGGACGCCGAAACTCTCGCCGAGCGCGCCCGTTTCCGCGGAGAGGCGGACGAACGGCGGCGGCGTGGGGGCGCCGGACACGCCGGCAAGCGTGGCCCGCACGGCGTAGAACGCCACGGCGAAGCCGACGCTGGCCAGGATGAGAACGCGGAGCGCCACGCCCGCGTAGGGCGTGTCCTGGAAGATCCACGAGCCGGCGCAGACGAAGAGCATGAGGAAGCAGCGGCCGATGAAGGCGGGCGCGTGCTCGCCCTGCAGGGGCCAGCCGAGGACGCGGCCGGGCGCCGGCGGCCACAGGTGCGGCGCCTTCGCCTCCTCGCCCTTGAGGATGATGGCGTCGGCGATCCGCGGCCGGCCCGTGCCGGCCATGGGCTCCATCGTCATGAGCCCGGGGTCGTCCTCGGGGATGGCGTCGCGGACGGCCATCGTGCCGGTGGCGCCCTCGGAGGGCAGGGTGGGGCCCGACCGCGTTGACACCTCGAGCGTGCCCGTGGGCGCATCGCCGCCCTGCGGCGACGCGGGCGGATGCGCGGACTCCTCGAGCGCGTACGTCCCGGTCTCGTCCGGGATGGGCTGCTGCTTCGGGTCCTGCGGTTCCCTCGGGTCCTTCTTCCGCTCGGCCATGCCGGGGATGATACCGCCTCCCCCCGCCCCGCCCCCGAACATCGATCACTCCCGCCGGGAGGAGTGCCTCGCCGGGGGTGGCCTCCCCGGAGTCGTGCCGGCGGCGGGGGCTCGAAGCGGCGATCCTGCCCCGCTGGCCCCGCCGTCGCGAGGACCTCGGGGATCCGCCCGGCGGGGGCGAGGTCGACCTCGTCCTGAACGCGGATCCCGTAGAGTGTTCCTGGAGTCTCCGGCGCTCCGGACGACGGACGGTTGGAGTGCAAGGGAGCGGTGCCGTTCGACCGACCGAAGCCGCGCGAGGGTTGTGCAGCACGGCCCTCAGCGGGGAGGATGTCGAGATGGACGAGAGCGGACTGTCCGCCGGGGCGCCGGGCCCGGGCCGGGAGGTCGTGTACGGCCACCGGTTCCGGGGCGAAGCCCGGTTCTTCCACATCGGGTCCGGATCCGAGCAGCGCGCCGGTACGTTCGGGGGGCGGAGCGCCCGGTGGCGCGAGATCGTGGACGGCCACGGCGGCGTCGGCGAGGTCGAGGTGGTGATCCTCGAGCGGCATCGGTGTCCCGCGCGGGCCAGGCTCCGCGAGATGGAGCTTGTCGCCCTGCACCAGCCCCCGACGAACCACTTCGGCCGGTCGTCGATACCCGGGGGGATCCTCGACGGGCGCCCCAAGGGGTCGAAGGAACGCTGCCGCTGCGGTGCCCCGGACTGCTACGGAGCGGAAGTCGCCGCCGGCGGCCCGCGGTCCGTGGCGCGCGACTGATGCCGCCGACGCCTCGGGAGTCAGACCGGGCGGTGCACACCGCCGTCGGGTGGCGGTGAGTGGCGAAGGGAGTTGCCATGGGCTGTGTGCTGAGGATCGACGGTGACTTCGACCCCGAGCCGATCCTGCGACGGGCCGGCCGGCGGGAGAAGGCCGACGGGTGGCGCCGGGGCGCTGCACGGCCGACTTCGGGCCTCCGGATCGTGGTGAGCGACGCCCCCTTCGACGACCTGGCGGCCCAGGTGGCGGAGGCGGTGGAGTTCCTGGGTGCGGAGCAGGAGACGCTGCGGGAGATCATGGAGGGGGCGGGTGTGGAGAGCGGCGTGCTGGACTTCGGCGTCGCGCAGCGCGCTCTGCCGGCGTTCTTCCTCCGGTTCCCGGCCCGCCTGGTCGAGCTGGCCGGCCGCGCCCGGCTCGGCTTCGAGGTGTCGCTGTACGCCGTGTCGGGTCTCGGCGGGGCCGCCGGGCCGGACCCCGCGCCGGACCCGGCCCCCGACGGAGGGCGTGGGGGCCCGTAGCCCGTCACCGGCGGGCTGCCGGTTCCGCGGGCGCCAAGCCCGGCCCGCCCCTCACTCCGCGAACTGCATGCGGTGGAGGCGGAGGTAGACGCCGCCCTTCGCGAGGAGCTCTTCGTGCGTGCCGCTCTCCACGAGCAGGCCGCGGTCGAACACCAGGATCCGGTCGGCCCGGCGGATCGTCGAGAGGCGGTGGGCGATGACGATGCTCGTCCGGCCGCGCGTGAGTTCGCGGATCGCCTGCTGGATCCGCTCCTCCGTCCGGCTGTCCACGCTCGAGGTGGCCTCGTCGAGGACGAGGACCGCCGGGTCGAAGGTCAGCGCGCGCGCGAAGGACAGCAGCTGACGCTCGCCCACGGAGAGCGTCTTGCCGCCCTCCTCGAGCACCGACGCGTAGCCGCCCGGAAGCCGCTCGATGAACTCCGAGGCCGCCACCCGCCGGCAGGCCGCCACCACGCGCTCCTCGGGGATCGTGTCGTCGGAGAGCCGCAGGTTGTCCGTGACGCTCCCCGCGAACAGGAACACGTCCTGGTGCACGACGCCGATGTTCCGGCGGAGGGTCGGGAGGGCGTACTCGCGCACGTCCCGCCCGTCCACGAGCACCGCGCCCTGCTGCACGTCGTAGAAGCGGGACAGCAGGCTGACGACCGTGGTCTTCCCCGCCCCCGTGTGGCCGACGAGCGCCACCGTCTGCCCCGGCTCGACGGCGAACGACACGTCCCGCAGCACCGGCTCGCCCGGCAGGTAGGAGAAGGTCACGCCGCGGAACTCCACCCGCCCGCTCACCCGCCCGGCGTCCGCCGCCGCCGGCGGATCGGTGACCGTCGCCCGCTCGTCGAGGATCCCGAACACCCGCTCGCCCGCCGTCATCGCGCTCTGCAGCACGTCGAACTTCTCGGTGAGGTCGCGGATCGGGGCGAAGAACAGCTCGATGTAGGCGAGGAACGAGACGAGCGTGCCCACGGAGATGAGGCCGCTGATGGCGTCGCCGCCGCCGATCCACAGCACGAGCCCGATGCCCGCCGCCGACAGCGTCGTGTGCACCGGTCGGAACACCGCCCACGCCCGCCGCTGGGTCATGAAGTGCCGCTTGTACTCGCCGCCGAGGAGGTCGTAGCGGCGGTCGTTCCGCGCCTCCAGGTGGAACAGCTTCACGACCCGGATCCCCGAGATCGACTCGGCGAGGAAGGCGTTGAGACGGGAGATCGCCGCCCGCCACCGCCGCCACGCCGCCCGCGACACCTGCCGGAACACGATGGTGGCGAGGACGATGAACGGCAGCACGCACATGGCGAGGAGCCCGAGCTTCAGGTTCAGCACGAGCAGCACGGCGGCGATCCCCACGAGCATCCCGAGGTCCTTCAGGATCGTCACCAGCGCCGTGCTGAACATCTCCTCGAGCGCGCCGACGTCGTTCGTCGTGCGGGTCACGAGGCGCCCCACGGGGCTGCGGTGGAAGAACGCGAGGTCGAGGCCGTGCAGGTGCCGGAAGATCTGCACGCGCATGTCGTAGACGACCTTCTGCCCGAGGACGGCGAGCAGGTACGTGTTGCCCCAGTCGATGCCGAAGGTGGCCAGGCGCGCCGCGAGGAACAGGGCGGCGAACAGCCAGAGCCGCGTCTCCGCTGGCAGGCCGGCGAAGCCGCCCGCGGAGAGCCCGGGGACGACGGATTCGAGGAACGCCGACACGGCGCGGGCGGGGGAGCCTTCGCCGGCGACGCCGAACACCGAGTCCACGAGGGCGCCGACGAGCAGCGGCGGCAGCACGAAGCACGCCGAGGACGCGCTCACGAGCAGGAGCCCGGAGACGACGCGCCGCCAGTACGGTTTCGCGTACCGCAGCATCCGGCGCAGGAGCGGGAGGTCCCACACCTTCGCCTTCACGACGTCGTCGTCGCGCTCGAGGAAGGCGGCGTCGCTCATGCCGTCGCCTCCTCGGTGCGCTGCTTGCGCCACAGTTCCGCGTAGTACCCGCCGGCGGCCACCAGCGCGGCGTGCGTGCCGCGCTCCGCCACGCGCCCGCCCGCGAGCACGAGGATCTCGTCGGCGTCCTTCACCGTCGCCACGCGGTGGCTGACGACGATCGTCGTGCGGGTCCGCTTGACCTCCCGGAGGTTGTGGAGGATCGCCGCCTCCGTCTCCGTGTCCACCGCCGACAGGCAGTCGTCGAGCAGCAGGATCGCCGGGTCCCGCGCGAGCGCCCGGGCGATGGCCACCCGCTGCTTCTGCCCGCCGGAGAGGTTCACGCCGCGCTCGCCGAGCAGCGTCTCGTACCGGGCGGGCAGCGCCTGCACGTCCTTCTCGATGCCCGCGAGCCGCGCGCAGTCCTCGATCCGCCCGGCGGGGGGCGCCTCCCCGGGGAACCCGCAGGCGATGTTCTCCCGCACGGTCTCGCCGAAGAGGAACGTGTCCTGGGGGACGACGCCGACGCGGGTCCGGAGCACGCCGAGCGGGATGTCCCGCACGTCGTGGCCGTCGAGGAACACCGTGCCGGGGGGCGGGTCGTAGAGGCGCGGGACGAGGTTCAGGAGGGTGGACTTGCCGCAGCCCACGGGCCCCACGACGCCGAGGATGCCGCCCGCGCGGACGACCGCCGACACGTCCCGGAGCACCGGGCCGTCGGCCCCCGGGTAGGCGAAGGTCAGGCTGCGGAACTCCACGGCGCCGCGGAGGTCCTCGGCCGGCGCCGGGCGCTCGGGCTCGCGGATGCCGGGCTCGATCGCCAGCACCTCCTCGATCCGCGAGAGCCCGACCCGGCCGCGCTGGTACAGCATGATCGTCCAGCCGAGGCCGATCATCGGGCCGCTGAGCCGGATCAGGTACTGGAAGAACGCGGCGAACTGTCCCACCGAGATCTCGTGCCGGAGCACGAGGATGCCGCCGTAGACGACGACCACGAGGTCCGCGAGGCCGAGGAGGAGCATGAGCAGCGGGCCCTGGAGGGCCGCGACCCGCTGGAACCGCAGGCTCCTCGACAGGTACTCCCGGCACAGGCGGGCGAAGGAGCGGACCTCGGCGTCCTCCCGGGCGAAGGACTTGATGACGCGCGCCCCGGAGTAGGACTCCCGGGACCGCTCGGAGATCGTGCTGAACTGCTCCTGCACCGCCTCGAAGCGGCGCTCCACGGTGGAGGTGAGCCGCGCCACGATGAGGGGGATCAGCGGCAGCGTCACCACGCTGGCCAGCGTCAGCTTCGCGCTGATCGTCAGCATGTACGACGGCACCATCACGAAGTAGAAGGCGTTGTCGAGCAGGAGGAGGAGGCCGAGGCCGTAGAACATGCGGGCGGCCTCGGTGTCGTTCGTGGCCCGGCTCATGTGGTCGCCGGTCTTCTCCCGGTCGTGCCACGAGGCGTCGAGGCGCTGGATGTGGCCGAAGAACCGCCCGCGCAGGTCGTGGATGAGGAGCACCGCCGCCCGCGCGAACGAGATGCTCATGAAGTAGCGGAAGAAGCCCGTGACGCCGACGAGGAGCACCATCGTCACGGCGTACACCCACATGCCGCCGCCGAGGGCGGCGAGGGGGCTGCCGACGGGCCGCCCGGTGGCCGCCTGCGTCACGTGGTCGATGGCCCACTGGACGACCTTGGGCATGAACGTGTCGAGGAGATCGACGAACAGCAGCGCCAGCGTCCCGACGAGGTAGATGCGCCGGTAGGGGCGGCAATAGGACAGGACGTGGAGGAAGTTGCGGAACACGGGAGGGGACCCGGGGACGAGCATACCGCAACGTCCCCCCGTGACCGGGCCGCATTCCGACGGACTTCAGCGCGCGGACGGCACCGGGGATCCGGGACTGCTCACCCGACCAGGAGGCGTTCGGCAACTCCGCGCGAGGCTTCCTTGACCGCGTCCCTGGCGCGACGGCCCTGGACCTTGTAGCTCTCGGCGATCCTGTCGAGGTCCCGGACCTCCGCGGGCCGCAGGAACTCGACGCCGAGCAGGCGGCAGGACCGGTCGAGGTCCGCGAAGACCCCGTCCTGAAGCTCGATGGTCCGGGCGACGGTCCCCTTCTCCACCCGGACGTAGAAGGCGCCAACGGATGTGTCGAAGGTGATCTGGACCGGCTCGGGCTTGCCGGCGAACTCGAGCTTGATCTCGATGGAAACCCCGCGGCGCTTCCGTCTCGTCGGCATCCTGTCACTCGTCCTTCGCCATGACCGTGACGATCCGGACCTGGTTCACGGCGGTGGGCAGGTCGGCGACCGCCGGCCAGCGATCGCCGACCCCGGATCATCCGCAGTCAGCCTACCGCGCAGAGGCAGGCCGCGCCACATGGCCCGATGGCCCCGGAGAATCGTCTCTGAGGAGACTCTCCGAGGAGACTCTCCGGTCACTTCGGGCCGGAGGGGACGGCATCGAGAAGGTGCGTCCTGACGTGGCCGATCGGGTTCATCCTGGTCCCCGCGCGGGCGGGCCGGTAGACCGCGTATCGGGTCGGGTCGCCCCGCTTCCTCGCCATCACGAACGTGATCGACCGCGGCCCGGTACGGAGCTCGGCGGGAAACCGCCGCTCCGTCATCCGATTCGAGGACAGGCCGGTCTCCATGTCGGCGAGGAGCGGGAGGAGGTCCGCGCCTGAGGGGAGCGGCTTCCCGTCGATGAGGACCTCGACCCGCGGCCCGCCCTCGCGGATGAACTCGGCGATCTCCCGGCGGGCGGCGGCGCACTCGAGACCGATCCATGCAACGAAGCCCCAGACCGGGATCAGGAGCAGGGCGAGGATGCCGGCGAGCGGCGCGAGTTCCCAGCGCGCGGGCTCGGGGGCGGACCAGGAGCCACCGGCACGCTGGGCCTCCGCGGGCCCGGCGAGGACCGACCGGAGGGCCTCCGCCACGTCGGCCGGGACGTAGAGCGGCTCGCGCACCTCCTTCGAGTCGTGGCCGATGCGTCCGCGCTTCCCGTCGATCAGCACGGACCGGATGCGCTCGCGTGGGACGAACCCGGACCCGATGACGAGGGAACTGAACCCGATCCCCTCGGTAAAGACGTGGAAGGAGGCCGGGAGGTGCAGGAGACCGATCCGTCCCGCCCGGAGCCACCGCGTCAGGACCGGTCCCCCGCGGGGCAGGGGGCTGCGCCGATACGGGCCGAGGGCGCTGTGGGCGAAGCGGAACGCGCAGACGTCGAACGCCAGCAGGACGGCCGGGAAGAGGGGAGCCAGCAGGGCAAGCTCGAGCCAGAACGGCGGGCGCGGGCCGCCGGCGCACGCGAGCACGGCGGCCACGGCAGCGGACGCGAGGTAGACCCGGAGCAGCCAGTGGCTCAGCCTCTTCCGGCCCACGGACTTGTCCATGGCCGCGGTCCTTCCGCTCGACGCCGCCGCGCCTCCGGCGCCCTGCGCCGGGAGTGGTGGGCGAGCCGGGAGTCGAACCCGGACGCCCCTTTCGGGGCTGGGGATTTTAAATCCCCGGTGTCTGCCAGTTCCACCACTCGCCCCCGCGGGCAGGATATCCCGCCGCCTCGGCCAGGGGAAGTGTCCGAACGACGGTCTTCGTCCGAACGACGGTCTCCGAACGACGGTCTCTGAGGAAGTCCGCCGCCGAACGGAGGACACCCGCCGTCGGGCGCCGGCGGACGTGGGGGTGGGGTAGGGTATCCTCGTCGGGCCGGAGGTTTCCGGGAGGAGGGCGACCATGGTGCGGTTCCTGCACACGGCGGACTGGCAGCTCGGCATGTCGCGCGCGAGCCTGTCGGACGAGGCGCGGCCGAGGTTCGTGCAGGCGCGCTTCGACGCGGTGCGCGCGCTGGGCCGGATCGCCGAGGAGCGCGGCTGCGCGTTCGTCGTCGTGGCCGGCGACGTGTTCGAGTCGAACCAGGTGGACCGGCAGACCGTGGCGCGGGCGCTCGAGGCCGTCGGCGCGATCCCGCGGCCCGTCTACTTCCTGCCCGGCAACCACGACCCCCTCGACGCCGCCTCGGTCTTCCGCTCCCCCTCGTTCCTCGCCCGGCGCCCGGCGAACCTGCGAGTGCTCGAGGACCCCCGACCGGTCCCCGCCGGGGACGGGGTGGAGATCGTCGGTGCCCCGTGGCCCCACAAACGACCCCTCGTGGACCTCACGGCGGAGGCCCTGCGCGGCCTGCCCCGCGCCGCACCGGGCGTCTGCCGCATCGCCGTCGCCCACGGGATGGTCGATGTCCTCTCGCCGGACCCCACCGACCCCGCCCGCATAGATCTCGCCGAGGCGGAGCGCGCCCTCGCCGACGGCCGGGTCGACTACCTCGCCCTCGGCGACCGGCACTCGGTCACGTCCGTGGGGGACACGGGGCGCGTGCGCTATCCCGGCTCCCCGGAGGCGACGGACTACGGCGAGGTCCGGCCGGGCGCCGCGCTGGTCGTCACGTTGGACGGGGGGCGCTGCGACGTGGAAGAGGTGGCCACCGGGCGCTGGCGCTTCGTGGAGCGCGCGGACGTCCCCCTCTCCGGGGAGGAGGATCTCGCCGCCCTGCGGCGCTCGCTCGACGAGCAGCCCGACAAGGAGCGGACGCTGCTGAAACTCCGCCTGCGGGGCGCCCTGCCGATCCGCCTCGACGCCTCGCTGCGGGAGACGCTGGACCACGCCCGCGACCTCTTCGCGGCCCTCGAACTCCGCGAGGGGGACTACTCGGTGCTGCCGGCGGACTCGGACTTCGAGGAGCTGGCCCTGTCCGGGTTCGCCCGGACGGCCCTGGATGAACTGCGCGGCCGCGCCTCCGCGGGCGGCGCCGGGGCCGCGGAAGCCCGCGAAGCCCTGGCGCTGCTCGTCCGCCTCACGAGGAGGGTCAGATGAGGATCCTGAAGATCCGGCTCGCCGACTACCGCGGCATCGAGTCCCTCACGGTGCCGCTCCGCCGCGACGGCATCACCATCGTGGCCGGCCCGAACGAGGCGGGCAAGTCGAGCCTCGCCGAGGCCGTGAGCCTCCTCTTCGACTACCACGATTCCGCGGACCGCAAGGAGACGCGGGCCGTCACGCCGGTGCACCGCGACGACGCCGGCCCGGAGATCGAGATCGAGGCGGAGAGCGGGCCCTACGCCTTCACCTACCGCAAGCGGTTCGCCCGGCACCGGCTGACCGAACTGACGATCACCCGCCCGCGGGCGGAGAACCTGAAGGGGCGGGAGGCCCACGACCGGGCGCTCGCGATCCTGCGCGAGACGATGGACGCCGACCTCTGGCGCGCCCTGCTGGTGGCGCAGGGGAAGGCGTTCGAGCAGGCCGACCTCCCGGCGCAGTCCGCCCTCACGCGGGCGCTGGACCGGGCGGCGGGCGGGACGTCCGCGGACCCCCGCGGCGAATCGCTCTTCGCGCTCGTCGAGGCCGAGGCGGGCCTCTACTACACGGACAAGGGCACCGAGCGGGTCGAGGTGCAGCGGGCGCGGCAGGCGGTGGAGGACGCGGAGCGGGCGGCCGCGGAGTGCCGGCGGCGCCTCCTCGCCCTCGACGCCGCCGTCGAGGACGCCGCGCGGACCGACGAGGAGATCCGCGCACTCGCGCCGCGCATCGCCGACCTGGAGGAGCGGGTGCGGGCCCGCGAGGCGGAGCTAGCGGAGATCGCCGCGCTGGAGGCGGAGGTGGAGCGGCGGCGCCTCTCCTACGACCTGCTCGCCAGGTCGCGGGAGGCCGCGGACCGCGAGCGCATGGCGCGCGCGGACCTCGCCGCCGCGGTGGCCCGGCGGCGAGAGGAGACGGAGGCCGCGGCGCGGGCGGCCGACTCCCTGGGCCCGGACCTGCGGCAGGCGCGGCAGGCCGCCGCCGAGCGCGTCGCGGCGACGGAGGCCGCCGAGGCCGCGCACGCGGCGGCGGCGGCGCTGGCCAGGCTCCGCCGGGAGGATGCCGAGCACCTGCGGAGCCGCCTCGACCTCGATCAGCTCTCGGAGCGCAAGGAGCGCGTGGACCGCGCGCGGGAGCGGGCCGCCGTCGCGCGGGACGTCCTCGCGAGAAACCCCGTGGACGAGGCCGTCCTGCGCGGCGTCGAGGATGCGGACCGGGCGGTGACGCGGGCGGAGGCGGGCCTCGCCGCGGGGGCGCCGACGATCCGCCTGCGGGCCATCGCCGCCGTGGAGGTGGAGGCCGGGGGGCGCGCGCGCACCGTGCCGGCGGGCGGGGAAGAGGAGATCCCGGTGCCGGACCGCGCGAAGGTCGTGGCCCCGGGCGCCGTGGAGGTGGAGGTCGTGGCGGGCTCGAGCCTCTCGGGGCTCTGGCGGCAGGCGGAGGCCGCCCGCGACGGGTTCGCCGCCGCCTGTGCGAAGGCCGGCGCCCGGTCGCTGGCCGAGGCCCGCGCCGCCCACGCCGAGCGGCAGGCCGCCGAGCGCGACCTCGCGGCGCTGAAGGACGTGGAGAAGGCCGACCTCCGGGACCTCACCTACGAGCGCCTGGAGGCGAAGGTGGCGGGCCTCGCGAAGCACCTGCCGGAGTACCCCGCCCGGCGGCCGGCGGGCGCCCCTCCGCTGCCCCCGGACTTCGATGCCGCCCGCCGGCTCGAGACCGAGGCGCGGACGGCGGCCGAGGAGGCGGAACGGCGGGCCGCGGCGTCGCGGCGGGCTCTCGAGGAGGCCCGCGGACTCTCCGTGACGGTCGAACACGAGGAGGTGGAGCGGCGGACGCGGCTCCGCGCCGCGGAACAGGCGCTGGCCGCCGCGGAGCAGGACCTCGGTGCCGCGAGGGCCCGGGCGTCCGACGAGGCCCTCGCGGCGGCCCTCGCGACCGCCGAGGAGGAGGCGACGACGGCGGCGCGGGCGCTCACCGCCGCCCGGGAGGTCCTCGGGAGAAAGGACCCGGGGCGCGTGCGGGAGATGGCCGCTGCCGAAGGAGAGTCCCGGGACGCGGCCCTCCGGCGTCAGGAGCAGTGCCGGTCCCACCGGGCCGACCTCCAGCGGCTGCTCGACGCCGAGGGGGCGCAGGGCCTGTCCGAGGCGCTCGCGGCGGCCGAGGCGGACGGGGAGCGCGCCCGGTCCGCGCGCGACGGGCTCCTCCGGCGGGCGGCCGCGGCGCTCCTGCTCCTCGACACGCTGCGGACCCACCGCGACGCCGTGCGGCGGACCTACCTCGGGCCGCTCCGGGAGCGCATCGAGGCGCTCGGGCGGTTCCTGTTCGACGGATCGTTCGGCGTGGACGTGGGGGAGGACCTCGGCATCGCGAGCCGGACGCTCCGCGGCGTGACCGTGCCCTTCGCGGAGCTCAGCACGGGCACGAAGGAGCAGCTCTCCCTCATCGCCCGGATCGCCTGTGCGATGCTGGTGGCGGAGGAAGGCGGGCCGCTGCTGCTGGACGACGTCCTCGGGCACACGGACCCGGGCCGGCTGGCGGCGATGGGGGCGGTGCTGCGCCACGGCGGCCGGCAGTGCCAGATCGTGCTGTTCACGTCGATGCCGGACCGCTACGCGCACGTGGGGGAGGCGGACGTCGTGCGGCTCACCCCGCCGGCGTGAGCCGGGCAAGGTGAGGAGAATAGCCCCGGCTCAGTATTCTCGGGGGCTTGGCGGGGGGGATAGACTGCGCGGCGTGTTCCGGACGAACGCGCAGATCCGCATCGGGCAGGTCGGGGGGCACCAGATCTACCTCGACCTCATCGCGTTCGGCCTCTTCGCGCTGATCGTCATCACGCGGGCCGACCCCGGGGAATCGCTCCGCGGGCCCGTGGCGTTTCTCGTGGCGGCGTTCGTCATGATCCTGGTCCACGAGCTGGGCCACGCGGCGGCCATCCGGAAACTCACCGGGCAGCACACGGCCATCGTGCTCGGCTTCGGCGGCGCGACGCTGTACCAGGGCACGGGGCGGCCCACCTGGCAGATCCTCATCAGCCTCGCCGGCCCCGGCGCGGGCTTCGTCCTCGGCGCCGTGGGCTGGTGCGTCGCCATGTGGGTCTCGCCGATCCACGACGGCTGGCCGCCGTGGTCCTTCTACTTCGGGGAATCCGCGTGGCTCCTCGCCCTGCGCTGGCTCATCCTCATGTGCTTCATCTGGGGCGCCCTGAACCTCGTTCCCGCCTACCCCCTCGACGGCGGGCAGGCGCTGCGGGCGCTCCTCATGATCCTCGGCGTCGCCCCCCCGAAGGCCCGCCGGTTCACCCGCCGCCTCGCACTGGGCATCGCGGTCCTGACGGCGATCGGCGTGCTGAAGTCCGACGGTGACCGGTTCCTCCTGATCATCGCGGCGTGGGTGTTCCTCGCGAACATGGACGAGGCCCGCCAGGAAGGGTGGTGAGCATGGACCCTGCGGAATTCGCGGCGCGGCGCGCGGCGGGCAACGCGGCCATCCTCCGGAACGCCGATCTCACGCTCAAACGGTTCATGGGCCTCGACAAGGAGGTCTACGCCGACGGCGCCCTGCCGGCGAAGACCAAGGAGCTTCTCGGCCTCGTCGCCTCCCTCGTCCTGCGCTGCGACGACTGCGTCACCTACCACCTCTCGACCTGCCGGGAGAAGGGCGTCACGTCCGCGGAACTCACCGAGGCCCTCTCCGTGGCCGCCCTCGTCGGCGGGACGATCACGATCCCGCACCTCAGACGAGCGTTCGAAACGTGGGAAGCCCTCTGATCCGAACCCGTTTTCCACTTTAACCAAGTGGGTGACTTGGCCGTATACTGTCTGTAATGAGGGGCCCGCCGTCGGGTCGGGTCCCCCGGAACGGAGGCGCTCGATGCGCAAGTCCCTGGCGTGCGGCGCGGCGCTCATCGCCGCGGCGCTCCTTCTTTACGCCTCCGCCCCTCTCGAAGCAGGCTGAGGCGGCGGCGGCTGCGGCGGCAGCGTAGGGGGCCTTGGAGGCTCCGGTGGCGGTTCGACGAGGCGGCAATCCACGGCCGCCCAGCAGCAGATCAAGATCGACTGGAAGGCGCTGAAACTCGCCGAGACGACTCCCGGCGGGTACGCCGAGTCCTCCCGGCCGGTCGACGAGATCGTGAAGGCCGCGGCGGAGAAGGCCGCGGAGGGCAAGCGCCCCGTCCTCGTGTGGGTCTGCGACGAGGAGGACGCGAAGACGAACGACGCCCTGCAGAACACGGTCTTCGCCGACGAGAAGGTAGGGCTGGCGCTCAAGCGCTTCGCCTGCTTCAAGGCCGTCATCCAGTCCATGCCCGATGCGAAGGCCGCGGAGAAGCTGCGGCCCCAGACGCCGATCTTCCACTTCTACGATCCCTCGGGGACTGAGGTGGACACGCTCTCCGGCAAGCGGGCGACGTCCAAGTCCGGCTTCGCCGGTCGCGTCGAGAAGGTCTGGGACCTGTCCTACGAGATGCCGCTGAAGGTCTTCGCCAAGCAGATGGGCGGGATCCTCGATCGCCTCGACCAGGTCGCGGGCGAGAAGCAGCGGCTCGAGGACCAGATGGCCCGCGCCGCCGACAATCCCGGCAAGCTCGCCGGCCTGAAGAAGGACCAGGAGGCCCTCACCGAGCAGGAGAAGGCGGTGGAGGCCGACCAGCAGAAGCTCATCGACTCCATCATCGTCCGGGCGGCCTTCCGCCCGGGCGAGGAGAAGGCCTGCCGCTGAGCCAGAGCAGGCTCCCGAAAGGGGGAACGCAGGGGGCGGGAGATCCTCCCGCCCCCTGCCGATTCGGGGGCGGACTACTCCCCGGCGAGGAACGCGAGGACCTCCTCCTCGCACGCCGCGGGGTCCTGCCCGAAGGCCTCCGCGAAGGCCCCGTCCGGGTCCTCGGTCTCCGACCGCAGGTACTTCGCGAGGGCCTCCGGCTGGCGTCGGGCCAGGTAGCGGTAGACGACGAAGGACACGACGATGTCGTCCACCGAGAGGCCCTGGATCGAGGACCGCGCGATCCCCGGCAGGAGCGGCCCGCGGCGGGCGAGCAGCAGCATGAGGGCGCGCGGGCCGAAGCGGGCGGGATCCCCGAGGGCGTCCTTCAGCGTGAGCCCCGAGCTCTCCTCCAGCGCGATGCAGGGCGGACCCGGCATGCCGAGGAGCGTCAGCGCGGCGTCGATGCCCGCGGCCTCGTAGAACCACGGCCGGTAGTGCTTCGCGCCGGACCAGAACAGCGTGTCCTCGGCGGTCATGTGGACGAGGTTCTGCTCGTTGTACTCGAGGTCGCCGGGGAACAGCCCCCAGGTGGCGATGTAGTGGCGGGGCTGGAACGCCCGCGCCGAGCCCAGCGCCTTGACGCCGGAGAGGAGCGGCTCCTGGAAGGCGCCGGAGGCGGTGACGAGGTCGCCGAACTCCGACAGGCTGCGGGCCACGCACAGGTGCACCCAGCCCGTGGTCAGCGGTGACAGCCCGAAGCGCGAACTGGTCAGCAGATGGGACCGCGCGGCGGACCGGGCGAGGCGCGCCGCGGCCGCGGGCTCCGAGTGCGTCTCGGCGATGACCGCGCCGCAGGCCTTCGCCACCGTGGGGACGCCGAGGAGCGGGCCGTACCACGCGGCCACCGCGGCGTCGGAGACCTCGGGCGTCCGCGCGAGCAGCGCCGCCTCGGCCTCCGTCCCGAAGCCCTCCGCGACCACGGCGAGGCCGAGCCCGCGGGCGGCCTTCTCCCGGCGGGGGTCGAGGGCGAGCGCGCGCCGGAGCAGGCGGCGGGCCCGCTCCGCCTCCTCCGGCAGCGCGAGCAGCTCGAGGCCGAGCGCCTCGTACGCCGCGGCCTCCTCCCGGAACACCTCGTCCTCCCGGCGGTCCCACTCCGCGCCCGCGGCCTTCCGCGCCTCCGTCTTCGTCGTCCAGTCCGTCTTGTCGGGCAGGGGGCGCCACGCGCCGTCCTCGCCGCGCCGGTGGCCGAGCCGGAGGCGGGCCGTGCGGCACTCGGGGTCGAGGCGGATCGCGAGCAGGAAGTGGCGGCGAGCCTCCGCCAGGAGCCCCTTGCCGGCGGCCCACACGCCGAGGTCGGCGTGCCCGTCGCCCGAGAGCCGGCGGAGTTTCGCCACCCGCTCGGCGGGGGCGGGCGGGGCGGCTCCCGCGACCGCGGCGAGGGCGAGGAGCAGGGTCGCGGCGGCGAGTCGTCGCATGGGACCGATTATCTTCCGGCGCGCCGGTTTGCGCTTCCGTTTCCCGCCGCCTAGCCCGTCTTACCGGGCGTGAGCCGCTTGGTCCGGGGCGGGTGCGGGGATAGACTCAGGGTTTCCCTCTTCGGGCCGGTCGTTGCCCCAAGGAGCCTCCGATGGTGTTTCGTCGCTCTCTCGTGCCGGCACTGCTCCTCGCCCTCCTCTTCGCGCCCGTCGCCTCGGGCCGCGAGAGGGGGGAGGACGAGCTCCGCCGCGACATGGAGTTCGCCCGCCAGCAGGTCTACCCCGCCCTCGTGAACATCTCCGTGCTCGCCAAGTCCTACGGCGGCGGGCGATCGGTGCGGTCGCCGGGAGCCGGGAGCGGCGTCATCGTGAGCCCCGCCGGCCACGTCATCACGAACTACCACGTGGCGGGGGACGCGGCGCGCATCGTGTGCCGCCTCACGAGCAAGGAGTCGATCGAGGCCACCGTCGTCGCGCACGACCCCCTCACCGACCTCTCGGTCCTGCAGTTGAAGCTCGACACGCGCCCCAACCGCAACGACCCCATCCCCTTCGCCCGGATCGGCAACTCCGACGAGCTGACCACGGGCGACTACGTCCTCGCCATGGGCAACCCGATGGCGCTCTCGTCGTCCATGACCCTCGGGATCGTCAGCAACCCGCAGCGCGTGTTCTCCTCGTTCACCGGTTCGGACATGGACGAGATGGACCTCGGCGAGGGGCAGGTCACCGGCACCTTCACGCGCTGGATCCAGCACGACGCGCTGATCCTCCCCGGCAACAGCGGTGGCCCGCTCGTCAACCTGAAGGGCGAGGTCGTGGGGATCAACGAGCTCGGCGGCAACGGCGTCGGCTTCGCCATCCCCAGCAACCTCGTGGCCCATGTCCTGAACCAGGCGCTCGCCCACGGCGAGGTCGTCCGCGGCTGGTTCGGCGTGACGATCTTCCCCGTGGAGCGCATGGGGCGCGACACGGGAGTGCTCGTCGCTTCCGTGCAGCCCGGCAGCCCGGCGGAGAAGGCAGGGCTCGTCCCCGGCGACGTCGTGCTGGCCCTCGACGGCAAGGCCTGCGACGCGAAGTACTTCGAGGAGGTCCCGCTGACGTACAAGCGGTTCGCCGACTACGCGCCGGGCGCGAAGGTCGCCGTCCGCTACCTGCGCGGCGAGGAGGTGAAGGAGACCGTGCTCGAGGTCGCCCGCATGGAGCCGTACCTCGCCGACGAGCAGGAGGTGAAGTCCCTCGGCATCACCGTGCGCGACATCACCGGCCCGATGGCGCTGCTTCGGCGCTACCCCTCGGAGGACGGCGTCCTCGTGACGAGCCTTCGGCCCGGCTTCCCGGCCAACGAGGCGAAGCCGGCCGTGGAGGGCGGCGACGTGCTCATGGAGCTCGACGGCCAGCCGATCACGGACTACGCGGCGCTCACGGCGATCGTGGAGAAGGCGGGGAAGAAGGAGGGCATCCTCCTCCGCTTCCGCCGGAAGAACGACCAGATGGTCACCGTGCTCGACACCTCGGACAAGCCGAAGCCCACGCCGGGCGGGGAACTGCCGAAGGCGTGGCTCGGGCTCCGGACGCAGGTGCTGACGACCGAAGTGGCCAAGGCGCTCGGTCTCGGCACGACCAAGGGCTTCCGCGTCACGCAGGTGTTCCCGGGCACGGAGGCCGAGAAGGCGGGCCTCGCGGTCGGGGACATCCTGACCGCCCTCAACGGCGAGGCGCTGAAGGCCTACCGCGCGCAGGACGCCGAGATGCTGCGCCGCCGCGTCGAGACGCTGGTCATCGGGGAGAAGGCCCGCCTGACCGTGCTGCGCGACGGCGGGGAGAAGGAGATCGAGGTGGTCCTCGAGGAGACCCCCGGGACCGCGGCGGAGGTGAAGACCGGCGCGGACGAGTTCCTCGAGTACAAGGTGCGCGGCATCACCTTCGGCGACCGCGTGGAGAACCGCTGGCCGCTGGACCAGAAGGGCGTCATCGTCACCGAGGTGACGATGGGCGGCTGGGCCTTCCTTGCCGGCCTCCAGACCGGCGACCTCATCCAGCGGATCGACGGGAAGGACGTCGCCGACGTGGACGCCTTCGCCGCGGAAGCGAAGCGGATCGCGGAGCAGAAGCCGCGCCTCACCACCCTGTTCGTCGTGCGCGGGTACCGCACGGCGTTCGTGTTCGTGCAGCCCGACCCGAAGTAGCCAGAGAACCCCCCGAGGAGTCCCTCCGATGAACCGTCCCCTCATCCTCGCGGCGCTCATCGTCGCCGCCGTCCCCCTCGCCCTGCCCGCCGCGGCCCAGGACGCCGTGAAGCCGCCGCCGCCGACCCAGGTCATGGAGCGGATCGCGCCGTCCGTCGTGTCCCTGAAGTGCGTCCTCAAGGTCCAGATGTCCATGATGGGCCAGAGCCAGGACGAGGAGCGGAACCGCGAGGCGCGGGGCGTGCTCGTCACCGAGACCGGCCTCGTCATGACCAGCAACTCCGCGTTCGGGCTGCCGGCGGCGCTCGAGCGCATGCTCGGCGGGCAGATCGAGGTCAAGGCCACGCCCATCGACATCAAGGTGCTCTTCGGGAGCGAGGTGGAGGAGCACGAGGCGGTCATCGTGGCGCGCGACAGCAACCTCGACCTCGCCTTCGTGCAGATCCTCGACCTCGGGGACGCCAAGGTGCCGTTCGTGGATCTGACGCCCGGCGCCGCGAAGCCGCAGGTGGGCGTCGAGGGCCTCGCCGTGACCCGCCTCGCCCGCGGGTTCGACTGCGTGCCCGCCGTGGCCCGCGTGGAGGTGCTGGCGGCCATCGAGAAGCCGCGCCGCATGTGGGCGGTGGACGGCAGCAGCATGGCGCTGGGGCACCCGGTGTTCGACGTCTTCGGGCAGCCGATCGGCGTGCTCTCGGTCCAGAGCGGCTCGGAGGGCGTCGAGGAGGGCGGGGGCGGTCTCGACATCTTCGCCATGGCCGATTCGGCCTCCGGGATCGCCGCGGTCCTCGTCCCGCTGGAGGACGTCCACAAGTCCCTGCAGATGGCGCTGAAGCGGGCGGAGGAGGCCATCGCCGAGCACAAGGCGAAGCCGGCGGAGGAGCCGAAGCCGACCGAGGAGCCGAAGCCGACGGAAGAGCCGAAGCCGTCGGAAGAGCCGAAGCCCCCCGAGGAGCCGACCCCCGACGACCCGCCCGCCGGCGGCGACGGGGAGTAGCCACCCCGCCACCCCGGGTCGGACCATCGCTGCGCGCAGGGCCTTGCGCGCCGCGACTCCGCGGTGTATGTAGTCACTCAAATGACCACATCCTCGGAGGCGGACATGGTGAGCGTCGGAGTGCGCGAACTCAAGGCCCGCGCCAGCGAGATCGTGCGGGAAGTCCAGCGGCGGGGCATGGCCGTGGAGATCACGCTCCGCGGGCGGCCCGTGGCCCGCCTCGTCCCGGTGCGCGACTCGCGAAGTTCCGCGGACGCCGGGGGCCGCTGGCGGGCGCTCGACGACATCGCGGCCGACATCGGCCGGAAGTGGCCGGCGGGGGCCTCTGCGGCGCGGGCGGTCACGGAGGGCCGGCGGTGAACGCCGTCGTCGTGGACGCCAGCGTGTGGGTGTCCCGACTCGTGCCCGCGGACGCACACCATGGCGCCGTCTGCCGGTTCCTCGACCGGCTGCGCGAAGAGGGCGTCGCGCTGCTCTCCCCGGCGCTTCTTCTGCCGGAGGTCGCCGGGGCAGTGGGCCGGCGGACGGGGGATCCGGCGCTGGCCCGCCGCGCGGTGTCGGCGCTGCTCCGGCTCCCGGACCTGACCATCGTGGCGCTCGACGAGACGCTCGTCCGGCTCGCGGCCCGCCTCGCCGGGGACCTGGGCCTGCGCGGCGCGGACTCCCTCTACGTGGCGGCGGCCCGGCGGCTCCGCGTGCCGCTGGCGACGCTCGACGGGACGCCGGCGGAGCGCGCCGCGGGCCGCGTGGAAGTCCTCGTCCCCTCTTCTACTCCTCTCGGAGCGTGACCTCGGCGACGCCGCCCGCGGTGACCTCCACGTCCGCGGCCGCCACGACCCTGTCCAGGCGGCGGGCCTCCACCCGGTAGCGGCCGGGGGGCAGGACGCACGAGCTGAACGGCGGCGAGAGGGGGAAGGCGTCCGTGACCCACCCCCCGGCCTCCCCGCGCCAGAACGTCGCGGAGACGGGGACGCCCTCCGGCGTCCGGAGCGCCAGGCGCGCGGGCGCGCCGCGGCCGTCGGCGTGGGTCAGCGAGACCCGGATCCGGCCGCCGGGAGCGAGCGTGCCGTCCACCTCGCCGAGGCCGGAGAGCGGCACGCTGACCGAGGAGACCGCCACGTGGTCGGTCCCCTCCTCGGACCGGAACTCGCGGACCGTGTGGAGGCGGACGGAGTAGTCCCCCGCCAGCAGGCCGGTGACCAGGCCGCGCCCCTCGGCGTCGAGATCCAGCCGGTGGTCGTAGAGCCCCGCCACGGGCGTCCCGCCCGGCCCCATGACCGTCAGCAGCACGTAGGGGAGCGGCGCTCCGTCCGGTCCCCGGGCCCGCACCCGGAGCGCGCCGGGGTTCAGGAAGGCGGTCGCGCGGAGCAGAGCCCCGAGGCGGATGCGATCGATCTCCGAATCCTCGAGGATGAGCTCCAGGTCCATGGCGGCGTCACCAGTGGTGCGGCCGGCCGGCAGGCGCCGGGTCAGGCTCCCCACGCTTTGCCGCGCCTCCGCGGCCGCCTCCGGCCAGCGTCCGGCGGCCGCGTCGGCGAGGGTGAGGAGAAGCGTGAACGCGCGCAAGTCCTCGATGCCCTGCCGGAGGCCCAGGAGCCCCAGGCTCGGCAGGACACCTCCCGACATCTCCGGATCCGGTGGAAGAAGGTCGCCGCGGTCGTACCAAGGCCCCTCCAAGGGTACCGCGGGCGGAACCAGTGCGACGAGGCGGCCCTTCGCTTGCGCGAGCCGCACCGCCCCTCCGAACAGGCGGGCATGCAGGAACCCCAGCCCGTCGTGCAGCCACTCGTGTGGAAGGGAGAGGAGCTCCACCGGGAGGTCCACGCTTCTGGCGAGGCGGGCGCAGGACTCCGCTTCCTCCTTGGCTGCGAACGACTTCGGGACTAGGACGAGTCGCACACCGGGGTGGGATTCGAGGATCTCTCTCAGACTCCGGCCGAGTTCTGCCAGCCGGCGCTGGCGCTGGATGGGGATCGCCTCGAGAGCGTTCTCGAGCTCGTGCCGGAGGCCGACCTCCCCGGTGAAGCCGGCCTCCTTGACCAGGCGGAGCGCCCGCTCCGCGAACTTGACGCCGACGTCGAGGTGGACCCCGGCGAAGCCGGCGTGCTGGAGGGCGCGGAGTTCGGCCACGACCCGATCCGGCTCCACGAGACGATACCGGATGTCGTAGGCGCCGATGAGGGGATAGTCCGTCGTCGGCGGCAGGTTCAGGGCGACGATCCCCACCGAGAGCGGGGACTCCGCCTGCCGGTCTCCGGCCGTCGCCCGGACCCGCCCACGGAGGAACCGAGCCGGCTCGATGGTGTCCGGCAGACGGATCGAGAGGATCACCATCCGGGATCCCCCGGCGGGCAGGTCGAAGGGATGCAGGCGGGGCAGGGCGCCGCCCGTGGTCAGGCCCCGCACCTCCACCTCGACCTCCGGCAGGTCCGCGGAGATCGAGATGCCGCGAAGGGGCTCCCGGGCGAAGACCTGCAGCGAGAAGACCCCCGTCTCCCCGGGGGTCAGGTACAGGTCGGCGTCATCCTCGGGCGCCGGCGCTATCCAATGCGGGTGCCAGCCCAACGAAAGCGGACGCAGAACGAGCGGCGCCTCCCCGGGAGGCGGAGGGAGATTCACGGGCGCCCACCCTTCCGCCGGGACCGCCGTGCTGCCGGTGGGCCGGGGCGCGCCGGCGACAGGCCTCTCCGGCGCGGGGTAGCGCGCCACGTCGGAGATCCGCAGGTCGTCGATGGAGGCCTCCGCGCCGGAGAACCAGAGTCTTCCGGACCCCGTCTCGCTCCCGCGGGACCAGGGGCCCTGGTCGACCTCCGACCCATCGAGGAACAGATGCCACTGGCCGGCCCGCCAGCTCACCGCGACGTGATGCCACTCCCCCGGCGCCCACTCCGTCGCCGGCCGGGAGTGTGAGTCCAGATCCAGTATGGATGCGAACCACCAGAGCGGTGAGACCCCGGGGTCGTCGAAGCGCAGGCGGCACTCGACCGTGCCCTCCGCCGCGTTGAGCGTCCGCTCGTCCACGGCGATCTCGAGTTGCGTGCGCTTCGTGAGCCGCAGCGCCCCCTCGGGGAGGATCTCGGCGTCGCCGCGGACGGCGGAGGCGGAGAGCGCGTAGTCAGGGCGCGCGGAGCCGGAGAACCGGCAGAGCCACGTCGTGGCGCCGTCGGCCTCGATGTCGGGGGCGAGGCCGGCGAGCCCGAACGACGGTCTCTGAGGAAGTTCTCCGCCGGCGAGGCCGGCGAGGAGGATCAGCGCGCGGAGGCCGGCGGCGATCACACGGACACCTCGGGCACCGCCCGCTCCGGCGGCTCGATCTTGAAGAACTCGGCGGGCGCGAAGCGGAACATCCCGGCGACGAGGTTGCTCGGGAAGGACTCGCACTTCGTGTTCAGGTCGCGGACGTTGCCGTTGTAGTAGCGCAGCGCCCCCGCGATGCGGTCCTCGGTGTTCGCGAGCTCCGCCTGCAGGGCGAGGAAGTTCGTGGAGGCCTTGAGGTCCGGGTAGGCCTCCACCCGGGCCCGCAGCACGCCGAGGAACTGGGCGAGCATCCCCTCCGTCGCCCCCTGCTCCCGCGTCGGCGGCCCGGGCCGCAGCCTCTCCGCCTGCTCGCGGAGCTCGGCGAGCCGCGTCAGCACCTGCTGCTCGTGCGTCGCGTAGCCCTTCACCGTGGCCACGAGGTTCGGGATGAGGTCGTGGCGGCGCTTCAGCTCCGTGTCCACGTCGGACCACGACTCCTTCACCCGTTGCCGCGCCTGCACGAGGCCGTTGTAGGTGGCGATGAACGCGATGAGCAGCACGCCGACGACGCCGAGGAGGATGTACCCGCCGATCCCTTCCATGGCGCGTCAGGATAGCCGCTCCCGCTCCGCGGCGAAAGTGGGCGATTCCGCGGGTGGACCCCAGAATCAGGCCCATGAACCGCGTCCTGCCACTCCTGCTCCCGCTCCTGCTCCTCCCCGTCCCCGCGTCCGCCGCCGAACCCGCGCCCCCCGCGGTCACCGGCACGTACGTAGTCTCCGGGCCGCTTCCGGTGCTGACCCTCTGGGGAACGCCCCGCGAGCGAGGCTTCGCCCACGGCTACCTCCTCGCCGAGAGCATCCTGCGAGGGGCCGACGACGGCCTCGCGCTGGTGACGAAGCGCGTCCCCGGCGTGTACGACGCGCAGCTTCGGCCGCTCATGAAGACGGCCTTCGTGTTCACGGCCGCGGAGGAGGAGGAGATGGCCGGGCTCCTTATGGGCATCGCCGCCCGCCTGCCCGCGGAGAAGCGCACCCTCCCCGCCCTCGGCCGCGAACTCGACGTCATCGATGTCAAGGCGCTGAACACCTTCGGCGACTGGTACTCCCTCGGGTGCTCCTCCGCCGCCGTGTGGGGGGCGAGGAGTCCCGACGGGAAGGCCGCCGCCGTCCGCAACTTCGACTTCATCGCCATGGACATCGCCGCCGCCGGCCAGCACGTCCGCGTGTCCGCGCCCGGGCCGGACGGCGCGCGGGGGTGGGTGGGGGTCTCCTACCCCGGCACGATCGGCGTCGTGACGGGGATGAACGCGGAGGGGCTCTTCGCCGCCATCCACGACGTCGGCGTCCTGCCGGAGATGAAGGACTTCCTGCAGCCGAACGTCCCGCGGCTGATCGCGATGCGGCGGATCCTCGAGCAGGTGGGGGCCGCCGGCGGCGTGGAGAAAGCCGCCGCCTCCTGCCGCCTCTGGCCGACGCTGTTCGGCAACAACTTCCTCGTGGTCACGCCGGAGCCCGGCGAGGGCGCCCCGGCGGGCGTGCTCGAGTACGACTCGCGCGAGGCGAAGGAGCTCGGCGTCACGCTTCGCGGGCCGGAGGAGGGCGGCTACGTCGTGTGCAGCAACCACCACCGGCGGCGGGGGATGGACCGCTGCGGGCGGTACGACGCCCTCGTCGCGGGCATCGAGGCCGCCGGCGACAAGGCGTTCGACGTCCCGGCGCTCTTCGCGCTCGCCGACCGCGCCGCGGTCCCCGCCGCCGGCGCCCGCATCGCCGACCGCGGCTTCGGCACGCTGCACCAGGCCGCGGCGCTCACCGGCGCGAAGCGGCTCTTCCTCCGGTTCGCCTCCGACGGCAACATCCGCGACGCGAAGCTCTCGGAGTACGACGTGGCCGCCCTCGTCCGCGCCGCCGCCGAGCGAGGGGCCAGGTGAGCGCGGAGCGGACGCTCGCGTTCCTGCGCGAGTTCAACTCGCTCGAGGGCGTTCCCCGGCAGGGCTGGGTGATGTCCGGGGTGGCCGGCCCCGAGGACGTCGCCGCGCACACCGCGGGCGTCGCCGTGGCCGCGCTCCTCGTCGCCGACCGCCTCGTGGCCCCCGTGGACCGGGCGCGTCTCCTCACGATGGCGCTGGTCCACGACATCGGCGAGGCCCGCACCGGCGACGTGCCGCTCGTCGTGAAGACCGAGGCCGACGAGGCGGCGGAGCGCGCGGCGGCGGACGCCATCCTGGCCGGGCTGCCCCCCCGCTGGCGCGAGGCGATGCAGGAGTACCGCGCGCAGGAGACCCTCGAGGCGCGCGTCGTCAAGGCTGCCGACAAGCTCCAGATGATGGCGAAGGTGCTGGAGTACGAGGCCTCCGGCCGCGGCGACCTCTCGCGGTTCTGGGAGAACGCGCGCAACTTCGCCGACGCCGGGGTTCCCGAGGCGAAGGCGCTCTTCGACGCCATCCGGTCCGCTCGCGCGAAACCCCGCGGACCGGCGCCGGGTCCGGGTTAGGATCCTCCTCCGGAGGCCTCCGCATGTTCTCAGCCATCCTCGCCTTGTCGATCCTGTTCCAGGCCGCGCTCCCGGTGGTCGAGCCGAAGGACGACCTCGTCATCACGGAGTCGTGCGCCATCAAGCCGGGCGAGTACCGGATCGAGGACAAGGGCGAGCCTGGGATCCTGCGAATCGAGGGGGAGAACATCGCCGTCGTCCTCGCGGACGTGACGATCGACGGCGCGCCGGCGGGGGCCGCGCCGGACGCTTTCGCCGGCACGGGGATCGTCATCCGCGGCAGGTCCAACGTCCTGTGGGGCGGGAAGGTGCGCGGGCTCAAGGTCGGGATCCTCGTGGACGGGGGCGAGGACCACTGGGTCATGAGCGTGGACACGTCCGGGAACTACGCCTCGCGCCTCCTCTCCACTCCGGAGGCCGAGGACGGCGCGGACTGGCTCTGGCCGCACGAGAACGACCAGGGCGAGTGGGCCGCGAAGTACGGGGCGGGGATCTGGGTCCGGGGCGTGAAGGGCGCCCGCGTGCTGACCTGCTGGGGGCACGATTCGCAGAACGGCATCCTCCTCGACCGGGCGTCGGGCGCCGTGGTGCGCAACTGCAACTTCTCCTTCAACTCCGGCTGGGGGCTCGCCCTCTGGCGGACCACGGACAGCGAGATCGTGGGGAACCGGTTCGACTTCTGCGTCCGCGGGTACTCGCACGGCGTGTACGCGCGGGGCCAGGACTCCGCGGGGGTCCTCGTGTTCGAGCAGAGCCACCGGAACGTCTTCCGGGGCAACACCGCCACCCACTCCGGCGACGGCTTCTTCCTGTACGCGGGCCACGAGACGACCCGGCGCACGGGCAAGGGCGGGTGCAACGACAACCTCGTGGAGGGCAACGACTTCTCCCATGCCGTGGCGAACGGCATCGAGGCGACGTTCTCCTCCGGCAACCGGTTCATCGACAACCGGCTCGAGGACTGCAACTACGGCATCTGGGCGGGCTACTCCCGCGACAGCGTGTTCGAGCGCAACGTCATCCGCGGCTGCACCTACGCCGGCGTCGCCATCGAGCACGGCTCGGGGAACGCCATCCGCGGCAACCTCATCGAGGACTGCGCGCGGGGCATCGACCTGTGGTGGGACGAGGACAAGGACCTGCTCGATTCCGTGTATGGCCGGGGGAACCGCACGGATTCCGCCGACACGCTCATCGAGGGGAACGTGATCCGGCGCGGCCAGGTGGGAGTGCGCCTGCTCGACAGCGCGCGGATCCGGCTGGCGGGGAACTACGTGGAAGGGGCGAAGCAGGGGCCCCTGGCGCTGGAAGGCGAGTGTCCGGACGTCCTGAGCGAGCCCGCGGAGGCGGCCCCCGCGCTCTCGGTCCGCAAGTTCGACGACGAGCCGTGGGTGCGGCGCGGGCGCCGGCACATCCTGATGACCGAGTGGGGGCCCTACGACTACCGCCGGATGCAGATCGTGCCCGCCCGTGTGGAGGGGGTGCGGACGGCCCGGTTCCGCCTCCTCGGAGTGGCGCCGGGGACGCGCGTGGACATCGCGAAGGTCACGGGTGAGGTCGAGGCCGCCCTCGTGCCGGAGGGCACGGAGAGCCTCGCCCTCGTCGTCTCGCCCAGGGAGGGCGCGGGCGGGTACCTGCCGTTCGAGTTCACGCTGAAAGCGGGCGACGCGGAGGCCTCCGGGGGCGGTGTGCTCCTCAATGCGTTCTGGCACGTGCGGCACTGGGTGTACACGACGGACCCGCGGGAGAACCCCGAGGCGTGGCAGGCGCTTCTCGCCACGGACCCCGTGGCGGAGAAGACCCGCGAGCCCGGCATCGACTACCGCTGGGGGAGCGGCGGGCCGGAAGGCGACCTCTCCCCGGACGGCTTCGCCACGCTGGCGGAGACCGAGGTGGCGCTGCCGGCGGGAGAGTACGAGTTCCGCCTCGTCTCCGACGACGGCGTGCGTCTCCTCGTCGACGGGGAGGTGAAGTTCGAGGACTGGACCCACCACTCGCCGAAGGACGATCGTGTCCGGGTCCGGCTTCCGGAGGGCAAGCACCGCCTTCGCCTCGAGCACTTCGAACTCGACGGCTGGGCCGTCCTGACCCTGCGCCTCCGCCGCCTCGGGGACTGAGCCGGGGCGGTCGATCGCTCGTCCGATCCAGGGAATCCCGGGCCGAGGTCGGGGATTCCTAACGATTTGCGTGCGGTTCTGTTCTCTTTCCTGCGCCTCGGGAAGGCCGCTTGGGAGGAAGGAGAACCGGGCCGATGGTGCGCAGGACTTCGAACAGAGACCGCATCGCCCGCATGGCCGCCGAGAAGGCCGCCAAGCTCGAGGAGAAGGAGCAGGGGAAGACCGCGAAGGCGGAGAAGCCGGCCGGCAAGTCCCACGCCACCCGCCACCCGAAGGTCGAGGCCCCGAAGGTCGCCGCCCGGATGCGCCTCGTCTGGGTCGTCTGCGACAACGCCGGTGACGTGGTGAAGACCTTCGACTACCCGCAGTACGAGGAAGCGAAGGAGGAGGCGGCCCGCCTCACGGAGAAGAAGGGCAAGATCCACTTCGTGAGGAAGGACCGCGCTCCCATGCCGGCGTAGCCTTCGCCGGCGCTACTTCAGCCGCGAGTACGCGATCTCCATGACCTTGGCGTTCTCGCCGAGGTGCAGGTCGTAAGCCTCCATGACGAAGTGGTCGTCGTCCGCGAACCGCGTCACGAACCGCGCGGCCTTTCCGACCTGCTGCATCATCGGCTCGTCCATCTCGCCCTGCATGACGAGCGTCTTCCCCGTCGGATCGAGGTGGCCGGTCATCGTGAACACCCCGGTGCTGAAGTTGTCCATCCACAGGTCCACGAAGCGCTTGCGGAACTTGTCGTAGCCCGAGATGCCGATGCCTTCCATGTTCATCCCGATCATGGCGCCCTTGTACTCCTGAAGGATGTACCTCCCGCCGAGGATCGCGCGGAACTCCGCGGTGCCCTCGGATTCGGAGGGGGGCGAGCCGGGCCCGCCCATCCACACCCGGTTCACGGTCTTGTACTTCCCGATCCGCTTCGCGAGGAAGGCGTGCTCGGGGCCGGGGGTGGAGACCTCCATCCAGCGCTTCATCCCCTCGGCCTGCTCCTCCTCGGAGGGGGCCTTCGGCGCCTCCTGCGAGACCGCGCGGCCGGAGAGGAAACCGAGCGCCGCGGCGACGGCCACGGCGGACAGCACGATGTATCGCGTCATGCGCAGACTCCTTCGTTGGCGGCCGTGATTGGCCGGGACAGTGAATGAACCCCCCCGGGATGGCGCCGGTCAAGATCCGCGTCCGAGCGGAATCGTCGACCTGTTTTCCGACCCGGACCGTCTAATGGTGTCGGGGAATCACTGACAGGAGGCTCACCGTGAGGTTCACCCTGCCCATCGCCCTGGTAGCGCTGCTGCTCGCCCCGTCCCTCGCGTGGGCCGGCGAGGAGGGCCCCGTCCTGGCGGACACCACGACCGTGAAGTTCGGCGACGCCGAGATGACCATGCTGGACGACGGCGAGAGCGTCGTCCTGAAGCTCAACAAGCCGTGGAACGACCTGCCGCCGGAGTTCCGCGAGGTCGTCCTCGCGAGCGTCGAGGAGCGAGCCTGCGAGGAGTCGCTGAAGTCGGTTCTCGAGTGCCTCGCGAGGGGCGACCTGGCGGTCACCTTCCTCGCGCGTCCGGACGACTGCAAGGGCGACGGGTCCTGCAGCCGGTGCCAGGCCGCGAAGGCCGCGGAGGAGGCGGCGCAGGGCGGTTGTGGGGGCTGCGGTGGCGACGCGCCGGCACCGGCCGATGAGGCGCCGGTATCGGCCGCGGGGGCCGGCGGCTGCGGCGGGTCCTGCGGCGGCACGGTCCGGATGGGCCCCGGTGGCGGCGCCGTCATCTTCCGCCTGGAGGGGGAGGACGACGACGAGGGTGACGACGACGAGGGTGACGACGACGAGGGTGACGACGACGACATGGAGTTCGGGGAGATCGAAGTCGGCGGCGGCGGCGAGATCGTGATCGAGGGTGCGCCGGAAGGTGAAGGCCGGTTCGAGATCCGGATCGACGGCGGCGACGACCTGCCCCCGGATGTCCTCGAACAGCTCCGCAAGCACCTCGGCGGGGCCATCGAGTCCGGTCTCGGTCGTGTGTTCGTGATGGAGGAGCGCGAGGGTGTCCCGGGCGGCTGCTGCGGCAAGTGCGGCCAGGGCGGCCTCCGGCGCGGCCCCGGGGCTCCGGACGGTGCCTGCGGCTGCGGCGGTCAGGGCATGGGGCCGATGATGCGCGGTCCGTGCGGCTG
>JADHED010000449.1_pt1 | contig 49498 bp, 47 predicted proteins | sample 8952041 | NCBI WGS metagenome assembly JADHED01 (sample SAMN16124423, study PRJNA663239) | bioreactor sludge metagenome | isolation source: sludge (control) | place: India:Bengaluru | collected 2018-09-08 | reverse complement strand
CTGACCCGACCCTCCCTCCCACCTCCCCGAGGGGAGGGAGTCCCCACGGGCGCGCGCCATGCCCCACGTCGCGCCGCCCGCCAGAGCGCGTTCCGCAAAAGTGGAAAGGCTCTGACCGGCCCGCTTCCCCCGAGGCGGCCGGTCCCTCGTCCGCGCCCTTCCCGCGATATCCCCGCCGCGGGAAGGGGGCGGGCACATGACAGCGACTTAAGCTTTCCCCGTCCGGGTTGAGTGGTAAGGATCGCCCCTTCCTGCCCTTCCACCGGGATAGTCCATGCTCCGAACCGCCCGCGCCGCCGGCCTCGCGTTCCTCCTGGCCACCACGGCGCTCGCGCCGGCCGCCCTCGCCACCCGGGCCGCCGCGGCCGAGGTTCCGCCGATCCAGTTCAAGCAGCGGACCCTGCCCAACGGGCTGAAGGTGTTCACCTCGCGCGATCCGTCCACGCCCAACGTGGCGGTCCAGGTCTGGTACGACGTCGGCTCCAAGGATGACCCCGAGGGCCGCTCGGGCTTCGCGCACCTCTTCGAACACCTGATGTTCAAGGCGACGCGGAACATGCCGTCCGAGACGCTCGACCGCATGACCGAGGACGTGGGCGGCTTCAACAACGCCTCCACCGCCGACGACTACACCGACTACTACGAGGTCGTTCCGGCCAATCACCTCGAGCGCCTGATCTGGGCCGAGGCCGAGCGCATGGGCTCGCTCGTGGTCGACGAGGCGGTCTTCAAGTCCGAGCGCGACGTGGTGAAGGAGGAGCTGCGCCAGCGGGTCCTGGCCTCGCCCTACGGGCGCCTCTTCGCCCTCTACCTGCCGCAGGCCAGCTACACGACCCATCCCTACAAGCGGCCCGGCATCGGCTCGATCGAGGAGCTCGATGCGGCGACGATCGACGACGTCCGCGCCTTCCACCAGACCTTCTACCGGCCCGACAACGCCGCCCTGATCGTCGTCGGCAACTTCGACGAGGCCAAGCTCGACGCCTGGATCGACCGCTACCTCGCCCCGCTGAAGAACCCGCAGCGGCCGGTCCCCCGCGTGACCGTGAAGGAGCCGCCGCGCGCCAAGGCCGGCGTGTTCGAGGGCTATGGCCCCAACGTGCCGCTGCCCGCCGTGGTGCTGTCGTGGCAGGGCCCGGCGGCCCGCGACCCCGACGCCCCGGCGCTGAAGGTGCTGGACGCCATCCTCTCGGCCGGCAAGTCCTCGCGCCTCTACAACAGCCTCGTCTACGACAAGCAGATCGCGGTCGAGGCCTACTCCAGCGCCGACCTGCCCGAGGACCCGGGCATGTTCATGGTGGGCGCCATCATGTCGAACGGGCGCGGCGTGGCCGAGGGCGAGACCGCCCTGTTGGCCGAGGTGAAGCGCCTGCGCGACGCCCCGCCCTCCGCCGCCGAACTGTCCGAGGCGAAGAACGAGCTGCTCGCCAGCGCCCTCAAGGAGCGCGAGACCATCGAGGGACGGGCCAGCGCCATCGGCTACGCCCTCAGCGTCGACGGCGACCCGAATGCGGTGAACACCGAGCTCGCGAGGCTCCAGGCGGTCACCGCCGCCGACGTCCAGCGCGTGGCCCGCAAGTACCTCGCCGACGACCGCCGCATGTCGATCCGCTACCGCGCCGAGAGCGAGCGCCCCAAGGGCGCCGCGCCCGCGGCCCCGCCGGCGCCGCCGAAGCAGGTGGCGACCTACGACGGCCCCGTCTTCACCCTCGCCCCCGAAGCCGAGCGCCAGAAGCCGCCGCCGGTGGCCGAGCCGGTGCAGCCGGTGCTGCCGACCCCGTCCGAGAAGACGCTTCCCAATGGCCTGCGGGTGATCGTCGCCCGCTCGTCCGACCTGCCGCTGGTGACCGCGGACCTGACCGTCAAGTCGGGCGCGTGGGCCGATCCGCAGGGGCTCGCTGGCGCGTCGGCCATGATGGCGGGCATGCTGACCGAGGGCACGAAGACCCGCTCGGCCCAGGAGATCGCCAGCCAGGTCGAGAGCCTCGGCGCCTCGCTGGGCTCGGGGGGCGGCCTGGAGTCCTCGTCCGTCACCCTCACCGCCATGCCCGACAAGCTGCCGGCGGCCCTGGCGATCATGGCGGACGTCACGAGGAATCCCGCCTTCGCCGCCGAGGAGCTGGAGCGTCAGCGCGAGCAGGCGCTCGACGGCTTGCGGATCGCCTACCAGCAGCCCGGCAGCCTCGCCGGCCTCGCCGCGGCGCCGGTGGTCTATGCCGGCACGCCCTTCGGCCACGTGGTCCAGGGCACGCCGGGCAGCCTGCCGAAGCTGAAGCCCGCCGACCTCGCCGCCCTGCACGCCGCCGCCTTCCGGCCCGACAACGCCATCCTCGTCCTCACCGGCGACATCACCGCCGAACAGGGCTTCGCCCTCGCCGAGCAGGCGTTCGGCGACTGGAAGCGGCCGGCGACGCCGCTGCCCCCCGCGCCCGAGATCAGGCCCGCGGCCGCGCCGCGCGCCCTGGCCATCGACATCCCCGGCACCGGCCAGGCCGCGGTCAACGTCCTGAAGCCGGGGATCGCCCGCAACGACCCCGACTACTATCCGGCGGTGGTGGCGGCCAACATCCTCGGCGGCGGCTACTCGGCCCGCCTCAACCAGGAGATCCGCATCAAGCGCGGCCTGTCGTACGGCGCCTCGGCCAGTCTCTCGGCCGCCCGCACCACCGGCTCCTTCCGCGCCGCCGCCCAGACCAAGAACGAGTCCGCCGGCCAGGTGCTGGACCTGATGAAGGCCGAGCTGGCGCGCCTCGCCGCCGAACCGGCGGGCGCCGAGGAGCTGAAGGCCCGCAAGTCCAACATCGTCGGCGGCTACGGCCGCGCCCTCGCCACCTCGGAGGGCCTGGCCGACACCCTCGGCAACTTCGCCCTCTACGGCATCGCCCTGGACGAACTCGGCCGCTACACCGCCAAGGTCGAGGCCGTGGACACCGCCCAGGTGCAGGCGGCCGCCCGCCGCCTGTTCGATCCGGCGCAGGTCAGCGTGATGGTGGTGGGCGACGCCAAGGTCTTCGCGGCCGACCTCAAGGCGAAGCTGCCGAACCTCGACGTCGTCCCGGCCGATCAGCTGGACCTGGACAGCCCGTCGCTCAGGAAGTGACCCGTCGCCGGCGGCGCAGCAGCCCGCCGGCCATCCCCAGGCCCAGGATCATGGTCGCCCAGGTGCCGGGTTCCGGCACGGGGCTCACCACCGGCGGGCCGACGGGCGGCTCCAGTGGCGGGCCCAATGGCGGACCCGGTGGCGGCACCTCGGGGAACGGCGGCCCCGGCGGCGGCGCAGGCGGGACGGTCACGATGTCCCCGCCAGGGACGTCCTCGCCCCCGGGCGTGAGCAGGCCGGGCGGCGCCAGCAGCGGCGTGAGCCGGCCGCCCGGCGCATCGGTCGTGCAGGTGGTCGTGCGGATCAGCATGTCCTGCGGCTCGGCCGGCGGCAGGGCCATGCGCGTCATCATCAGCCGCCCGTCTGGATAGGTCGTCGGCGGCGCAGCGACGGCGAGCCGCGGGGCCGGGGCTGTCCTTCTCGCAAGGCTCCGCTTGGAGGGACCGACCGCCTTCCGGTGAACATGCGCTGCGGCGGGCTTGCGGGCCTTGGCCGGCCTGGCGTGACTGCGCGTCCGCGCCGTCCCGGCGGTGACCCTCGCCATCGCGGCGCGGGGCGCCTTGGCCGCTGCGGGCGGCGCGCGGCGCGGCGCGGCCGCCGGGCCTGTGGGCCGGCCCGCCATCGGGCTCATCATCGGAACCCTCTGCAGGGTCTCCACGCACTCCTCGGCCAGCGCCGCCGGGGCTGCGACCGCAGAGGCCAGGAGCCCCACCGCCAGACTGCGCCACACCATCCACATGATGGCGGATGAGACGGCTCACGCGGCCGCCCGTTCCGTGGCCCAGCTTGCCCGCCGGCCTGAACTTATTGCGATGAAACCTTTGCGCCGGCCGCAGGTTGTCGCCAACCGGCCGCGCCGAAGGTCAACCCGCCCGCATCGTCCAGCGGCCAAGGTCGCGCTCGCGCGCCATCAGCGCCAGGCCCGTGGCGATCGACTCCAGTTCCGCGCCGGTCTCGATCCGCGAGGGGTCGAAGCGGCGGTGGAAGATCGCCCGCACCGCCGGCACCAGCGACGAGCCGCCGGTCAGGAACACCCGGTCGATCGCCTCGGCCGGCAGCCCCGCGTCCGCCAGCGCCGCGTCCACCGCCGTCTCGATCTGCGAGAGCTCGGGCGAGATCCAGCCCTCGAAGTCCGCCCGCGCGACGTCGCGCACGATGGCGATCGAGCCCGCCTCGAACCGGAACTCCGCCGCCGGCGCCGACGACAGCGTCTCCTTCAGCCGCGAGACCGAGCGATACAGCTGGTAGCCGTAGTTCTCGTCCAGCATCTCGATCAGCCGCGCGATCCGCTCCGGCTCGACCGCCTCGCGCTCCAGGGCCCGGATCTCCCTCATGTCGCGGCTGGCGCGCAGCAGGGCCAGCTGATCCCAGCGGGCGAAGGCGGCGTAGTACTTGTAGGGGATCGGCAGGGTCTTGCCGAACGAGCGGTAGTCCCCGCCCTTGCCCAGCTCGGGCGAGACCAGGTTGTCGATGATCCGGTAGTCGAAGGCGTCGCCGGCCACGCCCACGCCCGCCCGGCCCAGCGGCGTGGCGCGCATCCCGCCCGCCTCCCGCTCGAAGCGGATGATCGAGAAGTCCGAGGTGCCGCCGCCGAAGTCGCCCACCAGCACCGTCGCGTCGTGGTCCAGCTCGCGGGCGAAGAAGAACGCCGCCCCCACCGGCTCGTAGGCGTACAGCACCTCCTTCACGCCCATCCGGTGGAAGGCCGTCTCGTAGCGCGCCAGCGCCAGCGCCTCGTTCGGCGAGGCGCCCACGAAGCGCACCGGCCGGCCCACGATCACCCGCTCGGGCAGTTCGCCCAGCGGGGCGCCCGCGTACTCCCGCACCTTCAGCAGGAACGTCGAGAGCAGGTCCTCGAACCGGTAGCGCCGGCCCAGGATCTGGGTCTCGGTGAAGCTTTCCTGGGCCGCGAAGCTCTTGAAGCTCTGGATGAACCGGGTCTCGGCCGGGTCCTCCACATAGGCCTCGATGGCCCACGGCCCGGCCGCGATCTGCCGGTCCTGCGGCCGCTCGGGCGGCGCGTGGAACGACAGGCACGAGCGAAAGGCGAAGAGCTCGCCCTCCGCCGCCGGGAACGTCACCAGCCGCGCCGGCCCGTCCGCGTCGGCCAGCGACAGGACGGTGTTGGTGGTGCCGAAGTCGATGCCGAGACTGTAGCCGGCCATGGAACGCGCCTTCTTCATCGGGGAGGGACGACGGATCGCCCGCTCCCCGTCCGGCGGCGCGACCTAGATGGGCTGGCTCAGGAGGCCCCGCATCAGTCGTCGATCTCCTGCAGGTCGCGCTCGTAGGCGCAGACCGTGGCGTGGTTGAGGATCTTCGACACCGACGCGCCCAGCGGGCAGATCTGCACCGGCCGGCTCAGGCCCAGCAGGATCGGGCCCAGCACCTCGGCCCCGCCCAGCGACTTCACGAGCTGGGTCGAGATCGCCGCCGAGTGGATGGCCGGCATGATCAGCACATTGGCCGGGCCGGTCAGGCGCATGAACGGATAGGCGCCGCGGCTCTCGGGCTCCAGCGCCAGCCCCGGCGGCATCTCGCCCTCGTATTCGAAGTCGATGCCGTCCATCTCGTCCAGCATGGCCACCGCTTGGCGGATGCGGTCCGAGCGCTCGCCCATCGGGTTGCCGAAGGTCGAGTAGCTCATGAACGCCACCCGCGGCTCGAAGCCCAGGGTGCGCACCGCGCGGGCCGCCTCGATGGCGATCTCCACCAGTTCCTCGGCCTCGGGCATCTCGGTGACGTTGGTGTCGGCGACGAAGATCGTCCGCCCCTTGGCCATCACCACGCTCATGCCGATCACCCGGCCGTCGGGCGCCGGGTCGATGACGTTGAGCACCTCTTCCAGCACCTGGTCGAAGTTGCGGGTGACGCCGGTGACCAGCCCGTCCGCATGGCCCAGCGCCACCAGCGCCGCGCCGAAGGCGTTGCGGTCCTGGTTGATCAGGCGCTGCACGTCGCGGCGCAGGTAGCCCTCGCGCTGCAGGCGGCTGTAGAGGAAGTCCACCGACGCCTCGTTCCAGTGCGATATGCGGGCGTTCAGCACCTCCAGGCCCGCCTCTTCCGGGTCGATGCCGGCGGCGCGCATGTTCTCGTGCACCAGGTCCTCGCGGCCCACCAGCACCGCCTGGCCCAGGCCCTGGGTCTGGAAGGCGTAGGCGGCGCGGATCACGCTCTGCTCCTCGCCCTCGGCGAACACGATCCGCTTCCGCGGCGCCGACAGCACCGCGCCCTGCAGCTTCTGCAGGAACGCCGCCGTCGGGTCGAGCCGCTGGGCCAGCGAGGCGCGATACGCCTCCATGTCCTCGATCGGCTTGCGGGCGACGCCCGTGTCCATCGCCGCCTGGGCGATGAACGGCGGGATGTAGGCCAGCAGGCGCGGGTCGAACGGCGTCGGGATGATGTAGTTACGGCCGAACTTCATCTGGGCGCCGTGGTAGGCGGCGATCACCTCGTCGGGCACGTCCTCGCGGGCGAGCTGCGCCAGCGCCTTCGCGCAGGCGATCTTCATTTCCATGTTCACGCGCCGCGCCCGCACGTCGAGCGCGCCCCGGAACAGGTAGGGGAAGGCCAGCACGTTGTTGACCTGGTTCGGATAGTCGCTGCGCCCCGTGGCGACGATGGCGTCGGGGCGCACGGCGTGCACCTCTTCCGGGGTGATCTCCGGGTCGGGGTTGGCCATGGCGAAGATGATCGGCTGCGGCGCCATCATCTTCACGTGCTCCTGGGTCAGCGCCCCCTTGGCCGACACGCCGATGAAGACGTCCGCGCCCTCGATGGCCTCGGCCAGGGTCCGCTTGTCGGTGTCGACCGCGTGGGCCGACTTCCACTGGTTCATGTCCTCGCCGCGCCCGCGGTAGAGCACGCCCTTGCGGTCGACCGCGATGACGTTCTCGGGCCGCACGCCCAGCGCCTTGATCAGGCCCAGGGTGGCGATGCCGGCCGCGCCGGGGCCATTCAGCACCACCTTGATCTCGTCCAGCTTGCGGCCGGTGATCTCGCAGGCGTTGATCAGGCCGGCGGAGCAGATGATCGCCGTGCCGTGCTGGTCGTCGTGGAACACCGGGATGTCGAGCAGTTCCTGCAGCTCGGTCTCGATCCGGAAGCAGTCGGGGCTGCGGATGTCTTCCAGATTGATGCCGCCGAAGGTGACGCCGATGTTCTTCACCACCGTGATGATCTCGTCCGGATCGGTGGCCGTCATCTCGATGTCGATGGCGTCGACGTCGGCGAAGCGCTTGAACAGCACCCCCTTGCCTTCCATCACCGGCTTGGAGGCCAGCGGGCCCAGGTTGCCCAGGCCCAGGATCGCGGTGCCGTTCGAGATCACCGCCACCAGGTTGCCCTTGGACGTATAGTCGTAGACCGTCTCCGGATCCTGCGCGATCGCCAGCACCGGCACCGCCACGCCCGGCGAATAGGCGAGGCTCAGGTCGCGTTGCGTGGCCATCGGCTTGGTCGCCGTCACGCCGATCTTTCCCGGCGTGGGATAGCGGTGGAAGCTGAGCGCCTCCTCGTCGGTGAAGGTGCGTTTCTCGACCTGGTCCATGGTGCTCCTGCCCCGCCCCTGGGGCCAATTCCGGAAAGGGGCCCAACCTATAGAGGCGAGCGGGCAGGGACAACGGCGGAACAAGTCCGGCGCCCCGATGGTTGACCCTCGGGCAGGGCATGGGGGATGCCGAAAGGAAACACGTGCCTATGAGCAACCAATTCGCCTACGCCGCCGCCGCGGTCCTGCTCCTGGCGGCCGCGCCGGCCATGGCCCAGAAGCCGGCCGACGCGCCGGGCGCCAAGCCGGCCACCGCCGCCACGCCCGCCACCAAGGCCACGCCGGCGGAGCCTGGGACCACCTCCGCCACCCCGGCCACGCCCTCGACGGGCGCCATCCCGGCCACCCCGCCGTCCTCGACCGTCACCGATGACGCCGCCGACACCGGCGCCGACACGGGCGCGTCCGCCGACGTGAGCGTCACCACCGGCATGTCGGTGAAGGACAAGACGGGCGCCACCATCGGCCAGGTCACCGACATCAAGACCGGCGCCGACGGCAAGAAGACCGTGACCATCAAGATGGGCGCCGACACCTTCGCCGTCGACACGTCCGCCCTGGCGGTCGCCGGCGGCTCCGCCTCGGTCAACGCCAGCAAGGACGAGATCCGGAGCATGCTGAAGAAGTAGGCCCGGCGCTCACTGCAATCGAGAAAGGGCGGCCCCACCCGGCGCCGCCCTTTTTTTTGTAAATCCCTCCCCCCAGGGGGAGGGGGACCGCGCAGCGGTGGAGGGGGTTGAAACCCACCATCCTCTCCGACCAAGCCCGGACCAGAAGCCCCACACCCTGCGCGTGAACCCCCTCCGGCCCTCCGGGCCACCTCCCCCTAAGGGGAGGATCGGGCGCCCGCCGCTATTCCAGCGGCATCCGGCCGACGATCTTCAGGCCATACCCCGCAGAGGCCGGCAGCACCGTCTGGGAGCTCGACAGCAGCAGCATGTCGCGGACGCCCAGGTCCAGCAGGATCTGGGCGCCGATGCCGTAGTCGCGCAGCACGTTCTGCGAATGGTCGGCCTGGGGCTGACCGTACCGCTCCGACAGCCAGTGCGGGTTGGAGTCGCGGATGAACACCGCCACCCCGGCCCCGTCGTAGCCGGACAGCGCCTTCAGCGCCTTGGGCACATAGTCCTGCCGCGCCTCGACCGCGCCCAGCATGTCCGTGGCCAGGTCCACGCGGTGCATCCGCACCAGCGTCGGCTTGTCGGGATCGATGCGGCCCTTGGTCAGCACCACGTGCTCGGTCTGGTCCAGGCTGTTGCGGTAGATCACCATCCGGAACTTGCCGCCGAACGCGCTCTCGAACGGGGTCTCCAGCACCCGCTCCACCTGCCGCTCGGTGCGGCGGCGATAGGCGATCAGGTCGGCGATGGTGCCGATCTTCAGGCCGTGCAGCTGGGCGAAGGCGACCAGGTCGGGAAGCCGGGCCATCGACCCGTCGTCCTTCATGATCTCGCAGATCACGCCCGCCGGGTTCAGGCCCGCCATGCGGCTGATGTCCACCGCCGCCTCGGTATGGCCGGCGCGCACCAGCACGCCGCCGTCCTTGGCCACCAGCGGGAACACGTGGCCCGGCGAGACGACGTCGTCCACGCCCTTGGTCGGGTCGACCGCCACCGCGATCGTGTGCGCCCGGTCGTGGGCCGAGATGCCGGTGGTGACCCCCTCGCGCGCCTCGATCGAGACGGTGAAGGCGGTGCCGTGGCCCGACTGGTTGTCCGTGGCCATGGGCGGCAGGCGAAGCTGGCGCGCCCGCTCGGCGGTGATCGACAGGCAGATCAGGCCGCGCGCGTGCTTGGCCATGAAGTTGATCTGTTCCGGCGTCGCGAACTGCGCCGGGATGATCACGTCGCCCTCGTTCTCGCGGTCCTCGGCGTCGACCAGGATGTAGGGCCGCCCGTTGCGGGCGTCCTCGATGATGTCCTCGATCGGGCTGATCGCGCCCGACACGGCGTCGGGCTCTGAGCCGGAGGGCGGAACGAGATAGGGGCGCTTCATTGCGTTATCGCCTTGTCTTGGACGGCCTTCATCTTGGCGAACTCCACCACCTGCTCGGCGACGGTGGACAGCTGCCAGGCGTCCTTCTGGTCTCTGCAGGCGCCGGTCTCGTCGAAGAGGCCCGCGCCGGCGTTGAGGGCGGCGCCGAACGGCGTCGGCCAGCCCCGCAGCGCATGTATGATGGCCCGAAGCGCCATCAAGGTGGTGCCGGCGGCCTGCCAGCCATCGGCGGTGATGATCGTGCCCACCGGCTTGTGCGACAGGTAGGGCGACGGATCGCCGCGCGTCAGCTCCAGCGTGTCCAGCGCGTTCTTGATCACCCCGGAGATGGAGCCGTGGTAGCCGGGGCTCGCCACGATCACCCCGTCGGCCGCCCGCACCGCATCAGCCAGCTCGACTTGCGCCGCGGTCGATTCCGCCGGCCGCGGGTCGAAGATCGGCAGCCCGCCCAGGAACGCCCCGCCGAGCAGCCGCGTCTCGCAGCCCAGCGCCTCGGCCCGCTGCAGCGCGCACACCAGCGCCCGTTCGGAAGACGAACCTTCCCGGATGGTCCCGCCGATCCCGACGATAAGGGGCCGTTTGCTCATGAGCAGACCTCTAGGCCCCCGGCCGCCGGAACGCCAGTTCCCGTAGCGACAGAACCCGGCCGCCGCCAAGCGCGCCGAAGGCGCTCCAAGACCTGAAACCACCGAAAACACAGAAGACCACAGAAGACCACAGAACGGACTGCCGCAGCCTCATCTGTGTCCATCCGTGCCTTCTGTGGTCGGTGATGGTCCGCGATGGTCCGTGGTCTGCAAGGCCGCCGCGATCCGCACCACGGACCATCACCGCCCAGCACGGACCCCGCCGCGGCCTCACGCCCGCCGCCAAGCGCGCCGAAGGCGCTCCAAGACCTGAAACCACCGAAAACACAGAAGACCACAGAAGACCACAGAACGGACTGCCGCAGCCTCATCTGTGTCCATCCGTGCCTTCTGTGGTCGGTGATGGTCCGCGATGGTCCGTGGTCTGCAAGGCCGCCGCGATCCGCACCACGGACCATCACCGACCAGCACGGACCTCACGCCACCGGAATACCGCGCCGAAGGCGCTCCAAGAGCGAAAACCACGGAAAACACGGATGACCACAGAACGGCCCGCCCCGGCCCCATCCGTGTCCGTCTGTGCCTTCTGTGGTCCGTGATGGTCCGCGATGGTCCGTGGTCTGCAAGGCCGCCGCCGATCCGCACCACGGACCATCACCGACCAGCACGGACCTCACCGAACCTGAGGCCACCAGAAAACCGCGCCGAAGGCGCTCCAAGACAAAACCACGGAAAACACGGAACACCACAGAATGGACCGCCCCGGCCCCATCCGTGTCCATCTGTGCCTTCTGTGGTCCGTGATGGTCCGCGATGGTCCGTGGCCCGATATCCAGTCTGTGCCTTCTGTGGTCCGTGATGGTCCGCGATGGTCCGTGGCCCGATATCCAGCCTCAGCCCACCCGAAGAACGTCTTCCGTGTCGATCTGCGTTTTCTGTGGTCCGTAGTTGATGGCGCTCACGCGCCTAGGCCCCGGCAGTCTCCTCCGCGAAGACCTTCTTCAGTTCCGTCTTCAGGATCTTCCCGTTCGCGTTCCGCGGAAGCGTCTCGGGCCAGAAGGCCACCTTCACCGGCACCTTGAACGCCGCCAGTCGCTCGCGGACGAACTGGCGCAGCTCGGCTTCGTCGGCCGTGCCGCCGGGCTTCAGGTGCACCACCGCGCCCGGCTCCTCGCCGAGGGTCTTGTGCGGGATGCCGACGATGGCGGCGTCCATCACGTCCGGGTGGTCGTAGAGGACGTTCTCCACCTCGACGCAGTAGATGTTCTCGCCGCCGCGGATCAGCATGTCCTTGGCCCGGTCGATGATGAAGAGGAAGCCTTCCTCGTCGATCCGCGCCAGGTCGCCGGTGCGCAGCCAGCCGTCCTGGAAGGTCTCGGCCGTGGCCTCGGGCTTGTTCCAGTAGAGTTTCACCACCTGCGGGCCCTTCACCCACAGCTCGCCGACGGCGTTCACGGCCAGCACGGTCTTGCCGTCCGCCGGGTCGCGGATCTGCATCTCGCCCACCGGCGCGGCCGGGCCGGCGCTCTCGGGGCGGTTCTCGTAATCCTTGCCCAGGTGGCTGGTGAAGGTGGCCGTGGTCTCGGTCATGCCCCAGCCGTTGCCCGGCTGGCTGCCCGGGAAGGTCTCGGTGATCTTGCGCACCAGTTCGGGCGCCGACGGCGCGCCGCCGTAGCCCACCGACAGCAGGGACGACAGGTCGTACTTCGACCGCGCGGGGTGCTCGATGAGCTGCCAGGCGATGGTCGGCACGCCCCCCGTGGCGCTCACCTTCTCGTCCTGAATGAGCTTCATCGCCGGCTCGGCGTCCCAGCGCCGCATCAGCACCAGCTTGCCGCCCGCGTTCATGGTCGGGCCCATGGTCGAGGACAGGCCCGTAGCGTGGAACATCGGCACCACCAGCAGGGTGCAGCGCTGGGGCAGCTTGGTGGCGTCCATCTCGGGCAGCGGCTCGCCGGCCCGCAGGAAGTTGCGCGCCGCCGAGATGCCGCCGGCGGCGACGTTCGAGGTCATGTTGCGGTGGGTGCCCAGCGCGCCCTTCGGCCGGCCGGTCGTGCCCGAGGTATAGAGGATGGTCGCGTCATCCTCGGGCTCCAGCGGCACGTCGGGCAGCGCCAGCTCCGGCAGGCCGCCCCAGGCGTTGACCGGACCGATCACGTCCTCCAGCCGCTCGGTCTTCGGCGGCAGGCCGGGACCGGCGTGACGGGTCACATAGACCTTCTCGAGGTCGGGCAGCTTGTCGAGGAACTCGACGATCCGGTCGAGGCGTTCGTCGTCGACGATGGCCACCTTGGTTCCGGAATCGGCCAGGCCGTATTCCAGCTCGGGCCCCGTCCACCAGGCGTTCAGCGGCGTCACGATCGCCCCGACCAGCTGGCCGGCCCAGAACGCCACCGGCCATTCCGGCAGGTTGCGCATGATGACCGCGACCCGGTCGCCCTTCTTCACCCCGTCGGCGATCAGCCGGTGCGCCAGCGTCACGGTGGCGCGGCCGAAGCTGCCGTAGGTGGCGCGGTCGGTCTCGTAGACCAGAAACTCGCGGTCCTTGAACCGCTGGCCGTTGAGGAAGATGTCGCGCAGCGTCGGCGGCGCGTGCTTCCAGGTGCGCGTCGTCACGCCCCGGATCACCTTTTCCTCGATTTCGAACGGAGCGCCCGGCGCGGTGAGCTTGGCGTGCGCTTCGGCCACGGACATCACGGGCCAGGTTTTTGAAGAGTCGGTCATCTCAGGCGTTTCCCTAGCCGCCGGACGCTACGTCAGCCTACAGGATGCTCCCCCTCAGGGGGAGCTGTCGCGAAGCGACTGAGGGGGTTCAAGGGCGCAAACCTGGGGCTTCAACCCCCTCCGACCCTCCAGGCCACCTCCCCCTGTGGGGGAGGATCTGCAGCCCCCTACGCCTTCTCCGCCTGCCGCCGCGCCGCGTAGTGCTCGCGGATCTCGCCCAGCTCCTTGGCGAAGCGCTTCTGCGCCTCCTCCCGCAGTTTCGGGATGTGGTAGCTGGGGAAGAGGTCGTTGTCGGGCTGGTAGTCCTTCAGGATCTGCTTCGCGAGCGTGACCTTGTGGACCTCGGTCGGGCCGTCGGCGATGCCCATGACCAGGCTGGAATTGACCATGTGCATGAAGGGCATCTCGTTCGAGACGCCAAGGGCGCCGTGCAGGTGCGCCGCCTTGGTCGCCACGTCGTGATAGACCTTCGGCATCGCCACCTTGATGGCCGCGATGTCCTTGCGGACCTTCTGGTAGTCCTTGTGCTTGTCGATCAGCCAGGCGGTCCGCAGCACCAGCAGGCGGAAGCTTTCCACGGCGATCCACGAGTCGGCGATCTGCTCCTGCACCATCTGCAGGTCGGCGAGGCGGCCGTCGCGGGTGGTGCGGCTGACCGCGCGCCGGCACATCAGGTCCAGGGCGTGGCGGCAGGCGCCGACCGTCCGCATGGCGTGGTGCACCCGCCCGCCCCCCAGGCGCACCTGGGCGATGACGAAGGCCGCGCCCCGGTCGCCCAGCAGGGCGTCGTACGGCAGGCGCACGTTGGTGTAGCGGACATAGGCCTCGTTGCCGCCGCCGATCTCGCCGCCCGCGCCGACCGCCACGTTGCGGACAATCTCCACCCCAGGGGTGTCGGTGGGCACCAGGAAGATCGAGGTCCGCCGATAGGGGTCCTTCGCGTCCGGGTCGGTGATCGCGTAGAGCACCAGGACCTTGGCGTACTTGGCGTTGGTCGAGAACCACTTCTCGCCGTTGATGACCCACTCGTTCCCGTCCAGCACCGCCCGGGTCTGGAAGGTCAGCGGGTCGGATCCGCCGGTGGGCTCGCTCATCGAGAAGGCCGAGCGGATGTCGCCGTTCAGCAGCGGCCAGAGATACTGCTCTTTCTGCTTATCGGTGCCGTAGTGGGCGATGATCTCGGCGTTGCCGCTGTCGGGTGCCTGGCAGCCGAAGACGGTGGGCGCGAGGCCGTTGCGGCCCAGCTTCTCGTTCATCAGCCCCAGCTTGAGCTGGCCGAAACCCTGGCCGCCCAGCTCCGGTCCCAGGTGGCAGGCCCACAGGCCCTGGTCCTTCACCTTCTGCTGCAGCGGCTTGATGAACTTCTGCCGACCCTCGGAGGAATAGACCGCCAGCCCGAGGTGCGAGAGCGGCTCCACCTCCTCGCGCATGAAGTCCTCGATCCAGTCCAGCTTCTTCTGGAACTCTGGATCGGTCTCGAAGTCCCAGGCCATGGCGGATCTCCCCGGCGGCGCTCTTTTCGTATTTTGGGTATGTTACGCCGCCTGGACCCGAGCGCAAGGGCCTCGTTTCACGTGAAACGAACAGGGAACAAAAATAGCTATGTACTGTCTGTTCAGAACGCGCCGCCGCGCCCCTGCCCGGCCGCGAACCGCGCCGCCCCGTCCCGCGACGAGCCCGACCGCAGGGTCTCCATCCCCACCTTGATCTCGAACGCCTGCGCCTCGTCCCAGTCCAGCGACCACTGGGCGATGGCCGAGAGCCGGTCGTTCCGCAGGCAGAGCTGCGGGAAGGCGGCGATCTGCCGGGCGAGGTCCAGCGCCGCCTCCAGCGCCTTGCCGCTGGGCGCCACCCGGTTGGCGAGGCCCATCTCCAGCGCCTCCTTGGCGCCCACCGGCCGGCCGGTGAGGATCAGGTCCATGGCCCGCGAGTGGCCGATCAGCCTCGGCAGGCGCACGGTGCCCAGGTCGATCAGCGGCACCCCGAACCGTCGGCAGAAGACCCCGAAGGTCGCGTCCTCGGCGGCGACCCGCAGGTCGGCCCAGCAGGCCACCTCCAGCCCGCCCGCCACCGCCGGCCCCTCGACCGCCGCGATCACCGGCTTGCCCAGCGCCAGGCGCGTGCAGCCCATCGGCCCGAAGTCGCCGGTCGCCTTCACCGGATTGCCGCCGCCCTCGCTGATCGCCTTCAGGTCGGCCCCGGCGCAGAAGTAGCCGCCGCGCCCGGTCAGCACCGCCACGTCCAGCCCCTCGTCGGCGTCGAAGGCCTTGAAGGCGTCGTACAGCGCCTGGGCGGTGGCGGCGTCCACGGCGTTGCGCCGCTCGGGCCGCTCGATGGTGACGATCGCGATCCGCCCGTCGCGCGCGAAGCTGACTGTGGACATGGCTCATCCTCCTGATGGGCATGCTCGCCCTTGCGACCGCGCGGAAGGCAAGGACAAATGCCCCCGCCGCATCATCCGAGGACCGACCATGAGCAAGGCCGAACGACTGGGCTTCTCCCCCGAGCGCCTGAAGCGCATCGACGCATTCCTGGAGGAGAAGTACGTCGGCCCCGGCCGCCTGCCCTGCGCGCAGTTCGTCCTCGCCCGCGGCGGCGAGGTGGTCCACCAGACCCTCCTCGGCCAGCAGGACCCCGAGCGCGGCGTGCCGATCGCCGAGGACACCGTCTTCCGCATCTACTCCATGACCAAGCCCGTCACCTCGGTGGCGCTGATGCAGCTGGTCGAGGAGGGCAAGATCGCCCTGGACGATCCGGTCGAGCGGCACATCCCGTCGTGGAAGGGCCTGGGCGTCTTCTCCGCTGGGACCGGCCCCTACCTCAGCACGCCCGCCCAGCGGCCGATGCAGGTGGTCGACCTGCTGCGCCACACCTCGGGCCTGACCTACGGCTTCCAGAACCGGACCAACATCGACGCCGCCTATCGCAAGCTCAAGCTCGAGAACATGCACGGCGAGCACGACCTCGAGGCGATGATCGAGATGCTGGCCAAGGTCCCGCTCGAGTTCTCGCCCGGCGAGGCGTGGAACTACTCCGTCGCCACGGATGTCTGCGGCTATCTGGTGCAGAAGCTCGCCGGCAAGCCGCTCGACAAGGCGTTGCACGAGCGGATCTTCGAGCCGCTGGGCATGGTCGACACCGGCTTCTTCGTCCGCGAGGACCAGCGGTCGCGCTTCGCCGCCTGCTATGACGCCGCGCCGGGCGGCAAGATGAAGCTGCAGGACGACCCGCAGACGAGCCCCTACCTGGCGCCGCCCAAGCTGCTCTCGGGCGGCGGCGGGCTGGTCGGCACGGCCGCCGACTACATGCGCTTCGCCAACATGCTGCTGAACCGCGGCGAGCTCGACGGCGCGCGGATCCTCGCGCCCAAGACCGTCGACCTGATGGCCTCCAACCATCTGCCCGGCGGCACGGACCTCACCGAGATGTCGCGCTCGCTGTTCTCGGAGAGCACCAACGCCGGCATCGGCTTCGGCCTGGGCTTCGCGGTGGTCTTCGACCCGCCGCAGACCCTGATCCCCTGCAGCCTGGGCGAGTTCTACTGGGGCGGCGCGGCGTCCACCGCCTTCTGGGTCGATCCGCTGGAGGACATCACCGCGGTCTTCATGACCCAGCTCCTACCCTCGTCCACCTATCCGATCCGGCGCGAACTCAGGACCCTGGTCTATTCGGCGCTGATGGAGACGAACGGCTGAGGTCAGCCTCTTCGCCCGCCTCCTCGGCCGCCTCGGCCAGGGCTTCGGCCTCCTCGATCATGGGCTGGCCGAAGCCGGTGTCGGGCTCGTCGGTGACCGCCGGCGTGGTCGGCAGGATCCGGCCCTTCCGCCAGCCGCCCCACAGGTAGTAGGCGCCTGAGAGCAGCATGGTCATGCCGCTGCCGATCGGGAAGCTGATCCAGATGGCGTCGGCCCCCAGGTGCGGCTGCAGCAGGTTGGCGAGCGGAATCCGCACGCCCCACAGCGCCACGATCATGGCCAGCAGCGGCGGCCAGACCGCCCCGGTCGCCCGCACCACCCCCGAGAAGATGAAGGCGATGCCGAAGGGGATGAAGCCCCACAGCACGATCGAGTTGATGTGGACGGCGATCGGCAGCGAGGGGCTGTTCCCCGGCAGGAAGGCCCGCAGCACCCACGGGTCGGCGAGGTAGATCGCCACCACCGGCAGCCCGGTGAACAGCAGGGCGTAGAGGGCCCCGGACCGCGCCACCTTCTCCACGCGGTCCATGTGTCCTGCGCCGACGTTCTGCGCCGACATGGACGACACCGCCGCGCCGAGCGCCATGGCCGGCATCTGCACATAGGTCCAGAGCTGGGCTGCAGCGCCGTAGGCTGCGGACGTGCGCACGCCGTAGCCGTTCACGAGCCCCATCATCGTCACCGCCGCCAGGGAGGTGACGATCATCTGGAAGCCCATCGGCAGGCCGCGCGTCACCAGACCGCGGATGATCGTGAAGTCGGGTTTCAGCAGGTGGAACTCGGCCGGCCGGAGCACCAGGATCGAGTTCTTGCGGTAGAGGTGGACGACCATCGCGGCCAGGGTCACCGTCTGCGACAGCAGTGTCGCCGTCGCCGAACCGGCGATCCCCAGCTTCGGGAACGGCCCGTATCCGGTGATCAGCAGAGGGTTCAGGATCACGTCCAGCCCCACCGCTAGCAGCGAGAAGAGGAACGGCGTGCGGCTATCGCCCGTGCCCCGCTGGGCCATCATCACGTAGCTGAAGAAGTACATGAACGGCATGGCCGAGAAGATCACGCGCAGGTAGGCGATCGCTTCCGCGCGCGCCTCGGCGGGCGTGCCCATGGCGTCCAGCACGTGAGGCGTCAGCGTCACGCCCACCACGCCCACTGTCAGCGAGACGACGATGAAGAAGGCCGTGGACGTGCCGACCACCCGCTTGGCCTGGGCCGCGTTCCGCGCGCCCATGGCGTGGCCGATCATGATGTTCGAGGCCATGGACAGGCCGAACACCGCGCCGAGCATCAGGAACATGATCTGGTTGGCGTTGGAGGTCGCCGTCAACGCCGACTCGCCCAGCACGTGGCTGACCCAGATGGCGTTGGCCGACCCATTCAGCGACTGAAGGATGTTGGTGCCCAGCACCGGCAGGGCGAACAGGATCAGGGTTTTCCCGATCGGTCCCTTGGTCAGATCCGGCATCCGGCGCCCGGGCGGTCCACCCCTCGCCACGCCACTTGCCGCTGTCACCGCCGATCCCCCACGCTCCGTACCGTTCTTACGAGCGACAGCATGCAGGCTTCAAGCACGCCACGCCTTGAGGCCGCGCCGATTGCGGCTAAACACGGCGGATGACCCTGAAGATCCTGCAGTTCGGAACAACCGGCCAGCTCGGCGTCGAGCTCCTGCGCCAGGCCCCGGCCCATGACGTGGAGATCACCGCCCTGGGGCGCGGCGACTGCGACCTCGCCGACCCTGCTGCGGCGGCGCGCACGGTCGAGGCGGCCCGGCCGGACCTCCTGATCATCGCCGCCGCCTACACCGCGGTAGACCTCGCCGAGACCGAGAAGGACGTCGCCCGCGCCGTCAACGCCGACACCCCCGCCGCCATCGCCGCGGCGGCGGCCAGGGTCGGCGCGGCGGTGATCAACGTCTCCACCGACTATGTCTTCGATGGCGAGGGTGGCGCGCCCTACGCCGAGGACGCGGCGACAAACCCGCTCAATACCTATGGCCGCACCAAGCTGGCCGGCGAGCAGGCGGTGGCCGCGGCCAACCCCCGCTCGCTCAGCATCCGCACCTCCTGGGTGGTCTCACCGCACGGCAAGAACTTCGTGAAGACCATGCTGCGCGTGGCCGCCGCCGGGAATCCGCTGAAGGTGGTCGACGATCAGTCGGGTCGCCCGACCTCGGCCGCCGACCTGGCGGGCTTCATCCTGGAGATCGCCCCGGCCCTGGCCGCCGCCCCCCCGGGCGACCCGCGCTTCGGCCTCGTCCACTTCGCCAACGACGGCGAAGTGACCTGGCGCGACTTCGCTGTCGAGATCTTCCGCCAGGCCCTTGGCGACCAGGCCCCTGAGGTCGGCGCGCAAAAGACGGCCGACTACGTCACCCCGGCCCGGCGTCCGCTGCGGGCCACGATGGATCTGACCCGACTGAAGCGCGACTTCGGCGTGTCTCCGCGGACCTGGCAGGCGGCGCTGGCCGACATCGTGGCCGAACTGAAGGCCGCCGGCTGAACCTCAGGTGTCGTGGTCGGGGTGCTGGTTGGAGTGGATGGCCTCCAGGTAGCCCGGCGGCGGGACGATGACCTCAAGCCCCGCGAAGTCGCGGACCCAGGCCGGACCGGCCTGGGGCTCGAGCTGCACCCTCGGCGTGATCTCGGCCGCCCGGTCGAAGGTGAAGATCGCGATGTCGAGCGTCTTTTCGCTCTCGAAGGTCAGCGGGGTGCCGCACTTTGGGCAGAAGCCGCGACGGATCTTGTCCGAGCTCTGGAAATGCGCCGGCGGTTCGCGCGTCCAGGTGGTCTCAGCCCGGTTCACCGTGACGAACGCTCCGAAGGGGCCGCCCATGGCCTTCTGACACATCCGGCAATGACAGATGCTCGGCCGGCCCAGTTCGCCGTCCACTCGGAACCGCACCGCGCCGCACTGGCAGCCGCCCGTCCAGCTCATGCCGCGATCTCCTCGGTCACCTCGGCCAGCAGGCGCCGACCGTCGTGGCCGGTGACCAGCACGGCCGCCAGCTCCCCCACCGGCGCCTCACCGGTGAAGACGATCTCGGTGAAGTCGTCGGCGCGCGCGACGCCGGGGCGCTCCACCAGAGCGCTCAGCGTGCGTCCGGCCTGGCGTTCGAGGTGCCGCGCCAGCCCCGCCTCGCCAGCCGCGCGAAGTCGGGCGGCGCGGGCCTTCACCACGTCGCGCTTCAGCGGCGGCATCCGCGCCGCGGGCGTGCCCGGCCGCGGGCTGAACGGGAAGACGTGCAGGAACGCCAGCTCCGCCTCCTCCACCAGCCGCAGCGTGTTGTCGAACATCTCGTCGGTCTCCGTCGGGAAGCCTGCGATCAGGTCGGCGCCGAAGGCCACGTCCGGCCGCACCGCGCGAACCTCCCGCACCAGCTTCAGCGCATCGGCCCGGCTGTGCCGGCGCTTCATGCGCTTCAGGATCATGTCGTCTCCGGCCTGCAGCGACAGGTGCAGATAGGGCATAAGCCGGGGCTCTTCCGCCAGACACCGCATCAGGTCGGGATCGATCTCGGCGGCGTCGATGGACGACAGGCGCAGCCGGGGGAGGTCGGGGACCAGCTTCAGGATCCGCGCCACCAGTTGGCCCAAGGTCGGCTGGCCTGGCAGGTCGGTGCCCCAGCTCGTCACGTCGACGCCGGTCAGCACCACCTCGCGATAGCCCTCCGCGGCCAGGCGGCGGACCTGCTCCACCACCTCACCGGCGGCGGCCGAGCGCGAGTTTCCGCGGCCGTAGGGAATGATGCAGAAGGTGCAGCGGTGGTCGCAGCCGTTCTGGACCTCCACATAGGCCCTGGCGCGATCCTTCAAGCCGTCGACCAGGTGACCGGCGGTTTCCCGCACGCTCATGATGTCGTTCACGCGCACCCGCGCCGGCTCCACGCCCGCGACCGGCGCCACGGCCCTGTAGGCGCCCGCCTGGCTCTTCTCCGCATTGCCCAGGACGAGGTCGACCTCGGCCATGCCGGCGAAGGTCGCCGGGTCGATCTGGGCCGCGCAGCCGGTGACGATCAGCTTCGCGCCCGGCCGTTCCCGCCTCGCCCTGCGGATCGCCTGCCGCGCCTGGCGCACGGCCTCGTTGGTCACGGCGCAGGTATTGAACACGATCGCGTCCGACAGCCCGTCCTCGGACGCACGCCGGCGGATGACCTCGCTTTCGTAGGCGTTCAGCCGGCAACCGAAGGTGACGATGCGCACGTCGCCGTCGTCGGTGTCGGTAGGCGCCAGGGTCTCAGGGCTCTCGGCCGACACGGGACTTGTCCTTGGACCAGACGATCTTGCGCACCACCGCGCACACGTCGCGATCGGCCACCGGACCGAAGACGCGGGAGTCAGCGGCGTTGTCGCGATTGTCGCCCATCACATACCACGCGCCCGGCGGGACGGTGACGGGCGCCACGTTGTCCAACTCGGCGCCGGTTCCGATGTCGTAGATCGTGTGGCGGGCGCCATTCGGCAACACCTCCTCGACTTCGGTCGCGCGAACGGCCAGTTCGGGCGTGGTTTGCGAGCCCAGAGCCCAGCGGCGCACCGGCTTTCCGTCGATAACCAGCAGGCTCTGGAGCATTTCCACCGTCTGGCCCGGGCCGGCGACGATGCGGTGGACCAGCGGCTCGGCGGCCCCCGGACGGCGGAACACCACCACGTCGCCTGGCTTTGCGCCAGCTACGCCACACTCGGCCCGGGCGCCGTCGACGATCAGGATGTCGCCCTGGCGCAGCGTCGGCTCCATCGAACCCGAGCTCATCACATAGGTCGGGTGCGGGCCGTAGGCGCTGTAGAGCAGGTTGGCCACGAACAGCACGGCCCAGGGCAGGATGTAGAGCAGCGCCAGTCGGCTGGGACGGCCGCCGCGGGCCGGCGCGGACCTGGCGATCGCCGCCGCGTGGACCCCGAGCGCCCCGCCCAGGGCCAGGGCCCCGTACAGCACGCCGTTCTGGCCGAACATGTAGACGCCCGGCGGATAGGCCAGGGTCCAGAAGTTGGCGGCCACGGTCCCCGCCATGATCAGCGCCACCGCCGCCGCGGCGGTCTTCCAGGCGCCCGCATAGGCATAGCCGATCGGCGGGAAAATCACGTTCAGGATCAGGGCGATCCACCAGCGACGGGGCCGCGGGGCGTTCACGTCATTCAAGGCAGCTCGCCCGCGAAGTCGACGGCCGCCGGGCCGGTCATGATCACGTGCCCGTCTTCGCGCCACTCGATGAACAGCTCGCCGCCGTCCAACTCCAGCGTCGCGTGGCGGCCGGTGAGGTCGCGGCGGGCCGCCGCCACGAGGGCCGCGCACGCGCCGGTGCCGCAGGCCTTGGTCAGGCCGGCTCCGCGCTCCCAGACTTTCAGTCGGATGCGATCGGGCCCCTTGATCTGGGCGAAGCCGACGTTGACGTGCTCGGGGAACAGCTTGTGGGCCTCGATCACCGGACCCGCCTCGGTGACCGGCGCCTGCTCCACGTCGGGCACGAAGAATACGACGTGCGGATTGCCCATGGAGACGCAGCCCGGCGGCGCCATCAGGTCGGCGTGATGGTAGAGCACCACGTCCAGGGCGGCGGTGTCGTGGTCCTCGGCCAGCGGGATCTCGTTCCAGGCCAGCCCCGGCGCGCCCATGTCGACGCTGACGAGCCGCTCGCCCGCGCGGGTCGCCACGAGGCGGCCCGCCCTGGTCTCAAGCACCACCTGGTCCTTGCCGGTGGACTGCATCATCAGCCAGCCGACGGAGCGCGTGCCGTTGCCGCAGGCGCCGACCTCCTCGCCGTCGGCGTTCCAGAAGCGCACGCGGGCGTCGACCCCGTCCTCGCCCTTGTCGAGGGCGATCAACTGGTCGCAGCCGATCCCGCCTGCGCGGTCAGCGATCGCGCGCACCTCGTCCGCAGTGGGATCGAAGGGCGCCGAGCGGGTCTCGATCACGACGAAGTCGTTGCCGAGGCCATTCATCTTGAGAAAGGGACGAGCCATGGGGCGGCTCATATAGTCCAATTGCCGCCCGGCCGCACGTCGCCCGCCTTCAGAGGGACGAACTGTCAAAGAAGGAGCCCCCGCATGCGGAGGCTCAAGGTTGCGGACCCAATCTTGGTGGAGGCGGTCCGGGTGGGAAGGAAGACCTCGAGCGTCAGGCCCGTTCGATGGCCGCGGCGGTGTCGTCGATCATGCCGACGATGCGGTCGAGCTGTTCCGGCGTCATCGGCCGCGACATCCGGTTCTTCACCGCAAGGCCCAGGTTCATCATGGCGCGCGCCATGCGGGGGCGGCCGGGGCCGGCGTGACGCGAGGCGTCGTCCATCCGCTCGAGCAGGGCGTCGACCATCGGCCGCTCCCGCTCCAGCTCGGCGCGGCCGGCGTCGGTGATCGCGAAGTTCTTGCGGCCGGCCTCGCCCTCGGCCTGCCGGATCAGGCCCTCGTCCTCAAGCATCGCGAGCGTGGGGTAGATCACCCCGGGCGACGGACGGTAGGCGCCGCCGGTGCGCTCCTCGAGCGCCTTGATCAGTTCGTAGCCGTGCATGGACTGCTGCTCCAGCAGGGCCAGCAGGACGACCCGCAGGTCGCCGTGGCCGAAGAAGCGACCATGGCGACGGCCCCTGTGCTCATGCCGTTCGTGCCGCTCCATGCGCCCGCCCCAGCCATGCCGGCTGCGGTGGAGGCGTCCGTCGTGAAAGTGTCTGTGCATCCGTTTTAGACCTATTTCCGATATGTCTAATTATCAGATATATCGGTTTTGAAGGGCTCGCAAGCAGAATTTCGATACTATCTAAACCTAAGGCGACGAGGCCTCAGACCTCCTTCAGCACGTCCGCCAGGAGGCGGCCCTCGGCCCGCCGGTTCGAGCCCGCCCGCCAGGCGACCACGATCTCGCGGGCCGGATGCTCGGCCTGGATCGGCTTGACCGCCACGTTCGCCGCCTTGGCGAGACCTGCGGCGACCGCCATCTCGGGCAGGAAGGTCACGCCCAGGCCGGACCCGACCATCTGGACCAGGGTCGGCAGGCTGGTGGCCGCGAAGGGCTCCTCGCCCGATCCGGCGCGGGGGGGGTTGAGGCGACAGGCCGATAGCGCGTGCTCGCGAAGGCAGTGTCCGTCCTCCAGCAGGATCAGGTTCTCGGCCTCAAGCTCCTCAGGCGTCGCGGACTCCTGTCTGGCCAGCGGGTGATCCGCAGGCACTGCGGCCAGCAGCACGTCGTCAGAGACATGCGCCCACTCCAGGCCCGCCATGTCGAACGGCAGGGCGATGAGCGCGGCGTCCAGCCGCCCGGCCTTCAGCTCGGCGATCAGGCGTTGGGTGAGATCTTCGCGAAGGAAGAGACGGAGTTTCGGGAACCGCTGCTTGAGCAGCGGCAGGGCGCCCGGCAGCAGGAACGGCGCGATCGTCGGGATCACGCCGAGGCGGAAGCGCCCGGTGAGCGGCTGGCCGGCGTTCTTGGCCGCCTCCACCAGTTCCTCGGCCTCGTTGAGGATCACGGTGGCCCGGCGCAGGGCCTCCTCGCCGACGGGCGTCAGGATCACGCCGGTGCGGGCCCGGTCCACCACGGGCGCGCCAAGCGTCCGCTCCAGTTCCTGGATGCCGGCGGACAGCGTGGGCTGGGTGACGTGCGCCGCCTCGGCCGCCTTGCCGAAGGCGCCCTGTTCGGCGAGCAGCTTGAGGTACTGGAGCTGGCGGATCGTGGGCAGCATGGCGACGCCTCTCAAGGAGCTGAGCAACCATAGGCACGCTCTATTCCAATTACAAAAACTATCGATTGGAATTGTGATCGGGGGTCCGGTACCCCTCTCAGCGCGGCCGGAAACCCAATCTCGGCCGTACCGACCGGAAGCCGCGTCCGCACACATCCGCGCGCTTTCGGCCCTCGTCCGGCGGCGTCACCGCTTCTCCCCCTAGATGGCGCCGCCGGACGTCTTCCCTTCCAGGACCGCGGCCAGACGCGCCACACCCCCGTCCATGGCGCGCACCGGGAATCCGGTGAAGCCCAGCATCAGCCCGGTCCGAGGCGCGAGGTCGTGGAACAGCGGGCTGATCGCGCGGGCCACCACGCCGTTGGCCAGCGCCGCCGCCTCCACCTCCACGTCGGGACGCCCGTCCTTCAGATAGGCGATCAGGTGCATCCCCTGGTCCGGCACGTCGGGCTCGAGCAGATGCCCCAGACGCCGCTCCAGGGCCTCGGCCAGGGCGTCGCGCTGGGCCCTGTAGGCGAGCCGTCGGCGACGGATGTGGGCCGCGAACTGGCCGCTCTCCATGAAGTCGAGCGTGATCGCCTGGGTGATGGTTGGCGGCTGCCGGTCGGCGAGGCGCCGCAGGTCGGCGAAGGCGCGGGCCAGGGCGCGCGGGGCCACAAGGTAGCCGAGCCGCAGACCCGGGAAGAGCGCCTTGTTGAGCGTGCCGACGTAGATCACCCGCTCGCCGCCATCGAGGCCCTGCAGGGAGGCGAGCGGCGCGCCGGCGTAGCGGAACTCGGACGCATAGTCGTCTTCCAGGATCCAGGCGCCGGTCTGGCGCGCCCAGGCGATCAGCTCCAACCGTCTCCCCATCGAGAGCGCGACACCCAGGGGATACTGGTGCGAAGGGGTGACGAACGCCGCCTTGGCGTCAGGGGCGCGGGCCACGCCGGCCTGCACGACGAGGCCGGACCGGTCCACCGGCACGGCGACGGCGTCCGCGCCCGCCGCGGTGAGGGCGCTCCAGGTCGAGGCGTAGCCCGGGTCCTCCAGCCACACCCGGTCGCCGGGTTTCAGCAGCAGCCGGACCGCGAGGTCGACGGCGTGCTGGGCGCCGGTGGTGATGACCACCTGGTCCGGCTCGCAGACCACGCCACGGGCCGCACGCAGGTAATCAGCGACGGCCGCTCGCAGACGCGGGTCGCCCGCCGGATCTGAATAGCCGAAGTGCTCGGGCGTGAGGTTGCGGAGCGCCCGCCGGGTCGAGGCTGACCATCCGTCGAGGGCGCGCGCATCCATCAGCGTGCGGCCGTTGGAGAAGGTCTGGGCCAGCTCGGGAGGCGCCGGGACAGCGGACGACCGGGACCTCGCGGCCGGGGCCAACTCGGCGCCCGGCCGGATATCGAGCACGCCCGACAGGTCCCCCGAGACGTAGGTTCCCGAGCCCGTGCGCCCCTCGGCATAGCCTTCGGCAAGCAGCTGGTCGTAGGCGGCGACCACCGAGGCGCGGGCGACCCCCAGGCGACGCGCCAGGTCGCGGCTGGACGGCAGGCGGCCGCCCGGCTTCAACGCGCCCGCGTGGATGGCGCTGCGCACCTGGTCGTAGACCTGCCGGATCACCGGCCGACCGGCCTCTGGCTCGGTCCAGGGGTAGATGTCCGCCCAGCTCAATTGGCCTGCCCCAACACTCAGGATTGGACCTGTAGAGCAGACCACATAGCGCGTAGCTCCGTCGCTGGAAAGGAGACGCGCATGACCGCCATGACACCGCAGCCGCCCTCGACCCTGGCGGACGCCTGCCGCGTCGCCGTCGTCTCACTGCTCGCCTACGCGGTCGCCATCGGCCTCGTGGCGGCTGGAATTCCGGCCTTCCTCCGGCCGCTCGAAACCGGCGTCTCGGCCGCGCGGCCGCTCCCGACCGTGGCGCGGACCTCCTCACCCCAGCTGCCGAGGGCGCCGCAGTGACGCCGCCGGACGGAAACACCTTTTTGCCGACGGCGCGCTCGCAGGTGCGGCGCAGGCCACAGCGGGCGCACTACGACGAGGCGGCCGTCTACGGCGTCCTCGACGCGGGGATCATGGCGCACGTCGGCTATGTGATCGACGGCCAGCCGTATGTGACGCCGACCTCCTACTGGCGCGAGGGCCGCAAGCTCTACTGGCATGGCGCGGCCGCCAGCCGGATGCTCGCCACCGTCGCCGAGGGCCTGCCGGTGTGCGTCACCGTGAGTTTCCTCGACGGCTTCGTTGTCGGGCGCTCCGGGATCACCCACTCGCTGAACTACCGCTCGGTGATGGCCTTCGGCCGTGCGCGCCGGGTGGACGACCTCGCCACCGTGCGGACCGCGATGGATGCGTTCATCGACCGCCTCTATGCGGGCCGGCCGGTGAAACTCCGGCCGACCACCGACGAGGAACTGCGGCGGATCACCCTGGTCGAGATGGAGATCGAGGAGGCCTCGGCGAAGCTCAAGGACACCGGGGTCACCGACCTGCCGGCCGACGAGGGCTGGGGCGCGTGGTTCGGGGTCTTCCCCGTGGAGACGCGCATCGGCGCCCCGCAGCCGGACCCGCGCAGCACGCGGGCGCCGACCCCCGACCTTACGCCATATGCGGAAGGCTCCAGGCTGGACGACGCCCTCGCCGTCGCCGCCGGGGCCTATGGCGTCCCCGTCTCCACGTAGCGCGTCAGCCGCGCCCAGCTTCCGTTGAGCACCTGGTCGACGACCGGGGCGGCCTTCAGCGCGAAGTCCCGCGCGCCGCCTACGTTGTAGGTGATGGTCAGCTCGGTCCCGCCGTCTTTCGGCTTCATATGGAAGAACAGGGCCGCGCTGACCCCCTCGTCCTGCAGCGGACCAAGGGGCGCCTCGACGCGGATCATCCCCTGCTGCGGCCAGCTGAGCACCACCTGGCCGTGGCGCACGCTGCCGCCGCCGGGAATGGTCTCGCACCAGCAGGCGCCCGCCTGCAGCGGCATGGATAGGTTGTCGGCCTTGCCCGAGTAGGTGTGCGCGGGATCCCACCACCGACCGATCTCGCCGATGGCCTGATAGACCCTGGCCGGCGGGGCCTTGATCTGGTGGACGGACTTGATCCGGAATCCCTGTGGGCCGGTTTCCACCACCTCGGCGCGCGCGACGCCGGCGAACGCCAGGGCGGCGGTCGCCGCGAGAACCATCGTCTTCATGCCGCGTCCCCTTTCAGGCCGGCTCGAAACTTAGCGGGCCTCCCCAGAATGTCTCAACCAGAGTGTTCTGCGCGCCGGGTGCGCCGGTCGTCAGGAAGCGACGGCTGGCGTTCGTTCCGGGATCGAACTCGGGGTGGCGCGCCAGGTAGCGGTCCAGCGCGTCCGCCGTCGCGTCGGGCTGGCGGATCAGCGGCGTGCCGGGCGGCAGCGCCGCCTGGAAGAGATCGGCGACGATCTCGTAGTGGGTGCAGCCAAGGATCGCCCGGTCGGGATGACGTCCGATGCGCGTGGACAGCGCCTTCACATGGCCCTGGATGACCGCGGCGATCTCGTCGCGGGGCGCGTTCTGCTCGATCATCCGCGCCAGTTCGGGGCAAGGCTCGGAGAACACGGCCACGTCCTGCCGGCGTTTGTCGATTTCGATCTCATAGACACGGCTCTTCGCCGTGGCGGGCGTGGAGAAGACGCCAAGGATGTCCAGCTTCTCGACCTTGTCGCCGCGCCGTTCGGCCTCGTGCTCCCAGGGCAGGCCGGTCGCCGCCTCGATCGTCGGCACCACGATCCCGAGCACGTTCAGGGCCCGCCCGGTCTCGCGCCGGTAGCCCGGCAACCAGGTCTGCTGCAGGCGCCGAAGGGCGACGCTGGCGGCGGTGTTGCAGGCCAGAACGACGAGGTCGCAGCCCTCGTCGAACAGCCGCAGGCAGCCGGCCTTCGTCAGGTCGACGATCTCCTCGCCGCTGCGGCCGCCGTAGGGCGCATTGGCCTGGTCAGCGAGATAGACGAAGTCGGCCTTGGGGAACCGATCCACGAGCCGGTGGTGCACGGTCAGGCCGCCCACCCCGGAATCGAACACGCCGATGCTCATGTGACCGGTGTTAGCGAGGGTCGCGGAACGTGTCGACGGCGGGCGGCATCCTGCACCGAAACGGCGCCGAAGCTTCGCGTCAGCGCCAGTCGCGTCCCGCGGCGACGATGCTGGTCTTGCGGGTGAGGCCCCCCACAGATCCGGCAGCGGCCTCGCACTCGCCGAGCAGCGCATCGCCGTCGCGGCCGACGATCCGGCAGGTGACGTCCTGGCCGAAGCTGGCGGCCATCAGCGTTCCTCGGCCAAGCGTCCCGGTCGAAGCCCTCTCGACAACGTCGGTGAGGCGCACGGGCACCCACGAGGCCGGGTCAGGCCCAAGCGCGACGCAGAGGGTCCGGCCGTCCAGCACGTGCAGCACCGGCCCGCGGATCGCGGCGGCGTCCGACGGAGCCTCGCCGCGGCAGGTCGCGGCCTGGGCCGCGCCGGCGAGGGCCGTGGCTCCAAGGATTGCGCTGGTGAGCAGGAAGAGTCGCATATGGGTTCAACGCCGATGTCTTGGCGCCGTTCACAGCAACTTCCGCGCCATGTCGGATATACGGTCGCGCGCGCCCTTAGGAGGCGAACAGGTCGGCCTGGGCCGCGGCTCTCGCCCCCTCGATCGCGAGCAGCCGCAGCCTGGTGTTCACGCCGCCGCGCGCCGAGAAGCCGCCGGGCTTGCCGCCCGCGGCCGTCACGCGATGGCACGGCACGATGATCGGCCACGGATTCTTGCCGAGCGCCTGCCCGACCTCTCGGGACAGGAGCTTGTCGCCGAGGCGTTCGGCGATCTGGCCGTAGGTCAGGGTCTCTCCCGGGGGGATGGCGCGGGCGATCTCGTAGACGCGGGCGTGGAAGTCCGGCGTACGGGAGAGGTCCAGCGGCGCGTCGGACAGGTCGACCTTCTCGCCGCGCATAAGCGCCTGGACGCCCGCCAGCGTCTTCACCAGCTCTGAGGGCGGGTCCGTTTCCTGCGCTTCGGGAAAACGGCGCAGGACGCCGCGGCGCGCCACCTCCGCGTCGGTCTCGGGAAGATGGGCGGCGACGAGCCCGGCCTCGCCCCAGACAAGAGCGGCCGTGCCGATGGCGGTGTCGAAGATGGTGAAGCGGATCATGCGCGAAAGATAACCCCGCGCGCCGAAAGCCGCTGGCGGCTTTCGGACATCCATGCCTGTCAGACGATCCAGCCCTCCGCAGGCGCCCCGGCGCCCTGTCCGGACACCTCGAGCTGGTAGGTCCCCTCTTGCTCGCCGGCCGCCCGCACGACGACGTAGTACGTCCCGCCCGGGACGACGCCGGAGAGCTGCAGACTCGCGTCGCGCCCGAGGCCACCGTCCTCGTCGGAAGCCACCAGCCGCCCGTTCGCGTCATAGACCTCGACCCGTGGGTCGGCGAGCGTTCCGCCGCCCGAGTCCTGCCCTCTCACGTCGACGCGCAGCGATCCTCCCGGCCCGGCGTTGACCTGGAACCAGTCGCGGTCGGCGCTCGGGCGGCCCGAGGTCGTGAAATTCCTCAGCTCGCCCGAAGTCGCCCCGCCCGCCAGGCCGTGGCCGACCTGCTCGCGGCCGAACAGCTCGTCCCCACGCAGCCCGTGGTCTGCGCCCGTGGTCAGCCAGTGGTTGATCGCCGTGTCGAAGGTGACGCCGGCGTTTGTGAGTTCAGGGTAGGACAGCAGATAGGCGACCTTGTCGAAGCCCGTCGGCTCGCGCCCCTCGTAGACGCCCGCGCGGATCCAGTGCTGGAAGAGCCCGTTCGCGTCGGTCCCGTAGAGGCGTGCGAGGTCGTCGTGGGACGCGCCGTAGAGCAGGGAATCGAAGCCGCCGACCGCCCTTCCCTCCCCGGCTCCGGCGACGGCGTAGTGACGTGTCAGCGCCGCCTCGTCGGCGCCAAACGCCCGGAGCAGGTCGGCGTGAGCCGCGCCATACTGGAGCGCGTCGAAGCTGGTCGCCGAGCGGCCCGCCGTAAATCCCGTGGTGATCCAGTGTCGGGCCAGAGCCTGGGTATCGACGCCGAACTGGGCCAGCAGGTCCGGATTCGAGGCCGCGTAGCGCAGCGGATCGAAGCTATCGAGGGCGCGGCCTTCTGCCCGGCCGGTGTTCACCCAGTGTTGTCGGGCCTTGTCGACGTCGGTCCCGATGGAGGCGATCAGGTCAGGGTTGGACGCGATGTAGCGCAGGCCGTTGAAGGCCTGGTTCGTGAAGTCGGCCCATGAAAGCGTCTGCCCCCCGATGATCACCCGCTCGAAGCCATGGACCTCGCTGGTCCCGTAGGGGCCGATCAGCCGGGCGTCCTGGCCGTTGAGGCCGGTGACGAAATAGTCCCGCGCCGTACCCACGAGAATCAGGGTGTCCGTGCCCGCGCCTCCGTCGAGGTAGTCGGAGCCTGAATAGGGGTCGATCGTGTCGTCCCCGGCGTTCCCGACCAGAAGGTTCGACAGGTAGTTGCCGGTCAGGGTGTCGTTGAACGCCGAGCCGTACAGGCACTCGATCTCGACCAGGGCGTCATTGCCGCCGCCTCCGGTGGCCCGCAGCGCGCTGATGTCCGCGTTCACGGCGGCCGGCGCATCGGCATAGGTCACGAAGTCCACGTTGAGGCCGCCGACGATGCGGTCATCGCCCGCGCCCCCGGACAGGCTGTCGCCGCCCATGCCGCCGTCCAGCGTGTCGGCCCCGCCGCCGCCGAACAGGATGTCGTCGTTGGCTAGGCCCGATAGCCGGTCGCCCGCGGCCCCGCCCGTGAAGCGGTCGATGCCCGAGCCGCCCTGCTGGTTCAGCTCGAAGGCCGTGAGGGCCAGCTTCACGCCGGCGCCGCTGGCGTCGCCTCCGACGCCGCTGTCATCGCGCCAAAGAGCGGCGAGCACGCCGTCCGCGCCGACGGCGAGGCGAAGCTCGTCCTGCACGCCCGCCGCGGTCGTTCCGAGGCGCAGGGCCGCGCCCTCCGGCTGGCCGGCGCTGGAAACCACCTGGGCCATGACATCGCCGCCCGTGCTCCACCCGACGACGAAACGGCCGTCCGGCAACAGGGCTATCTGCGGCTCGCCGCCGCTCACGCCTTCCGCAAGACGCACGGGCGGCGTCCGCCCGGTGAGGTTGCCCATGCCGAGGCCGGCCGAGGGGTACAGGGACACCCAGACCGATCCGCCCGAGATCCACGCGAACGCCACCTGACCTCCGGCGAGCCCGACCATGGAGAGGCCGTTCGCGCCATCAACGACGGGGCCGCCGTCCGCCGGGATCGAGGGATCCAGACGCATCGCCTGGCCCAACGGCTGGCCGGCGAGATCGAGCCGCTGGAAGAACTGGCCCGGGGGCTGGGGAGGGCCGTTGGGCAGAGCGGCGTCCTGGAAGCGCCAGGACGCGAGCAGCGTGTGGTCGCCCAGCTCCGTCACAGTCACATTGGGCACGTGACCAGCGCCACGACCGCTGACGATCGTGGATATGAACCGGTTCTCCACGGCGCCTGCGGAGTCCGCGACCGTGACGTGCGCCACCAGCGAGGCGCGCCCCGAGCTGTCGAAACTGGCGCTGGTCCAGCCCACGGCATAGCCGCCGTCGGACACGGCGGTCAGGTCGAGCCCACTGGCGCTGTATGCGAGGATGGGCGTGTTGCGGAGGTCCGTCGTCTCCAGCGTCTGGGGCCCGCCAACGGCCTGCCCGCCGGCGTCGTACCGCTGGGCCACGATTTCGGCCTGCTGTGGGCCTGTCTGGACGATGCGGACCGCGACGAAGCCGTCGCCCTGAGCGATCACGGCGACTTCGGTGGCCGCGCCCAGCACCACCTCGCCGCCCGTCGGCGTCCCGTCCGCGCCGAAGACCCGTAGCTTGGCGACTCCGCCGGCGCCGTCGTCGATCCACGCCGACGCGCTGCGGCCGCCCGTCAGCACGGTGACGTCGCCAGGTCTTTGCGCGCCCTCCGTCGCAGTGTTGACGAGGCGCTCGGCGACAACGATCTCGGACATGACGCTCAACCCAAGGACGCCCCGACACAACCCTGCCGAAGCTGCCCTGTTGAACGCCCTCTACCCTCAGCCCGCAAGCGCAATGCGATGAGAGGCGGAACCGCGGCGATGGAACCGCAGCGTCATCCGTCAGGCCGGGACGAACACCGGCACGGGCGGGCCGCCGTCAGTCGGCTGCAACTTCACCTTCACGCGCTGGCCGATCTTCAGGTCGTCGGGCGCGATGTCCACGATGTTGGTGAGCATGTTCGGCCCCTCGTCGAGGGTGACGTAGGCCAGAGCATAGGGGCCGGTCGGCGACTTGCGCAGGATCGAGAAGCTGTAGACCACGCCCTCGCCCTTGCTCTCCTCCCACACCGTCTTGTCCGAGTGGCAGAAGGGGCACATCGCGCGCGGATACCAGTGGGCCTCGCCGCAGGCCGTGCAGCGCTTGATGAGGAACTTGCCCTCGGCGGCCGCGTCGAAGAACGGCTTGGATTCCAGCGTGACGGCAGGGGCCGGGACCGGACGGGTCATCAGTTCGGACATGTTCAGGCCTCCCGTTCGAGGATGGCGGTGGCCGCGCCGTGCCTCACGCCGAGCGAGCCGCCCGTGCCGTGGGCGATGGCGAGGTCGCAGTTGGGCACCTGCACCTTGGGATGAGCCTCGCCACGGAGTTGGCGCACCGCCTCAATGACCTTGGTGATGCCGCCGCGGTTGGTGGGGTGGTTGTTGCAGAGGCCGCCGCCGTCCGTGTTGAACGGCAGCTTGCCGACACCCGAGATCAGGTTGCCGTCGGCGACGAACTTGCCGCCTTCGCCCTTCTTGCAGAAGCCCAGGTCCTCGAGCTGCATCAGCACGGTGATGGTGAAGCTGTCGTAGATCGAGGCATACTTGATGTCGGCCGGCGTCACGCCCGCCTCCTCGAAGGCCCGCGGGCCGGACCAGACCGCGCCCGAATAGGTCAGGTCCAGCTTGCCGCCCTGCTGCACCTTGGGCGCCTCGCCGACCCCCATGACGCGCACCTTCGGGCGGTTGAGGCTCCTGGCCACTTCGGGAGACGTGACGATCAGGGCGCCGCCGCCATCCGTCACCACGCAGCAGTCCAAGAGGTGCAGCGGGTCGGAGATCATCCGGGAGTTCACCACCTCCTCGACCGTGACCACGTTCTTCAGGAACGCGTGCTCGTTCCACTGGGCGTGATGGCTGGCCGCCACCTTGATCCAGGCGAGTTGTTCCGACGTGGTGCCGTACTCGTACATGTGGCGCATGGCGCACATGCCGTAGGTGTTGTGCGTCGAGCCGCCGTAGATGTTCTCGAAGCCGGCGCCGGGGTCCCCGTCCGTAAGGCCCGTCGGGCCCGGCCGGGCGCTCGGACCCGGGCGGTTGCCGCCGTTGCGCGGCCGGCCGGCCAGGGTGATCAGCGCCACATTGCACTTGCCCGCCGCGATCGCCTGGGCCGCATGGCCGACATGCAGGATGTAGGAGGAGCCGCCGGTCTCGGTCGAGTCCATGTGGCGGACGTTCTTCAGGCCCATGTAGTCGATCATCGACATGCCGCCGAAGCCGGGCGCGTCGCCGGCGCAGAAGTAGCCGTCGACGTCATCGAACGAGAGGCCCGCGTCCTCCAGCGCGCCCTTGGCGCATTCGGCGTGGAGCTGCGCCGTCGTCTTGTCCGGCGCATCCCGCGTCGGATGCTCGAACGCGCCCATCACATAGGCCTTGCCTTTGACGCTCATGCGACCTCCCCGAACAAGCGGTATGGGCTTAGCCGCTGGCGGCGGCGGCGGCAATTGCACGTAGGGTCAGGCGTGCGCTCAGCGTCTGGCGTGCGCGTCGAGCCGGCGGCGGATGAAGTCGGCGGCCAGGGCGATCGACTGCCGCGCCTTGGCGGTCTTCATTCGCTCCCACACATGGGTCTCCTCGGCCCATAGCCGGACCGTCAAGTCACAGCCACGGTCACGCATTGCTTCGGCCAACCGGACTGCGTCGTCATAGAGGATGTCGCCGCGGCTGGCGTGGATAAGTGTCGGCGGGAAGCCGTCGAAGCGGCCGAAGAGCGGCGAGGCGACCGGATCGGTGGCGGGGCGTCCGTTCAGGTAGAACCGCGCCATCAACGCCAGACTCTCCATCGTGTAGGGCGTCGTCCCGAGCAGCGAGGCGGCGGTCACAGACCAGCTCTGCAGCGACAGGTCCACCCAGGGCGACAGAAGCACCAGTCCCGCGGGTCGCGGCAGCCCTCGCGCAGCGGCCGCCTGCAGAGCCGCCACCAAGATGCCGGCGCCCGCCGATTCCGCCAGGGCGACGACCGGCTCGTCCGGAGCTGTCTCGAACTGCCAGGCCCAGGCGGCGACGATGTCGTCCACCGCGGCAGGACAAGGATGTTCGGGGGCCAGCCGGTAGCTCGGCGCGAAGACGCGCGCCTCGGCGGCCGCGGCGAACCGGGCCACCAACTGAGTGATCCGCGGCGAGCGTTCGGCGACGAACGAACCGCCGTGGACGTAGAAGACGACGCCCCGCGGCGCGCCGGAACGGGGTGCGAACCATTCGGCCGGAGCGGGCGGCGGGGCGAGGCCGGGGCCTGGGCCTAGTTGCCGAACCGCTTCCGCATCTACACGCGCGAGCGCCGGGGCGTCGAACTTCATGTGGATCCGCCGCTGGCGTTGGGCATGGCGCAGCAGGGCGTCTGGCCCCCGCGCCTCGGCCGCGAGCGTCGCGCGCATTGTCGCGGTGACGACGCCTTGCATCACGCGGTTCGCCGCGCGGCGCCCCCAGGCCTTGACCGGATTGGCGGTCGGTCGATCCATCTGCTGAATGTCGAGCCGACCCGCCAGCAGACTCCCTGCCCCACGCGTCTCGCTCATGTCGCCGCCCGACTCAGCCCTATGGTGGCCTGATGAATGAAAACGAGCGCATCCAGCAACGCCTGCTCGAGCAGGCCGAAGCCTATGGGCGCCTCTATCCCAGCATCGTGCCACGCCTCAAGGCAGCCCTGGCGACTGGCGACACCAATCTGAAGGGCCTCGCGGATGCGCTGATCGCCGCCCTCGGCCGGGCGGACGCGCAGCGTGAGCGGACGCTTCGCGACAACTGGGGTCTGAGCCCTAAGGAGCTTCGCGTCACGCTTCATCTGATCGACGGCGGAACGGTGGCGTCCTGCGCCGGGGCGCTTGGCGTCGCTGAAAGTACAATTCGCACGCATCTAAAATCAGTGTTCGCCAAGACGGGCCGAAATCGACAATCCCAGCTCGCCTCGCTTCTGCAGAACGGCGGCACTGGGCGCGAATCGTCTGAAACCCAGTATTGACTAAGCTTTCAAAATACAGACAACCCTCCCCCAGATAGGGGAGGCGAAGCGCTGAATTACGCCGATACGATCGCCGGGACAGTATCCTGGGGGATTTCAGATCATGGCGCTTCTTGTGGCTGGCGCGGCCGGCATCAGCGTGGATACGCTCAGCATCACTGACCTGCTTGACGGCACGGTCGTGACCGCCACCGCGACCCGGCTGGTGCTCAACGACTTGCCGTGGGTCGAGGAGTTCACCGGGCAGTTCACCTACACCGGCGCCGAGATCACCGGCGGCACGCTCAACGCCTGGCGTGAGACGCTGAACGGCACGACCGTGTTCGAAGTCTCGGACTTCGCGGTCCCCGTGGCGACTTTCCTGCAGTGGGTGAACACCAACGACAACGAGTCCGCCCGCAGCACCATCTTGGGCGGCGCGGACCGGATCATCGGCTCGGGGGCTGCCGACACTCTCCGCGGCTACGCCGGCAATGACATCATCCAGGGCGGCGACGGCACCAACTACTTGCGCGGCGACGAGGGAGACGACTCGATCGTCGGGGGCGCAGGCTTCGATGATATCAACGGCAACATGGGCGCTGATACCGGCAGCGGCGGCGTTGGGGACGACTGGGTGGTCGGCGGGAAGGACAACGACCTTCTGTTCGGCGACGCCGGCGGCGATCTTGTTTACGGCAACCTCGGCGCCGACACCTGCGAAGGCGGCGACGGGAACGATATCGTGCGGGGCGGCCAGGACAACGACGTCGTCCGCGGCGGCGCTGGCGTCGACTACGTCTCCGGCGACAAGGGCGACGACACGATCTGGGGCGGCAGCGGGGCTGACGAGTTCCATAGCTTCGGCGACGCCGGTCTCGACCGGGTGATGGATTTCAGCCTCGCCGAGGGCGATCGCGTTCGCCTCGATCCAGGCACGACCTACACCGTGGCCCAGGCGGGTGCGGACACAGTCATCAGCATGGGCGGCGGCGGCCAGGTCGTTCTCGTCGGCGTCTCCATGAGCAGTCTGACGGGGAACTGGATCTTCGTCGGCTGACGGCATTCGCCTTCTCGCGCGCGCACCCTTGTCTGTCGTCGCGTCAGCTTCCCACTTCCAGTACCTGAGTCCGGGGAGTGGTGAGGGTTTCGGGGATGATGGACGGCAACCAGGCGGCGGTGTTCGAGGAGCGCCAGCAGGGGACGCTGCCCGGAGAGCTGGGCATCGCGTGGGACGAGGTGGCGAACGGGCGAGCCCGCGGGCGGTTCGTGGTGGCGCGCAAGCACATGGCCGCCAACGGTTTCCTTCACGCCGCCTCGGTGGTGGCGCTGGTCGACAGCGCCTGCGGCTACGGCTGCGTCGCCTCCCTGCCCGAGGGCGCGAACGGCTTCACCACCATCGAGATCAAGACCAACTACCTGGGCACCGCGCGCGAGGGCGAGACCGTCGCCTGCGAGGCGCGACTGCTGCACGGCGGCCGCATGACGCAGGTCTGGGACGCCGAAGCCGTCAACGAGACCACGGGCAAGACCATCGCCGTCTTCCGCTGCACCCAGATGGTGCTCTACCCGCGCTGAGCCCGGCCATGGCTTGCGGCGCGAGATCGCAGTTGCGTGATCGCGGCCGGATGAGTAGTAGTCGCCGCTCGCTCAGCCGGCGGTCCTTCGCGACGCGCCGTGCAGCCCGTCGGAGAGGTGGCTGAGTGGTTGAAAGCACCGCACTCGAAATGCGGCATACTCGCAAGGGTATCGAGGGTTCGAATCCCTCCCTCTCCGCCACCGATATCTTGTTGATATCATTGAAGAAAATGCATCGCGAAATAGTCCCGAGACTTCCGGGACATGTGCGAACCGCAACTACCTAAGTCGCCTTCTCTGGGCCTATCTAAGGTCGCTCTAGGAGTGTTTCCCGAGCCCAATTCTCCGGCTTTCGGCAGCGAAGTGCCCCTTTCGGAAAGGTACTCCGCGAGAGAAGAGTTCGAATCCACGCCGCTGATCCGGCCGACATGAATTTGGCATGGCCCTTCGCCCTATCCGAATGCCGCCTTGCACCCACAAGGTGCCGCCACCTTTGTTTCACCTCAGCCGCCTGCCTTGGGCAATGCTACCAACGCCGGAAACCCGCCCCCAGTCCCTGATCGAGGCATTCAGTCGAGTTCATCGGCCTCACTGTGCGGACGCTCTCCGCCTACGAGGCGCCACCCGTCCTCGTCTTGCTCGTACAGCTGTCCTGACCCCCAGCCGATGCGGCCGCCTGCCTTGGCAAAGCAAGCTGCGCACATACAGCCCCACGGACCGTTGGCGACGACCGCGCTATCGATCATGAACCGAGACTGTGTCATGTCCCGCCTGCAGACATCGCATTGCTCGATGGGACCGCTCCAATAGTGAGGCTCCCCGACCAGATCGGGGCTCTTGCATTCCTCAAGGCTGGCTTCGATGAACGAGAAAGCCATGCGCTCGTACAGTTGGGTGGCCAGACGGTCAAAACCTTCGTGTCGGAGCAATGGACGTTAGAGTTCGATCTCGCCCGGAATGCTGCGCTCGCGCCGATCGTCCATCGTGCGGTTTGGGCGGCAGCTTAGACGCGAGGCGTGCGGTGACGGTGCCGGGCCCAGCAGCTTTCCCGGCCTGCGTTCCGACTCGCTTACGATCCGTTGCCTGTCGCGCACGCCCCAACTCCATCCCATAAGTTCACGTTTTGTTCTTGGCTCAAGCCCAGCATCGTGCGATAGTGCCGATGCGTCGATCACTGCGCCGCTAACCGTCATTTGGCGGATAAGGCCCGCAACAAGAGCCACGCCCTCCCAAGCTTGATCGCCCCGCGACTGCGCCGGCGATGACGCGCGCGCATGCGCGCAGACACATCCATTCGAGGAGAGCAGCATGGCCTTTGGCCAGATCGACCCCGCGCGCCTGGAAGGCGATGCGTTGAGGCGTTGGTATCTGCGGTCGCCAGCGGACATTGAGGCGGAGCGGCGCCAGAAGGCTGCCAGCACTTACCACTCGTTCTTTTCCCAGCAAACTAGCAACCCCATTTCTGCGGAGGCCTCGTACCAGCAGGACGAGACATCGGACGATCATCCCTGGAGCTCTTGGCAGCAGCTCAAGGGTGGCCGCTGGCGCGGTGAGCGCGCAGATGCGCAACCGCCGGCAGGTCAATATCAACTGGCCGCCGCTTCCCCTCGCGGCTTCTGGGACTACTGGAGTCCTAAGGGATGTCAGAATTGCCACGGCTATACACCCGACACCCTTCCACCTGTCGGTGGCCAATCACCGTTTCCGCCGAACTACAGCCCGCGTGCCGGTGGAGGGAGTGGCGATAGCGGCGCTCAACCCCGCGGTCGGGACAAGAAAGAGTGCGACCAGCAGGCGGCTTCCGACAGCCAGATCTGCGGGCGACTGCGATCGCCTCAAGACATTGCGATCTGCCGAGAAACCGCATCTCGGCGATATGCCCACTGCCTCAGGCCGGATGGCACGATCGGCTTCCCACCACTGGAAACCAAAGGCGGCCGGCGTCCGTGACCGGGCGAGCCGAAATGAATCGCAAGTGCTCGATCTAAGGAGATTGTGGTTTGAGTTGGCCGAAAAATCCAAAGTGGGTGACGGCGTCGGGCTCGGCGTCGTCACCGACCCACATGTGGAGGCCTTGCCACTTCGAGCCGAGGCACACAATGGCGCTGTGCAGCGTATCCGCCGGCAAGAACAGGCTCGCGTAGAAGTCCGACTCACTCCCTTCGATGGGTTTCCTGTGCAGGCGGCCGACATCCCGCTTTTCGCTCCCATCAAACATCGCCTCGCGCGGCAGAGGGTACAGTTGGCATTGTATGGACTTGGTCGCGTGCTCCTGCGGCGAAAGAATGAGCCCATCGATCACGATGGCTTCCGAGCATAGAAGATCACCGTCGCGGCCAAGATCGTCCACTACGGCGCGCGGTTTGACCCCCACATGAAGCGGCCAGTCCCAGCTTTCAATCTGAACGACGAATTGGGTCGAATTCATACGCGGCGTGTACACTGTTTGTTCTCGAACAACAATCGTCTAGCTATATCAATCTGGCAGGTCGTAGGAGTTGACCTTGCCCGAAGCGGTCAACTCACTAGCGCGATTTATCGCTGCTGAGCCTTCCCCGCTTTCGGCCGCCTAGCTGCCTCGCTTCCGCGGCCGTGCTTTCTGTACGCCAGGAGCAGCCTGCTTATTTCGATGTCCCTGCTAAGCGCAGCAAAATCCCTGCATGGGCGGATTCTTTTCCCTGTTTTCTAGCAGGCGATTTCCGTTCGGCCTCTTTCCGCCGGGCACCGAAAGCCAGCATTCTCCGGGGCTTGCAGGTGAGGGCGACGCGCCCAGCCGCCGAGACGGCGCCAAGGAAACTCAGTAACAGCGAAAATCAGAGAATTGTGCTCATCGCACTGCGTCCACCGCCACTTCCTCATGAGTGACCATCGGCCGGTGGCCTGACGCCGCTCGCTGGCCGGCGTCGCTACAGACCGAACACGCGGCGGGCGTTGCCGGAGAGGTACGCCTCGCGCAGTTCGGGGGTGAGGCCCAGGTCATCGAGGCGGGCCAGGCACTGCGACGGCGACAGCATCGGCCAGTTGGTGCCGAACATGACGCGGTCGCGCCCCAGCCCCTTCATCCACTCCACGAAGGCCGGCGGGAGGCGGTGGGCGGCATAGGCCGAGGTGTCGACGTGGAAGTTCGGGAACTTCACCGTCATGGTCACGAGCTCGTCCAGGAACGGGAAACCGACATGACCCCCGACCACCACGAGCTCCGGGAAGTCCAGCATGACCTCTTCCAGGTAGGGGATCATGCGCCCCGTCTCGGAGCGGCGGAGGGGGCCGGTGTGGCCGATCTGGGTGCAGAAGGGCACGCCGGCGTCGATGCAGGCGGCGTAGATCGGATAGTAGCGCCGGTCGTTGGGCGGCAGGCCCCACAGCCACGGCACGATCCGGACGCCGACGAAGGTCCTGCGGTCGGCCAGACGGCGGATCTCGCGCACGCCCTGCATCGGAGACTCCAGGTCGACCGTCAGCAGTCCGCGGAATCGGTCAGGGGCCAGGGCGACGCAGTCGGCGACCTCGTCGTTGGAGATCAGGCTTCCCTCGGGACCTTGCCAGGCCGACAGCAGGGCGATGTCCACATCGGCCCGGTCCATGGCCGCCAAGGTTGTCTCGACCGTCTGTAGCTCGCCAGCGGCGCGGCCGGTCCACCGGAGCAGCGTCGCCATCCACGGCCTCTGCGCCATCCGGTCCGTCGTGATCTGCGCCCAAACGTCGATCGCGCCCATATCGAGCCTCCAGTTACTTCACATGTGAAGTTATAGTGCGATGCCTAGCGCCGGACAAGCACGGTATGAAGGGGGCATGACGCCGTCCGAACTCCGGATCTATCACCGCCTCCAGCTGGCCGCCCATCGCCTGCAGAAGGCGGCCGACCGCCGCGTCATGGCCGCGGCCGGGGTGACGACCGCGCAGGCGGCCGTCCTGGCGATCGTGAAGGGTGAGCGGCGCGCGACCCAGCGCTCGATCGCCCGTCAGCTCGGGCTGAACGAGTCCGCCATGACGGCCATGGTTGGCCGACTGAGCGCGCTCGGCCTGTTGGTTCGAACGCGCGATCCCGTCGACGGGCGGACTTGGAACCTTGGGCTGACGGCGCAGGGCGAAGCGGCGCTCGACGCGCTGGCGCCGGCCTTCGGCGCGATCAACGCCCGGATTTCCGACACGCTCGACCCCGCCGCGCTCCTGGCGCTGTCCGACGCGCTCACCCGCCTGACCGACGCCTTTGACGAGCCGTAAGGGGCTTTCCGGCGCGCCCCTCTAGAAGTCGCAACCCGTCGTCGAGCCCCGCGGCGCCGCGCGACCGTCCAGGCTGACGCGGGCGCTGTAGTAGCTGTTCGCGTCCCCCGTCGGCGCAGTCCGTTGGTCGACCGTGAGCACGAAAGGCGCCTTGCCGGGCGCGGCGCCAGCATAGACGCGACCTCCTTCGCCCACGCCAAGCTTCTCACAGGCGACCTCGGTGATGGTCGCGCCCCGCGCCCGCAGGGCGCCAGGGAGGTCATAGGGAATCTCGGCGCCGACCTTCATCCACGAGACGCCGATGCTTGCGGGCAACAGGCCGCGCCCTTCGACGTCGACGGAAAGCCCGCCGATCTGACCGGTGGCCAGCTCGCCCCCGGACGCCGGGCGGGCCGCCCAACGGACGCCGGTCGCCCGGCTCCGGATATCCGCCAGGGTGGGGCGCTGCCCGGGCGCCGGCAGGGCCGCCAGCAGGGCCTCGGCGGCCGGGCCGGAAGCCACGACCCGTTTCCAGTCGTCCTGGCACTGCTGGTCGGCCCATCGCGTGGCAGAGGCCTCGCGGGCGATATACTCGCGCCGGCACCTGGCCAGGAAGCCGGGCATCGCCGCCGCCGGGTCGGTCGGCGGCCCCGCCGAGGCGTGGGCCTGAGCCGGCGCGCTGGACGCCCCGGCGCCCACCGACACCGCCGCGCCGAAAGTGCTGCCGTTCCAGGCGAGCTGCGCGGCGCACTGGGCGCTGGGCGCCGCGCTCGCACCGCAGGCCGCGCCCCGCTTGGCGATCTGCACCCGTGTCGGCTGACCGGCGACGATCCGATAGGCGATCAAGTTGTCGGACCAGGCCCTGAGCACCTGGCCGCGGGCATTGGCGACGTAGATGTCCACCCTGCCCTCGCCTCCCGGGCGGAAGAGGCCCGGTCGTCCCGTGCAGGCGTAGTCACCCTCCGAGACCAGATAGTCGAGCCGCCCGTCGCCGGTGAAATCCTGGGCGATCACGAAGCGCCCCTGGCCCGGTCGCCCACCCGCGGCGCGGCAGCGCGTGTCGAGGTCGTTCATGTGCGCCAGAACCAGGGGCGGCACAGGCGGGGGCCGGGCCTGGGCGCTGGCGAGCTCGCTGGAGACTCCCAGGCCGGCCAGCATCCCGAGGACGGTCCGCGATAATGGATACGCCCAACGCATTGGATCCTCCCTTTCGCAGCCTAGGCAGGCTCCCAGGGCGGAGGCAAATCACCGCTGCGCCAGCCCGGCGGCGATCAGGAGAGCCTGCGGGTGGTGCGTCCGAGCGCCAGGAGGATGACCGCCGCCGCCAGCGCCACGGGCGCCACCGAGAGAAACACCTGGCCGGGCGAGGCCCCGCCGTTGCGCAACTCTCCGGCGATCAAAGGACCGAAGATCGAACCCAGCCGGCCGACGCCGACCGCCGCACCGGCGCCGGCTGCGCGAAAGGCGGGCGGATAGAGCATCGGCGCCACGGCGTAGAGCGAGAACTGCGCTCCCATCACGAGGAAGCCCGCAGCGCCGGACAGCGCCAGGATCGCCAGCGGGGCCTCGGCCGCGGCGAGGCCGGCCATCGCGGCCCCAAGCGCCAGATAGGCGAGCGTCAGCGGCGTTCGCCAGCCGAACCGGTCGCTGACCGCACCCATCAGCAACGAGCCCACGACGCCCGCGACATTGAACGCCATGGCCGCCGCGAAGCCCTCGGAGGCCGGATGACCCTTGTCGACGACCAGCGTCGGCAGCCAGTTCAGGGCAAGGTAGAGCACCACCAGGGTCAGCATGAACGCCGCCCAGACGAGCAGGGTGGACGGCGCGCGCCCTTCGCCGAAGAGCGCCCGGACCGTGTCACGGTCGGCCTCCGGATGGGGCTCTGGCCGGGTTTCCGGAAGCAGCACGAAGATCAGTGGAAGCAGCAGCAGGGGCACGACCCCGCCGGCGACGAATATGGCCCGCCACTCCAGGCCGTCGCCAGCCAGCCGGGCCACCAGGGCCGCCGATGCGCCGCCGACCGGCATGCCGCAGAACATGGCGGTGACGGTCGCCGTACGCCGCTCGGGCCGGCTGATCTCCATGGCGACGGCGATCAGGTTGGGCATGGCGCCGCCGAAGCCGAGCCCGGTGGCGAGGCGCGCCCAGAGCAGCACCTCATAGGAGGGCGCCGCAGCGGTCGCGAGCGAGAAGAGACCGAAGAGCGCCACCGACGCCAGCAACACCGGCTTGCGACCGATCCGGTCCGCGACCCAGCCGCCGGCCAGGGCGCCGACCACGAGGCCGACCATGGCGATGCTCGCCGCCCAACCAACCTGGGAGGGGTCCAGCGCGAGCTCCGGCGCCATCCTGGGCGCGGCCACGCCGAAGGCCTGGATGTCGTAGCCTTCGACGGCCGCAATCAGGAAACAGATGAAGACGACGAGGTTCGCGCTCGCCCCCCGGATAGCCCCGCCCGTCACGTCAGTTCCTCGCCCCACCGTCGGCGCGCACCATGCCGCCAGCCGCCGGATCCCGACAAGCACCCGTCGCAACCCCGAGCGCCGCCGGGTGTTTACGGGCGTGACCTTAGCAACCCACGAGGAGCCCCATGCGCCATCGAGTCATCGCCGCCCTGGTCTTCGGCTGTTCAAGCCTGGCGCTCGTCGCCACGCCCGTTCCCGCCGAGGCCAAGCGCGTACTCGTCTGCAAGACGGTGAACGTGAAGAAGAAGGCCAACACCGGCACGGTGATCGGCGCGCTTGCCGGCGGAGTGCTGGGCAACCAGGTCGCCGGCAATGGGGCCCGCACCGAGGGAACGCTGCTCGGCGCGGGTGTCGGCGCGGTGGCAGGGCACGAGATCGCCAAGAGCAACGCCAAGAAGAAGCGCCGCTGTCACTACGAGTATCGCTGACAGCGGCCGCAGGTCAGTGCAGGCGGAACTCGGCGCTGACCGCCTTCAGTTCCGCAGGCTTGATCAGCCGGTCGTGCCCGACCGTCACCTTGAACAGCGGCCCGTCCAGCTTGGACGCCCAGAAGTCCAAGAACTTCCGCAAGGTCGGAAACTCGGGGAACAGGTCGTAGTCCTGCCAGATGTAGCTCTGCAGCAGGCTGGGGTGGTCGGGCATCCGGTACAGGATTTCCGCGGTCGTCAGACCGTAGCCTTCGAGCTGTTTGCGGAATTCGGGCGACACTTTCATTCACGACCTCACGAGCGTGGAACCGCCGCGCGGCCGCAACCGATCGGCCGCGCATAAGGGCAGTACGCCTGAGTCGAGGTGAAAGTTCTATGAATTCCGATTGTTAGCACTCGGCGTCAGCGCTGCTGCCAACGACGCTGGCTAGTCGAACAGGTCCGGTCGTCGAACACGCAGCGCCAGAACGAGCGCGAGCGACTTGAGATCCTCGATCCGGCGTTGCTCGACCCAGGACCAGAGCAGCCCAAGGGGAACCTCCTCGACGCTGATCATCTCATGCTCGCCCGCGACACCGCCGCCGGCCGTCTTGCGGTCGCCTGCCGAATAGGCCGCCAGGAACAGGTCGACGCGCTCGCTCGACACGCCTGGACACGAGAAAGGCGATCCGACGGGCTCAAGTCGCGACAGCACGACCCCGCATTCCTCAAGGGCTTCCCGGATGGCGGTGTCTTCGGCGTCCTCGTTCTCCACCATGCCGGCGGGAGCCTCGAGCAGCTCGGGCGGGCCGCCGGCCCAGATCACCGGCGCGCGAGGCAGGTTGACGAGCAGGGCGGTTCGCCGGTCCGGGTCGTAGGGCAGGACACAGGCCGCCCGGCCGTGATGCTCGATCTCGCGCGTGAACGTCGCGCCGTCGGCATCCCGCAGGGTGGCGACCAGCAGGGTCGTGTAGCCTTGATAGACGGTCTCGACCTTGCGCAGCTCGACCGTCATCGGCGGATCAGCCCCCGGCCCTGCGACGCAGCGCCCACCGCACAAGGCCGATCAACGCCACCAGCGCCCAGGCCGCTTCCATCACGGTGGCGGAGAGGTTGAAGTCCTGCGTCAGCAGCGACCACAGGATCAGGCTCGCGCCGATGAGATTGCAGAGCAGCGAAGCGGGACGCTCGGGGTCGATCTTCCCGAGCGCCGCGCCGGCGTAGGCGACCAGGATGAGTGCGACGCCGCCCAGGCCGGCGACGTCGGTCAGGCTCATCAGAACGTGCGTTCCTGGTACTGCAGGGTGCCCAGGTCGTACTTGGCGTTGACCTGGGTGTCGTCGGGCTTGCGCACCGTCGAGAAGTTCAGGCCGACCGACTGGTTCGACGTGAGGTACTCCCACGACCGGCGCACGCGCTTAAGGCCATCGGGGTCCTGCGGCTGGGTGTAGTTGGCGGTCGGATCCAGCGGCGGCTGGCGCACGAACGACCAGACGTTCAGCGCCTTGGCGATGTCTTCCGCGGCCGTGGCCGGGTAGCGCAGCTCGACGTTGCAGACGGTCTTATTCGAGCCCGTCGGGAAGACAATGACCTGATAGGCCTTGTTCTCGGCGCCGAGCTGCTTGTTCCAGGTCTGCTCGCGGCGGTTCAGCTTGAAGCCGTTCGCCTTGGCGATGTCGTCGAGCTTCTGGCCCCGAACCACCGGAACGCAGACCTTCTCGACCACCTGGATCGTCTCGAACCCGTAGCCGCTGGTGGGCAGGGTCGGCGGCGGCGGGGCCGGAGCGGCCTCAGGCGCCGGTGCGGCGGGCGCCGCGGCCGGCGGAGCGGCTTCGGCAGCGGCCGGCGGCGCGGGCTGGGCGGCAGGATCCTGAGCCTGCGCGGCGGTGGCCACGCCGGCGGCGAGGATCAGGCTGGAGAGGACGAGACGCATGAAATGTTCCCCTGACTTCGGCCGCGCATCAAACTTAAACAAGGCGCCCTAGGCAAGGCCTCAGGGCGGCCGATTTACGGCGGTGAATTCACGTGCCCGTTAAGCGGCTTCCACAGCGTGTTCGGCCAGGATCGTCAGCCCTTCCGGGGTCACGTCGGCGAAACCGCCGCGCACCTCGTAGGTGGTGACCTGTCCGTTGTTGTAGACGCGGACCGGCCCTTCCTTGAGCGTGGTCATGAACGGCGCGTGGTTCGCCAGGACGCCGAAGTCGCCTTCGGAGCCCGGTGCGTCCACCTGGTCCACCAGACCCGAGAAGAGTTCCCGTTCCGGCGAGACCAGGGAGAAGTGGAGCTTGTCCGCCATGACGCCCTAGGCTTCCGCGGCCATCTTTTCGGCCTTGGCCACCGCTTCTTCGATGGCGCCGACCATGTAGAAAGCCTGCTCCGGCAGGTGATCGTATTCACCGTCCACGATCGCCTTGAACGAGCGGATGGTGTCCTTCAGCTCGACGAAGGCGCCGGGCGTGTTGGTGAACTGCTCGGCCACGTGGAACGGCTGGGACAGGAAGCGCTGGATCTTGCGGGCGCGGGCCACGATCAGCTTGTCCTCTTCCGACAGCTCGTCCATGCCCAGGATCGCGATGATGTCCTTCAGCTGCTTGTACTGCTGCAGGACTTCCTGGGTGCGGCGCGCGACGGTGTAGTGCTCTTCGCCGATCACCAGCGGGTCCATGATCCGGCTGGTGGAGTCCAGCGGGTCCACGGCCGGGAAGATCGCCTGGGCGGCGATGTCGCGCGAAAGCACGGTCGTCGCGTCCAGGTGGGCGAAGGACGTGGCCGGCGCCGGGTCGGTCAGGTCGTCGGCGGGCACGTAGATGGCCTGCACCGAGGTGATCGAACCCTTCGAGGTCGAGGTGATCCGCTCCTGCAGGTTGCCCATCTCCGTGGCGAGCGTCGGCTGATAGCCCACGGCCGAGGGGATGCGGCCCAGCAGAGCCGAGACCTCGGCGCCCGCCTGGGTGAAGCGGAAGATGTTGTCGACGAAGAGCAGCACGTCCTTGCCTTCCACGTCGCGGAAGTACTCGGCCTGGGTCAGGCCGGTCAGGGCGACGCGGGCGCGGGCGCCCGGCGGCTCGTTCATCTGGCCGTACACGAGGGCGCACTTTGAGCCTTCGGTCGAGCCGTTGTTGGCCTTCGGGTCCACGTTCACGTTGGACTCGATCATCTCGTGGTAGAGGTCGTTCCCTTCGCGGGTCCGCTCACCCACGCCGGCCAGCACGGAGTAACCGCCGTAGGCCTTGGCGATGTTGTTGATGAGCTCCTGCATGGTCACGGTCTTGCCCACGCCGGCGCCGCCGAACAGGCCGATCTTGCCGCCCTTGGTGTAGGGGCACATCAGGTCGATGACCTTGATGCCAGTGACCAGCACTTCGGCCGAAGTCGATTGCTCGGCGAAGGACGGGGCCTCGCGGTGGATCGGCGAGTAGGTGGCGGTCTTGATCGGGCCGGCCTCGTCGATCGGCTCGCCGACGACGTTCATGATGCGGCCGAGCGTGCCCGGGCCCACCGGCACCGAGATCGCCGAACCCGTGTCGGTCACCGGCTGGCCGCGGGTCAGGCCCTCGGTCGTGTCCATGGCGATCGTGCGCACGGTGTTCTCGCCCAGGTGCTGGGCGACTTCCAGCACCAGGCGGAAGGGCTCGCCCGTCCGCTGGTCGGTGTTGCTCGTCTCCAGGGCGTTCATGATGGCCGGCAGGTGGCCTTCGAACTGCACGTCCACGACGGCGCCGATGACCTGGACGATCTTGCCGGTGGCAACGCCCTTGGAGGCGACAGCCTTCGTGGCGGCGGCCGTCGGCGCGGCCGGCTTCTTGGCGGGAGCCTTGCGGGCGGCGGGTTTCTTGGCGGCGGCTTCAGACATGTCGTTCTCTTCCTAGAGCGCCTCGGCGCCGGAGATGATCTCGATCAGCTCCTTGGTGATCTGCGCTTGGCGTTGACGGTTGTACTGCAGGGTGAGGCCGGCGATCATGTCGCCGGCGTTGCGGGTGGCGTTGTCCATCGCGGTCATCTGGGCGGCGAAGAAGCCGGCCTGGTTCTCGAGCATCGCCGAGAAGACCTGGGTCGTGATGTTCCGCGGCAGCAGCTCTTCGAGGATCGCGCCCTCGTCGGGCTCGTACTCGTAGGCGGCGCCCTTCAGGTCGAGCGGCGCGCCACCATCGGCCACCTGGGCCGGGATGAGCTGCAGCACGGTCGGCTGCTGGCTGACCACCGACTTGAAGCGGCTGAAGATCAGGCTGACCACATCGACCTCGCCCGCCTCGAACAGCGAGCGGATCTGGGCGGAGACTTCCTCGGCGACGCTCAGCGACGGATTGCCGCCGGCTTCGAAGACACCGACGTAGCGGTCGCCGAAGTGGCGGCGCAGCTGGTCGCGCGCCTTGCGGCCGATGACCAGAACGCGGACGTCCTTGCCCTCGGCGACCAGCGCGTTCAGCCGCTCGCGCGCCGCGCGGACGATCGAGCTGTTGAAGCCGCCGGCCAGGCCGCGGTCGCTGGTGGCGACCACAACGAGGTGGCGACGGTCAGAGCCCGTGCCCACCAGCAGCTTCGGCGCGCCGTCGCCCGAGACGCCCGACGCCAGGTTCGAGATGACCGAAGCCATCCGCTGGGCGTACGGGCGCGCGTTCTGGGCGGCGTCCTGCGCCTTCCGCAGCTTGGCCGCCGCGACCATCTGCATCGCCTTCGTGATCTTCTGCGTGGCTTTCACGCTTCCGATCCGATTGCGCATCTCCTTGAGGCTGGCCATGCCCTAGCGGTCTCCGCTCAGCGCTCGATGTCTCAGGCGAAGGTGTCGTTGAAGGCGGCCAGGGCCGTCTTCAGACGATCTTCGACCGGGCCCAGGTCCTTGCCGACCCGGATCTCGTCCAGCAGGACCTGATGCTTGGCGTGCAGGAAGGCGAGCAGCTCGCGCTCCCAGCGGCCCACGTGGGCGGTCGGCACCTTGTCGAGGTAGCCGCGGGTGCCGGCGTACACGACGGCGACCTGCTCCTCGACGGCCAGCGGCGCGTATTGCGGCTGCTTCAGCAGCTCGGTCAGGCGCTCGCCCCGCGCCAGCATTCGCTGGGTGGCGGCGTCGAGGTCCGAGCCGAACTTCGCGAAGGCGGCCATTTCCCGGTACTGGGCGAGCTCGCCCTTGATCGGGCCGGACGCGGCCTTCATCGCCTTGATCTGGGCCGACGAGCCCACGCGGCTCACCGAGATGCCGACGTTCACGGCGGGGCGGATGCCCTGGAAGAACAGGTCGGTCTCGAGGAAGATCTGGCCGTCGGTGATCGAGATCACGTTGGTCGGGATGTAGGCCGAC
>JADHED010000453.1_pt1 | contig 49535 bp, 32 predicted proteins | sample 8952041 | NCBI WGS metagenome assembly JADHED01 (sample SAMN16124423, study PRJNA663239) | bioreactor sludge metagenome | isolation source: sludge (control) | place: India:Bengaluru | collected 2018-09-08 | reverse complement strand
CCCGGCTGCGATTCATCGCCGGCGACGGGCGCCACTACCTGCAGCGGACGCCGCAGACCTACGACCTCATCTCCTGCGACCCCACGCACCCCGTCTTCGGCTCGAGCAGCCTCTACACGCACGAGTACTTCCAGCTCTGCCGCGACCACCTCAACCCGGGCGGCGTCGTCTCGCAGTACCTGCCGCTGCACAAGCTGCGCACCGAGGAGTTCCTCGGCCTGATCGGCACCTTCCACGACGTCTTCCCGAACTGCGCGCTCTGGCTCGGCCACTACCACGCCGTGCTGGTGGGTTCGCTCGACCCGCTGCCCGTCGACTTCGCCGCCTGGTCCGCCGCCGTCGACGCCATCGGCAAGGACAAGGACGTCTACCTGGAGTCCTACCACTGTGCCGCGAGCCTCATGCTCGACGGCGAGGCCATCGCGCGGCTGACCGCCGGCCACCGCCGCAACACCGACGACCGCAGCCCCACCGAGTTCTTCGCCCCCGGCTGCCTCGACGAGGGCAACCTCGCGGCGAACCTGCGCGTACTCGCCGCCAACCGCGTCGACACCGGCACCGTCTACCGCAACGTCCCCGACCCCGCCCGCCTCGCGCGCCACGTGGCTGGCAACCGCCTGCTCGTCGACAGCCTCCTCGCCAAGCTCGCGGGTGATGACCAGCGTAGCCTCGCGATCCTGCGCCAGGCTGTCGAGGCATGCCCTGAAGACCGCGAGCTGCCGTTCCTGATCCAGCTCAACTTCTGAGTCGTGCCCGCGCCTGCAGGATTCGAGAGCTGCGCCGTGTGGTGCAGAGCACAACAGCGCTTACACAATCTTAACAATCGATCCGCACGAAAGTCCGGGGGGTATCTTGGCCGCGCGGGCGATCGGTGCTAGGATTCTCACCCCTGTCAACCGGGAGGTCGGCACGATGATCGGCGCTATCGTGGGCGATGTCGTCGGTTCCGTCTACGAATGGGACCGGATCAAGACGAAGGACTTCCCCCTGCTTCAGAATCGGTGCACCTTCACCGACGACTCGGTGCTCACCGTCGCGGTGGCCGAGGCGATCCTGACGGGACGATCCTACGCGGACACCATCCGGAAGCTCGGGTTGAAGTTCCCGGACGCCGGTTACGGCGGCAGGTTCGGGCAGTGGCTCCTCGGTCGCGCGACCGGCCCTTACCACAGCTGGGGAAACGGCGCCGCGATGCGGGTGAGTCCCGTGGGCTGGGCGTTCGACGACATGGCCACGGTGCTCGAGGAAGCGCGCAAGTCCGCCGAGATCACCCACGACCATCCCGAGGGCATCAAGGGCGCCCAGGCCACGGCCCTCGCGATCTTCCTCGCGCGTACGGGCTACCCGAAGCACTCGATCCGCGACGAGATCACGCAACGCTTCGGCTACGACCTCGACCGCACCCTCGACGAGATCCGGCCGACGTACACCTTCGACGAGTCGTGCCAGCGGACGGTGCCCGAGGCCATCATCGCGTTCCTGGAGTCGACGTCGTACGAGGACGCCATCCGCAATGCGGTGTCCCTCGGCGGCGACAGCGACACGCTCGCCTGCATCACCGGGAGCATCGCCGAGGCCTACTATGGCGAGGTGCCGCCTCCGATACGCGCCTCCGTGCAGGCGCTGCTGCCGGCGGCCCTGAAGGAGACCGCTGCGCGCTTCTGTCGGACGTTCGGCGTCGCCTGGTAGGCGGCCGATTCACGCCCCTGCTTCGTGCGGCGGGATCGATCAGGCGGTCCGCACCGGGAGGTACGGACCGCCTTGCTGATCCGCCCGCCAGCTCACGATCCTTCGCTCTGCATGTCACGCTGGTAGGCAGCCTTGGCGGCCTGCGCGGCTCCCTTCACCACCGTGGCGGGACGGCGAACGGCTTCGCGGGCGCCGTCCACCGCGTTGTGCACCGCCTCGCCGCCTTTGCTGGCCAGATCGCTGGCGCCGCGGCGCAGAGCTTCGCGAGTCTCCTGGCCGCTTCGCGGCGCAACCAGCAACGCCACCGCGGCTCCCGTCAGGGTACCGACGACGAAAGAGAGGAGGTTCTCACCGGGGTTGTTCATCGCACACACTCCTTGCAAGATGGACCGGCGTGCTACGGCCGGACAGGGTTATCGCGCATGGCCTCCGTTCGACGCTCGTCTAGAACATGAAGTTCACGCCTCCGGCCAGGTAGGTCGAGTCGTAGTCGAATTCGCTGATGTCGTCCGCGAGTTCGTCGTCGACCACCCGATCGGGATCGGCGAAGACCGCGCGGCCCTCGCCGTAAAGCGCCACCGTCGGCGAGATCGGCACCACGAGGCCCGCGCCGACGTGCCAGCCGAAGGTGTTCTGGCTGGTGTCGTCAATCCCGAGAGCCTCGAGGTCATCCGAGAAGTCGTAGACGAGGTGATACCAACCGGCGCCGGCCGCGGCGAACACGCTCACCTGCTCCGTCGCGACCAGGTAGAAGCGGGCCGTGACGGTCAAGGGGATGCTCCGTACCTTGGCCTGGCCGCTGTTCGTGAAATTGATCTCATCGGCAAAGCGGTAGTCGACCGAGCCCTGGACGCCGAGCCAGGGAATCAGTCGCAGTTCCGCGTGGGCGCCGACGAGGAAATTCCCCTCGTCCGAGTCGGCGGCTTTCGCCCACCCGAGATGCCCGCCGAGATTGCCACCGGGGCCGGCGGGCGAGGCGGCGCTCGCCGATGCGATCACCATGCCCAGGAACAGCAGCACGACGGTCGTGGTTTCTTGCTTGGTCATGATCGTCCTTTCTGCCGCGCCGCGCGAACTACCCGCGCGGATCGGAGGGATCGGTTCTGGGTTTGGTCTGCTCCGGCGAGGGCTGCTTGTGCTGCATGGCCCCTCGCTCGATCATGATCGTCTGGCTGCCCTTCTGGATGGTGGTGGCCATGACCAGGTCGCCGATGGCGCCGGTGGCTGCCGCTACCTTGTGCCCGGACACCGCGACCCGGTCACCCTTGGTCAGGGTCAAGTGCTGGCGATCGAAGGCTGCCTTGGCGCCCGCGTCGACCGTCACCAGGGACCCGCCGTCCGTTTTCAACCGGAACATCAACTCGTCGCCGTACTCGCCGGCGGCGCCGGAGGCGCGCTCCGCGCCACCGCTGCCCGCGGAGGCGACGCCGCGGGGGGTCACCACCGACTCGATGGTGCCGGAGATGGTGACCTGGTCGGCGGCGGCGTCGTGACGCGTCTCGCTGGCGTCTCCGCGGGCGAGCGCGTCGCTCGCGACGTCGTCCCAGTATCCCTGGCTGCTGGTGGCGCCATAGAGCGCGGTGCGATGGGCGTCGTCACCGAGGCGACGGAAGTCCTCGTCACGGTAGACGAGCTGCCGGGCCGTGTTCTCGCTCAGCGAGGTGGTGATCGCCGCGCCCCGCCGATCCAGCGACGGCCAGGGCACCGAGAGGACTCGCGTCTCGAGATTCCAGGTCCCCTCGTAATCGACGAGCGCGTAAGCCACACGACCGCGATCGGCGTCGATGACCAGATCCTCGACCTCGCCGATTGGATCGTTGGCGTCACCCAGGACGTCGCTGCCCAGGATGTCGGTCACGCGGCGCGACGCGCGGCCGAGATCGTCCGCGTCGTACTCGCGCCAGGCCTCACGATCGAGCGGCGGAGAGGAGTACACGAGCTCCTCCTCGCTGAGGTTGAGCGAAACGGCGGCGTCGCGGTCCCACTCCGCCGAGCCGGCGGCCATGTCGCCATACATGTCACCGTTCAGCTGCAACTCCGGCCAGGGCACCGCGTGGCGCTTGACGCCCAGGCCGAGAAAGCCGCCACGGGTCAGCACCGCATGCGTGATGCTGCGGCCCTCACTGTCGAGCAGCAGATCGTCGACCCTGGCGATCCGCTCGCCGCGGGCATCGCGAACCTCGGCGCCGATCAGTTCGTCGGCGCGCACGAGTTGCGAGGCGTACCCGCCGAATCTCGAGTCGCTGTCCTGCGCGTGAACTCCCGTCACCACGACGAAAGCCGCCAACAGGACGGTGACGATGCTCACGTGTCTGTATTGCATCTTGGTCACCTCTCTATGAAGACATGGAACCACGGTTCCATGGTGGACGGCGCGGGCCAGGATCGGTCGCGCAGGGGCAACGTACGGCCGCCGGTTCCATCTCGACATCGGGGATGGGCCCACCCACCCCTGGGGGCGCGCCCGTCTGGCGGATGTCGTTGGCGGAATACGACTTAAAGGCATGGACGACGTCGGACGTCGGCCACCAAGGGGGCTTGCCGAGGCCGGATCCAGCGAGAACGTCGAGGCGTTCCGTACCGTTCTCGAGCGGCTACTTCACGAGACTCACCTTGATGGTGCGCGCCTGGTCGCCGGCGACCAGCAGACAGAGGTAGACGCCCGCGCCGAGCGCGCGGCCGGCGTCGTCGACGCCGCGCCACGTCGCGACGTGCTCGCCCTCCGTCTGCCGCCCCGCGAACAGCATCCGCACCCGCCGGCCCGTCACGTCGAAGATCGCGAGTGTGACCTGCGCGTCCGCGGGCAGAACGTAGCGCACGGTGGTGGACGGGTTGAACGGGTTCGGCCCGGCCGTCAGTTGCAGACCGCCCGCCGGCACGTCGGGCGCGGCGGTCGAGGGGCTGGTGTTCTCGTAGTAGTTGAAGGTGCCGGCGTAGTTGCCGATCGCGAGATCGAGGTCGCCGTCGGCGTCGAGGTCGGCGAGGGCGGGCGCGGCGTTCTGGCCCGCGGTGAGGCCCGCCACCACGGAGTCGTCACGGGTCCAGTTCAGGCCCTGGTGGCGGTAGTAGCGCAGCTCGTGCGAGATGTTGCCGGTGACCAGGTCGAGGTCCCCGTCGTGATCGTAGTCGGCGAGGGTGGGCACGCAGTTGCTGCCCACGTCGATGCCGGCGAAGAATCCGGCGACCACCACCCACGACGGCGCCTCGGGTGTGCCGTTGTTGCGGTAATAGGCCAGCGTGCCCGCCTCGTTGCCCACCACCAGGTCGAGGTCGAGGTCGCCGTCCATGTCGACCAGGCGGGGCACGGACCAGGCGCCGACGTCGATGCCCGCGAAGACGGTGGCGTCGTACACGAAGCCGGTGCCCGTGTTGCGATGCAGGAAGAGGTTGCCGCTGAGGTCGCCCACCACCGCGTCTGCGAGGCCGTCGTCGTCGATGTCGCCGAGTGTCACCGCGGCGTAGATCGAGTGGTCGATGCTGGCGAAGTAGCTGTCGTCGACGTGCCAGGCGGGGATGGCCGGGGTGCCGACGTTCTCGCAGTACTTGATGGAGCCCATCTGGCTGCCGCTGGCGAGGTCGAGGTCGCCGTCGCCGTCGAAGTCGAAGAAGACCGGCGAGCTGGCGGCGCCCACGTCGAGCACGCCGCCGAAGAGGGTGGTGTGCAGCGTCCAGACCGGCACGGCGAGGGTGCCGGTGTTCACGTAGTAGGTCAGCGGGCCGGCGTCGGTGCCGTACAGGAGGTCGGGCTTCCCGTCGCCGTTGAGGTCGGCCACGCAGGGCGAGTTCCAGTAGGTGGTGTTGCCGAGTCCGGCGAACACGGCGTCGTCCGCCTGCCACTGCCGCGCGGCGGGCGTGCCGACGTTGCGCCAGAAGAGGAAGCCGTGGCTGTCGCGGCCGGCCAGCAGGTCGAAGTCCTGGTCGCCATCCAGATCGCAGAGCCACGGGTAGGCGTACAGGCCGGCGTCGAACCAGATCTCGGACGACGCCTCCGTGAACACCGCGGCCACGGGGGAGCCCAGATTCGGGTAATACTTCAGGTGGCCGTCCTCGCTGAGGCCGACCACCAGGTCCTGGTCGCCGTCGTCGTCCAGGCCGGCGAGGGTGGGCACGGGGAGGGATCCGACCTCCAGGCCGGCGAAGACGCCGTCGGCGCGCGCGTAGACGGGCGTCGTGGCACCGCCGGTGTTGGTGAAGAGGTGCAGCCCGGTGTAGCCGCCGGTGACCAGGTCGAGGTCGTCGTCGCCGTCGAGGTCGACCGCGACGGCCAGCTCGGCGTCGAGGAGGCCGATGGGCGCGAGGATGTCGTCGCCCGGCTGAAAGGCGGGGATGGTCGCGGTGCCCGTGTTGCGGAAGTAGAGCGGCGGCTCGCCAACGCTGCCGAGCACGAGGTCGAGGTCGTCGTCGCCATCGAGGTCGGCGAGACGCGGCTGGGAGAAGGTCAACGACGGGATGCCACTGGGGTTGAAGACCCCGTCGTTCGGTTGCCAGTCCTGCGCGCCGGCGGTGGCGGCGAGGAACAGCAGGAGAATCGGGCTGAGACGGGTCTTCATGGCGCGCACCTTTCGCTCGGCGGTTCGCGCCAATGATATCACACTATTCGCGCGCCAGGCGCACCACCGCCGCGCGCAGCTTCCGGTGCCCGTCGAACCGCGACACGAAATCCGACTCCCGCCGGCCGCCCTTCGCCCGGATCACGTCCACAAGGGCGGCCTTCTCGCCGGCCGACCATGACGCCACCCCGGGCAGGATCAGCACCAGCGGCGCCCAGCGCTCCCAGGCGAGGCGCTCGCCGGCGGACAGCCGCGGCGGCCAGCCGACCCCCAGCCGCGACGCCGCCTCGCGCGCGCATACCGCGGCCCCCTCGCGACGCCGAGCTCCGAAACGTCCGGCCAGGTACGCCGTGATCTTCAGGCCGACCTCGCCCAGGGGCAGCCGGCCGATGATGTCCTCCCGGGGACGACCGAGGTCGTAGAACACGTTGGCGGTCGCCAGCTTCTCCAGCGTGGCGAGGCTCGAGCGGTGTCGCGGGTCGCGCCGCAGGCGCGCCAGCTCGCGGTCCATGAGGCGCAGCACCTTCGCATCGCGCGCGCGGAAGCCGAGCTTCTGGTAGAACCACCAGGCGCCGGACTGCAGGCCCTCGTCGTTGCCGTCGCCGCCGAGCTGGTAGGGGTAGATGGTGAAGGTGTCGTTCGCGAAGAGATGGTGCAGGACCGCGAGCAGACGGCCGTACACGTGGCCGGCCTCGCCGCCGCGATACGTCTCGAAGACGTTGTAGGCGACCTCGACCGAGCCGAGCAGGGCGCTGCTCAGGACGTAGCCGATGGGCACGCCGTTCTTGAGGGTCAGGAAACCGTACACCGCCTCGAACATGAGGCGGCGCGCGGGCACCAGGCCGATGGCGGCGAAGACCAGGCCGTCGCCGGCGTCGATGAGCCGCACGTCGCGCGGATCGCCGTAGGCGAAGGCGTCGAGGTCGCGGCTGCGCGTGACCATCGCCTCGCGGGCGAGATCGATGATCGCCTGGCCCCGCCGCGCGGACACGGAGGCGATGCGTGCCGGCGGCCGGCCCAGCTCGGCCGGCAGGTCGGGGCGGGCGGTGTCGAGCGGCCCGCGCTGGCAGTGGATCCGGCCGCCCGGGAGCTTCGCCCGGGTGCGCGACGGCCCGTCGGAACCCGCGCGCAGGATCATGGGCACCTGCAGATGCTCGTAGAAGTACTCGCGCATCGCGGGATCGAGATCGAGATCCGCGAGCCGGTCCACCAGGAAAGCCCCGTCGGTGGTGTCCGGGCCCCGGAGCCGGTCGAGCCACTGCCGCGTGGGAAAGCCGAACTCGTCGAGCCCGGGCGTCTCGCTGTAGAGCGCGAGCAGGGGCAGGATCCTCTCCAACTGGTCCCCCGCGCCGAGTTCCTCCCAGTCGACCTGCAGGCGGTCGCCCCACCGCTGCGCCACCCACTGCGCCATCTGCGCGAAGAAGAGGTAGCGGATCTCGGTGCCCGCGAGTCCCGAATCCCCCAGCGACGCCCGGAGTCGTCGCAGGTCCCGCCGCTCGCCGAAGGCGGCCAGCATCGCCTCGACCTGCGAGAGGAGGGCGCGATCGTCCGGATACGCGCGCCAGAAGCAGAGCAACTCGTGCAGCGCGAGCACGTCCGACGCTCCGGCGAGGGACGACGTCTCGAACGTGCGCAACAGGTCGCGCTTGCGCGCCGAGGCGGCGGGGCCGAACTGGAGCTTCAGGGCAACGAGGTCACGCAGGGCGGATTTCGGCATGGGAGCCTCCGGGCGAGAGTGAAAAGGCGATTCTAGGGGTCCGCGGCGCGGCCTAACCAGTTGAAAAATGGGCCGCGCCGAGCATTGTCGACCTCCCGGAGATGCAAAAAACCTGCTATACTCGTTGCTTGTACGGTTCCCGCCGCGGTTCGCGCGGCGGCGCCAGCCGGGCTGCCCATGGTTCCCGGCCCTAGGTTCGCGCCCATTGTTGCCAAAGGAGAGGCCGATGAACCGCTTTGTTCTCGTCTTCCTACTGGCCCTGCTCGTGGCGTTCGGCGTCTCCGCCAGTGCCGCTCCGAGCTACGAAGGCCAGCTGGACACCCGGCACCAGGACCACCGGTCCACCCTCAAGATCGCGATCGAGCCGCAGTGGCCGGCCATCGGCGGCACCACTCCCGAAGGCGCCGCGCGCGCCTTCCTGGAAGCCCGGGCGGCGGACTTCGGTCTGCCCGCCGACCTCGCCAACCTCGTGCTCACCGGCGAGAAGGAAAGCCTTGTCGCGCGGCACTTCACCTTCCAGCAGATGCTGGCGGGCGTGCCGGTCGACGGCGCGGAAGCGATCGTGTCGGTCGCCAAGGGCGACGGACGGGTCATGCGCGCCTTCAACAACACCTACCCGGTCGGCGATCAGGTTGTGGCGACCGGCTCCGCATCGCTGGACGAGGATGCGGCCTATGACGCCGCCTGGCGCCACGTCCGCGCGTTCGGCGAGCTGCGCTCCGCCCCCAAGGCCCGCCTGGTGTACACCCCCGAAGGTCCGGATTTCCGGCTGACCTGGGTGGTCGACCTCGATCTGACCGGCCCGGACGGCGCCTGGCAGGCGCGGGTCGATGCCCAGACCGGCGCCGTGGTGAGCCTGGTCGACACGCGCCTCGAGCGCCTGAAGACCGCGGAGAACTCCCTCACGCCCGAGCAGCGCGTCAGCCGCTACACCGGCCCGCTGGCCGACCGCGGCCTGGCCTTCGCCGAGCGCGCGAAGCTGGACCGCGCGATCGCTCATCAGCAGCCCGCGGCCCTGAACCGCGTCAACGGCACCGGCCTGGTCTTCGATCCCGATCCGCGCACCACGCTGCTGAACAACAACCTGCAGGACGGCTCCCCCGCGTCGGCCTTCACCGGCGCCTACTTCACCCGCACCATGCAGGACATCACCTACGACGGCAGCGTCTACCGGTTGACGGGTCCGTGGTGCAACATCATCAACTGGGATCCGCCTAACACGCTGCCGAGCACGACGCCGGACGGCAACTGGACCCGTGCTCGCGGCAACAACGCGTTCAACGACGCCATGACCTACTACCAGCTCGACACCAGCCAGCGTTACATGCAGTCGCTGGGCTTCGTCGGCGCCTCCGGCATCCAGGACGTCTCCATCGGCGCCGACACCGACGGCTTCAACGGCGCCGACAACTCGGCGTACTACTCGGGCACCAACCGGCTCACGTTCGGCCACGGCTGCGTGGACGACAACGAGGACGCCGACGTGATCTGGCACGAGTACGGTCACGCCATCAACTACGACATCAACCACAGCTGGACCGGCGGCGACACCGGCGCCATGGGCGAGGGCTGGGGCGACTACTGGGCCGGCTCCTACAGTTACTCGACGCCCAACGGCCCCATCTTCAATCCGAACTGGATCTACACCTGGGACGGCCACGGCGCCGGCAACCAGTGCTGGCCGGGCCGCATCATGAACGCCCACGGCGCCCAGTACGTGCACACCACCTACTACCAGGCTCACGTCTCGATCCCCGGCGGCTACCAGTCCGACGAGCTCTGGAGCACCCCGCTGTTCCAGTCGCTCCTGACGCTGGTCGAGACGCACGGCGAGTCGCGCGAGTCGCTCGACACCATCCTGCTCGAGTCGCAGTTCGGCCTCGGCAGCGGCCTGAAGATGCGCGACATGGCCAACATCATCATCGCCACGGCGCGCGAGCTCGAGCCGAACGGTCCGCACGCCGACGTGCTGACCGCGAAGTTCCTGGTGCACAACATCATCCTCGCGCCGCTGCCGGTGGTCGGCGTCGAGAGCATCGTGGTCGCCACGGAGCCCTCGGGCAACGGCGCCGCCGACCCCGGCGAGACGGCCGGTCTGCAGGTCACGCTGAACAACAGCGGCCTCGCGGGCGCCACCGGCATCAGCGCGGTGCTGTCCACCACCACCCCGGGCGTCACCGTCGTCGAGGCGAACGGCACGTTCCCCGACCTGCCGGTCGGCGGCCTGGTCAACAACACGGCGGACTACGTGATCACGGTCGACCAGAGCGTCGCCTGCGGCACGTTGATCCACTTCAACCTGCAGGTGAGCTACACCGCCGGCGGCACCCCGTCGTCGGTCGCCCGCCACGTGCAGCTGTTCGCCGGCGTGCCCGTGGGCGCCTACGCCACCGACGCGCCCTACGCGACGCTGCCGAACAACGACTCCAATGCCATCCTCTCCTACGTGACCATCAGCGGCACGGGAGCCACGGTGTCCGCCGACTTCAACGTGGACGTGAACATCACCCACACCTACATCGGCGACCTCATCGTCTACCTGCAGTCGCCGCAGGGCACCATCATCTACCTGCACCTGCGTTCGGGCGGCTCGGCCGACAACCTGATCGGCAACTACCCGCACACCCTCACGCCCGCCACGCCGTTGACCGATCTCATCGGCCAGCCGCTGGACGGCACGTGGCTGCTGTTCGTGCGCGACGGCGGCAACGGCGGCACCGGCGCCTTCAACTACTGGGCGATGTACGACCTCACCGGCTTCGAGTGCGACTCCGGCGGTCTCACCGCCACGCCGGACGATCTGCTGCCGAACCGCTTCGCGCTCGCGCAGAACTCGCCCAACCCGTTCAACCCGGCCACGACGATCTCCTTCGACGTGCCGGCCGACGCTGGTCTGGTCACGCTGTCGATCTTCGACGTCAGCGGCAAGCGGGTGCACACCCTCGAGCAGAGCAATCTGCCGGCGGGGCGCTACTCGCGCGTCTGGCACGGTCGTGACGACAGCGGCCGCCAGGTCAGTTCGGGCGTCTACTTCTACCAGCTCAGCGGCGCCGGCTTCGCGCAGACGCGCAAGATGGTGGTGCTGCAGTAGGACCGATCCCTCCGACACGACGCCGGCCCGACCATCGCGGTCGGGCCGGCGTTGTTTTCGCGCCTCGCCGCAACGGGTCGCTCAGAGCGAGAACCACTTGTTGATCTTCACCAGGAACACGTCCTCGGGATGCGTCGCGAAGAGCGCGTCGACGTCGTCGCGGAGGTCGAAGTCGCCGTCGTCGACCACGTCCGTTCGGCCCTGCGACCACACCAGGTAGACGGTCGAGCCCAGGCCGTACTCCCAGCGCAGCACCAGGTTCGAGTTGAAGTCGCGCACGTTGAAGTCGGGGTTGTCGATGGTGTAGTCCACCACGGCGTCGCCGTCCTCGTCGACGTCGTACCCGCCGTCGGTGGGCGTGATCTCCGCGTCGGTGAAGGTGTGGAAGCGATCGTCGTAGCGATCGGCGCGGGGGTCGGTGATGCGCTTGAACTCGGTGTAGCTGCCGGCCGAGATGAACGGCGCGCCGTAGTACTGGACGGTCAGCCCCGGCGTCAGACAGAGGTCGAGACGGAAGGTGAGGGTGGTGGTGTACTGGTCGAGACGACCGAAGAGGTAGCGGTCGCCGGCCGCCGCGTCGCTGGTCTGCACGTACTGCATCTCGTTGTCGTTGTGTTCGTACGACGGGTTGCAGGACAGCCGCAGGCTGTTCGTCGGCTGATAGGTGAGGCCGGCCCAGGCGGTCCACACATCGCGGCTGTCCTCGTCGCGGCGGAAGGTCCAGGCGCCGACCTCCGCCCGCAGCTTGCGGCGCTCGTCGGTCTCGAAGCTGCCCTCGATCTCCCAGCCGCCCGGCCAGAGCGACGACGGCCCGCCGCGTAGCTCCGTGTTCGAGACCGCCTCGAAGCTGCGCGTGGCGCTCACGTAGAACTCGTGCTGGCTGCGAAACTGCCCGTTGGTGTTCGCGTTGACGGCCTTGTTCAGCAGGGTGCCGCCGAAGTCCCAGTCCAGCCACTCGTTCGCGTTGACCTGCCAGCGGTTGAAGATCCAGAAGGGATTGCGGCGCGAGTAGCCGGCCCAGGCGAACTGGTTGACCTGGTCGGCGCTGCGCATGTAGCCGAGGTCGTTGATCTCGAAGCCCGGCGAGCGCCAGGCGCCGCCGACCTGGTACATGAAGCTGGTGTTGTTGCCGGTGCGCGTGAACATGGCCGAGCCGCCGTGGCCGCTGAGGGTGGTGCGGCTGGAGTCGAGATCGGCGTAGTCGTTGTCCGGGCGCTGGAAGTAACGCGCCGAGGCGGTCTGCGCGCCGAGGATGGCGGCCTCGCTGCCGCGCAGGTGGCTGCCGAGCAGGCGGACCTCCAGCCGATAGTCGCGGTCGTGGAAGTCGTGTTGCAGGTCGACGCCGCCGGCCCAGGCCCTTCGCTCGAGAAACTCGAGGTGTGGATCGTCGATGTCGCGCATCACGGAGGTCAGCATGCCGCCGATCACCGTCTGGCCGCCGCGCAGGTCCTGGGTCACGCGGCCCACCAGGTAATTGGTCAGCGGCTCGACGGTCTCCTCGCGGTCGCCGTCGGGGCTCGCGATCTCGGCCCGCTCGCGCGCGGTCACGCTCTCGAGGAGGCCCACCGACAGGCCCCCCGCGGTCTTGCCCGAGAGCTTGGCGGCGCCGAGGATCGAGGTCTGGTCCGGCGCGTCGGCGAATTCGTCGGGGCCGGGTTCGGGACTGTAACTCGGGCTCTTGCCGATGCGACGCGAGTAGAACAGGCGGTCACGGGTGAAGGCGCCGCCCGCGATCGCCGGCGCGAGCGGCAACGACAGCACGTCGGCGCCCTCGATGAAGAACGGCCGCTTCTCCTGGAAGAACGTCTCGAAGGCGGTCAGGTTGACCTCGGACGGATCCGCCTCGACCTGCCCGAAGTCGGGGTTCACCGTCAGATCGAGCGAGAAGTCGCTGCCGAGGCCGATCTTGGCGTCGAGACCGGCCGACAGGTGGTTGTCGGTGCCGTCGCGGAAAGGATTGCCCGCCTCCGCGGCGTAGCGGTCGTGCTGCGCGACCACGTAGGGCAGGATCTCGGCCCGGCGCCCCGGCTCGAGGTTCTCGATGCCGCAAAGGTCGCCGAAGTTGCTCACCCAGCCGCGCGTGTCGCGGGGAATCTCCTGCCAGGTCGAGCGCTCGCCGGCGCGGAAGTGACGACGGTGGACCTGCAGACCCCACGGCTGGCGCTTGGCCGGATCGAAGCGCAACTGGCTGAGCGGGATGCGCATCTCCGCGGTCCAACCCTCGGCGTCGATCGCGGTGGCGCCCTCCCACACCGGATCCCAGTTGCCGTCCCAGTTGTTGCCGTCGTTGCTGATGTACTCGTCGCCGCGCGAGCCCGACAGGCTGAGGGTGAAGGAGTACGCGGTCCGCTCGTCGGCGCGGCTGTCGATGTTGACCTCGATCCAGTCGCCCGGGAACCAGTCGCGGCGGGCGAGGTGGCGCGTGACCAGGGCGGGGTCGTCGTACAGCCGGAACGCGAAGTAGAGCGCCTCGTCGTCGTAGAGGACCTTGACCTGCGACTGCTGCGACGGCGGCGCCCCGTCCGCCGGCTCGCGCTGCACGAAGTCGCCCGACCAGGAGACGACGTCCCAGGCGGGGTCGTCCACGCGTCCATCGACCTGCGGCGCCTCGCCCTCGACGCGACGCGTGTCGTAGCGGCGGGTCGCGACGCCGTCGCGGGCAAGAGTCGGCACGGACAGGCCGAAGAGGAGAGTCGTGGCGAGGACGACGTGGATTCCCGGGCGCATGCGAACACCTCGTCAAGAAGAGGACGGACCGCGAAAGGGGCATCGCGGTCCGGCGACACGTCGTGTTAGACGCTGACGAGGGGGGGCAAGGTTGCAAGCGCGAGGAGGATGAACGGAAGAGCCGTCGAAAGGCGACGAGGCGGTCGGAGATCGCTGCCGTGCCCGGCAAGCAACGTCGCAGGACACCTGGAGGAGTTCCGATACCTGACAGCGACCGCCAACCGGCGACGACAGCCGATGCCGCGGGTGTCGCCGCGGAGATCCTGTTCAAGCGTGTCGCCGGCGAGTCGCTAGCGGACTACGGCGCACAGGTGATCGAACGGCTAACAGCGAAACGGAGCCGCTTGACATGTACACATATAAGTGTATGGTGTCGGCATGAAGCGCCGTGACCTCGAGAAGAGGCTCCGCGATCTCGGCTGGAATCTGGCTCGTCACGGCGGGAAGCACGATGTCTGGGCCCGAAGGGACCGCGAGCTCGTTGTCCCGCGGCACGTCGAGATCAACGAATACACGGCCAGGGCCATCCTCAGAGAAGCCAGCGGAGGTCACTGATGCGATTCGCCGGGCGCGTCTTCAGAGTCGCAGGGTACTGGGCCGTGGAGGTCCCGATCCTCGAAGTTGTCAGCCAGGGCCGGACCAGGAAGGATGCCCTGGCCATGATCGCGGACGCCGTTGAGTACCTGGCCAACCGGCCGGGATTCACACTGAACGTCTTTCCCGGCAAGGGAGAATATTTCGAGGTTGGCTCTGAGGACCAGGCAACCCTGACCGCGCTGCTCCTACGCCGAGCACGCCAGCGGTCCGGCTTGAGCCTGTCCCAGGTAGCGCGCCGTCTTGGGGTAACCTCTACCAATGCCTATGCTCGCTACGAGCAGGGCAGATCGATCCCCACGGTGCAGAAGCTCTCACAACTCTTCGCAGCTGTTTCCTCTCACCGGGATTTTGTCGTCGGCGAGAGCGAGGCTTGACCGTGGCGACAGCCGCCGACTGCCCCTCACAGCAACCGCACACGCAAGCAAGCCGGCCGGCTCGCGAGGAGCCGGCCGGCGGTCGTCGATCCGGGGGGTAGGGAGTCTAGAGAGCCGGGAACGTGACCACCGTCCCGTTGGGCAGGGCCGCAAATAACCCGAATGCCGGTCCGTTCTGGTCGTTGCCGGGAGAGAGGAAGCCCGAGGCAAAGACCACGGCGGCGCCGCCGCCCAGGCCGCTCAGGTCGGCGGTGAACGAGGCCACGATGGTCGTATTGTCGGCGCCGGGCGTCACGTCGAGGATGTAGGAGGCGGGAGGTACGGTCACGTATCCCGTCGTGTCCTTGTAGCGGGCGTCGGGGACCAGCGTCGCCACGCCGCGCGCGATGACGTCCACCAACGGGGCGTCGGTCGCGCCGTGCAGCGCGAAGAACTGCACCTGGCCCGCCGTGGTGGACGCTTCTCGGGCCAGGTCCTTGATCAGCAGCGTGAAGGCGGTGGATTCGCCGTTCGGGTTGGCCTCGAAGTTGGCCGGTGCCAGGACGCCGCTGGCGATGGCCACGTAGGTGCCGCCGTCGTCCAGGGTCACGGGGAACGTGGCGAGCGCGTCGTCCGCCCCGTCGCTGTTGCCGGGGGCGACACCGATGACGAACTCGACGCCGGCCGGCAGGTCGAGGTATGGCGTGGCTTCGCGGAACTCGAAATTGTCGATGGCTTTCTCATTGTCGATCCAGATGTCGACGGTCGCGGCGCCAGGGTCGGCGGCGTTGTGGATCACCTGCACGCGCGCCATCGGGTCGGCGGGAGCCATCGGATCGTCGTCGTCATCGGAGCACCCGACGAGGGGCATCAGGGCCGCGGCCAGGATGAAGAGACTGCCGAGAAGTTTGCGGTTCATGGATCGACCTCCAGGTTCGTTGCCAAGGACCATGTGAACGATTTGCACGAATTCTAGAGACCAGGATACGGAAGTCCGGAGGGTCCGCAAGGCCTGGGGGCCGACGTTGTTCGAGAAATTCGTTCGGAACGGGCAGACGGGAGCCACAGCTACTGTCCTCGAACAGCGACACCAACGGGCCCCGACGGACGTCTGCGGTGGACAACCGGTTCGCCGCACGCGCGCCAAGAGCCGTCAACATGATGCCCAATAACGACTTACTTCGAGACGAGGAGCACGGTACGGTTCTCGCTCTGGAGCCGTCGTCGGTCGGTCGCCCGGCCACCCGGCACGGGAAGCCGCAGCGGCCGATCCAGCGAGGAGCAAGAACATGAGACGGTTCCCGAAGTCGGTCCTGCCCCATCGCAGCCTCGTCATCGCCGCCTCGACCGCTGTCCTACTCCTGAGCGCCGCGCTGGTCTCGAGCGCCGAGGCCGGCGTGCGCGTCAGCGTCGACGTGAGACTGCCGCACGTCGGCGTGGACGTGAATACACCCGTCCTGCGCTGCGGCATGCCGCCGGTCCGACCGGTCGAGCGGGTGGAGATCATCATCACCCGCAGCGACCGCCAGACCGCGCGCGCACTCGCCCGCCAGTATGATTGTTGCCGGGTCATGTTGCTGGACATGCGCCGGGCCGGATACCGCTGGCACGAGATCCGCGAGATCCTCGACCGGCCGCCGCGTCACGCGCGCGCCATCCTGCATCCCTTCCAGGTGAGTCACCTGTCCTGCGGGGATCGGGACGACGACCACCGCGACAGAAAGCACCACCGCTCCCGCCACCAGGGAGATTGCCGGGACTAGATTCACGCACCCCGACACCGGTGCGAACCGCCGCCGGCTCGGCCGCCGCCTCGGGCGCCGAGCCGGTGGTGTCTGTAGAGGACACCGAGTGGCCGCATAAGCGCCGACCGCGCCGCCCGGCCTGACGACTCCTCGATTCTCTGCTACTTTCCGCCGATGACCGATCGGCGCCTCATATATGCGGCCGCGGCCGCGCGCGCGGTGACCACCGGCTTCACCGGCGTGTTCCTGGGTCTCTACCTCGCGCGCAGCGGATTGAACGCCGGCGCCGTCGGCGCGATCGTCTCGGCGGGCCTGGCCGGCGCGGCGCTGGCGACGCTGGCCGCAACCTTCCTGGCCGACCGTATTGGACACCGTCGGTTCCTGGTGGCCACGGCCGCGCTCATGGCCGTGGGCACCGCCGCCTTCGCGCTGACCACGCACCCTGCCGCCCTCCTGGTCTTCGCGTTCGCCGGCATGCTCAACGGGATGGGCAAGGACCGCGGCGCGGCGCTGACCCTCGAGCAGGCGGCCTTGCCGGCGCTGGCGAGCGACGCGGAGCGCACGTGGGTGTTCGCCCGCTACACCATGCTCCAGGACGTGGGCCACGCGGTCGGCGCCTTGCTGGCCGGCGTCCCGAGCCTGCTGGTCACGACCACGCCCGCAGCCACCGCGCCTATCAGCTACCGGCTCGCGCTCCTCATCTGCGCCGCGTTGCTCGCCGCGACCGTGCCGATGTACCGCCGCCTCGGGACGACGACGGCCGTGCCGGCGCGCGCCCGAGTCCGGCTCTCCCCGCGCAGCCGCGGCATCCTCGCCCGTGTCGCGGCGCTCTTCGCCGTCGACAGCATCGCCGGCGGCTTCCTGGCCAGTTCACTTCTCGCCTACTTCTTCTTCGAACGGTTCGCCGCGCCGGAGGCGATGATCGCCGGCCTGTTCTTCGCGGCCCGGCTGCTCAATGCCCTGTCCCACCTGGGCGCCGCCTGGCTCGCCGCGCGCATCGGGCTGGTCAACACCATGGTCTTCACCCACCTGCCGTCGAGCCTGCTGCTGATCACCGTCGCCTTCGCCCCCAACTTCGGCGTCGCCGCGGTGCTGTTCCTGCTGCGGGAGGGCCTCGTGGAGATGGACGTGCCGACCCGGCAGTCTTACGTTCTCGCCGTGGTCGCGCCGCATGAACGGACGCTCGCCTCCGGGATCACCAATCTCGTCCGGCTCGGCGGCTGGGCCGTCGCGCCGGGGGCGGCGGGCGCCTTGATGAGCGGGACGTCCTTGCACGCGCCGCTCATCGTCGGCGCGGCGATGAAGATCGCTTACGACCTGCTGCTATGGTGGTCCATGCACCGGATCAAGCCACCAGAGGAAGCAATCTGAGCCGCTTCGGCGTGGTGCTGTTGTCGCGAGTGTTCAGAACTGGCGATCGAGTTCCGCCGACAGCCTGTTCGCGGTCCTGATCTCCCAGCCGAAACGCGCGGTGCCGAGGCACAGGGTGGCGTGATACAGCGCGAGCCAGCGGTAATCCAGCACCTCGCGGGAGAAGCGGCCGCGGTGCCGCAGCACCCCGCGCGCGAGATCGCGGTAGATCCGGCTCAACGCCCGGCGCTCATGCCAGTCGTCGCGCCACTGCAGCCGCAGATCCTGCCGCGGCGGATGCGGTCCGGGGAGATGGCCCGGATAGACCTGCCAGGGCACGGCGTCGGCGCCCACGCGGAAGCGGCCGATCCAGTCGTTGTAGAAGTCGTGGCGGAGAAACCAGGCGACGGGCAGGCCGAGGATGGTCTCGACGAGCGTCGCGTTGAAGAACGGGGTCACCAGCTCGACCCGGTTCTGGTCGAGCTGTTCGTGGTTCCAGTAGACGTGGCGCGCCTGGTTGTTCAGCAGGAAGTACAGGTAGAGCCGGCGGTCCGCCGCCGGACAGGCGATGGCGTCGATCTCCTCGGCGATCGCCGCGTGAGCCTCGGCCTGGAACCGTGCCGTCCGGGACCCGCGCACCACGCGGTTGCCGCGGCTGCGGAACCGGGCGCGGACCGCGGCGCGGTCGACCGGCGACGCCGCGAAGGCCTGCACCTGGTCGCCGGTCAGGTACACATGCCCCATGATCACGCTGCCGCCGTCCCCGGTCCACAGCAGGCGGCCGGCGGTGTCGGGCCGGCCGTCGGTGCGCGGAAATGCGTGACGGGCCCGGCGGGCGTAGCTCGCGAAGGTCTCCAGGGTGTAGCGCAGGCTCGCGATCGGATCGCGCAGGTCCGTGCGGTGGACCGTGCCGAAGTGTCGCGCGATCTCCTCGCCCAGCACGTGATCGGCGCTGCCGGGATAGGAGCTGTTGAAGGTGTTCACGCGGCGGCCCGCCTCCAGCAGGCCGGCGACCACGCACCGCGAGTCCATGCCGCCGGACAGGCAGGCGTCCGCGGTCGGGGCGTAGGACCGGCGCCGCACACCCTGCAGAAAGGTCTCGTGGACCACGGCGAGCGCCTCGTCCCGCGTCAGCGCGAGCGCCGGCGTCCGCGCCCAGTCGTGGTACGACGCCACGGTCGCCCCGCCATCCGTCGCGCGCAGCATCTGCCCCGGACGCAGGACGCGGATCTCGGCGTACGGCGTGCGGTCGCCGAGCGGCTGGCCCGCCACGACGGTCTCGCGGATCGCCCGCGCGTCGATCGTCAAGGTGTCCTCGAGCGCGCCGCGCAGGGCGCGGAAGCTCGTCGAGAAGCACAGGGCGTCGCCTCGCCGGGCCCAGTACACCGGCCGCGACCCGAACTTGTCCGCGGCGAGGGTCGCCTCGTCGTCGGCGAGCGCCGCGAGCGAGAACGTCCCCGTCGTCGCCGCCAGCGCGGCCGCCTGGTCGCGCCGGAAGTCGTCCGCGAACAGGTCGATGCCGGCCTGCCGCGTCGACGCCTCGCCGTACGCGGGATCGCCGCAGACCAGGAGGAACCGGTCGCCGTCGTCCTGCACCGCCGGGCCGTCGGCCCAGGCGTCGAGATCGAAATAGTGGACGACGGCGCCCGCGGTCGTCCGCGTATGGACCACCTCGCCGGGATGGCGCGACAGGTTCGCGCGCAGCGAGGCGTCGATCGCCGACGCCGTGGCCAGGCCGTGCGGCGCGAGTTCGACGATGCCGGCGAAGGCGCTCACTTCACCAGGTTCATCTTCCGGGTCTGGACGCCCGCGGGCGTCGTCAGGCGGCCGAAGTAGGTTCCCGCGGGCACGGCGCGCCCGCTGCCGTCGCGTCCGTTCCACTCGACGTCGTACTCGCCGGCGGGAAGGGCCTCGTCGAGCAAGGTGCGTACGCGGCGGCCTTGCAGATCGTAGACCGCCAGCGATACCCGCCCGGCGGCGGCGAGTCGGAAGGCGAGCCTGGTCCGGGGGTTGAAGGGATTCGGAAAAGACCACAGCCCGGCGGCGGGCGTCACGTCGTCCGGCACGCGGGTCTCGACGTCGAGGTTCTGGATGGAGACGTTGTCGACGTAGACGTTCTGCCAGCCGACCGCGGGGTTCGCGTAGGCGGACAGCCCCACCTTGCCGGTCAGGAGCGGCTGCTCGGCATCCTCGTGACAGAGCACCAGGGCGCCGTCGTCGTAGACCCTGATGGCCGGGCCCTGGACCTCGACCGCGAGGTGACGCCAGATGCCCGGGGCGCGAGGCGGGAGTTCCACCTGCGCGAGCACCAACGCCACCCCGGCGACGCTCTTGTACAGCACCGCGCGGTCGTCGGGGCTGGGCAGCACGCTGAGGAGGTACCAGTCGTCCGGAGACTGGTAGCGGAAGAGAACCTCGTGTTCGGGCGCCCCGGCGACCAGGATGTCGCCCTCGCAGCGGTAATCCGACCAGGTCGACTCGCCGGCCGTGGCGACGTGTCTCTGCCCGGCCTCGCTGTTGTGGCAGACGTACTGGCCGTCGATGATGGCCCACTCGCCCGAGATCACCTCGAAGCCGTCGGCCGCTCCGTCGTCGAAGGTCTCGATGTAGGGAATCGCATCGAAGGGGCAACCGACCTCCCGCGCGCCGATGCGTCCGCAGTCGTCGCCATGCGGATGGTTGCCTGGCGCGCACGGCGAGTTCGGACGGAGCCCGGGATCGCCCGTCGCGAGATCGCAGAAGAGGGGATCCGCCGTGAAGTTCCCCTGGACGTCGAGCCAGGCGGCCAGGTCGCCGGTGTAATCGCCCAGCGCGTTGCCGAAGAGGTCGACGCAGTGGAGGTCGGTGCCGGCGGCGTAGGCGCCGGCGACGGCCTCGCCCTGATTGAAGGCGACGACGGTGCCGGCCAGCTGGAGCTCCGCGTCCGTCACGCACGCGATGCCGTGCAGCGCGTTGGCGGCGATGGTGTTGCCGACGAGCGCCACCGGCCCGCCGAACGGATCGCCCTCGAGGCTGACGCCGCTGGCGCCGTTGGCGACCACCACGTTGTCGCGGCACAGGACGTCGACCGGCGCGCCGTCGTCCGACGTCAGCACCAGGCGCAGCCCGGCGCCGCCGTTGCCGCTGATGGTGTTGGCGGCGACCTCCAGCGGATTGTCGCCGGACCAGTTGATCCGGACGCCGTGCGCGCCGTTGTCGCGCACGACGTTGTCGCGGAACTCGATCTCGATGCCCGCGACGAGGACGCCGTAGCTGCTGTTGCGCTCGACCGTGCACCCGACCACCGCCGGCCAGAAGCTGCCGTTGCTGAGCCTGATGCCGGGGCCGTGGTTGTCGCTGATGATGCAGTCGACGAGGCGGTTGTCTTCCGACGCCGAGTAGACGCCGCCGATGCCGTTGCCGGTGATCAGGCAATCGGCGAGACCCGAGCCCCAGCGTTCCCCCTCGCGCCGCGAGGCGCGGGTGAGCTGGCCGTTGATCGGGAGCGTCACGCCCCAGGTGCCGTTGTCGCGGATCTCGCACGAATCCAGATCCACGTACCCGTAGGGGTTGTCGTGCAGCACGCCCTGGCCGGTATTGTGCGCGATGATGCACCGGCGAAAACGCAGGTCCCGGTTAAACGGCGCCAGACCGCTGCCGCCGACCTCGATCCCGTGGCCCGTGTTTCCCTGGAACCGGCAGGCTTCGACCAGGCTGGCGCCGGGCGTGCACCACGACGGCGACGCGCAGCCCCAGTAGGCGCCGCCCCCCGTGTTGGCGACGAACCGGCAGTTGACCAGGCGCGGGACCGCCTCGCCGACCACCGCGAGGCCTCCGCCGGCGCTCGCCTGGTTGCTCATCACGACGCAGTTCTCGATCCGGGGCGCGGGCAGCGTATCGATGCCGGAGTGGCGGCAGAGGATCCCGCCGCCCTGGTCGGCGACATGGCCGCCGCGAATGGTGAATCCGCTCAGGACGGCGCGGCCGGTCTCGGTGCTCTCGAAGATGAAACCGCGATGGTCGTCGCCGGGCCCGCCCTCGCAATCGATGGTGCACGACTCGGGATTCCCGCTCTGCGACCGCAGGACCAGGTCCTTGCCCCGGAACGTCACGTCGCGGTTGCCCACGCCCAGGTAGGTGCCGTCGGCCACCAGGACGGTGTCCCCGCTCGCCGCCGCGTCGACCGCGAACTGGATGGTCGCGAACGGTTGCGCCGGGCTGCCGCTGGCCGCGTCGTCGCCGTCGACCGCGACGTACCACGTGTTCGCGTGGTTCCCACCTTCGAACCCCGCGGACGGGACGGACAGGAACCCGACGAGGGTGAGGACGACGCAGGATACCACGCGCCGATTCGGCATGATCCGCACTCCCTCCCTGGTCTCGCTGCGAGGACGAACTGCTCGCATCCCGTATCGGGTCATCTTCAGTCTAAGTTAACTTCAATGGATTTGCTGCCCTGGAATTTCCGGCCGAACACGGGACCATGAGATCGGGCCGGCAGGCGGTGGCAGGGATGGCGCCCGACCAGGTGGGGGATTGGAGGGAGAAACCCGGCCGGGCGCCACCGGAAAGTTAATCTCATTTTCCATGAACCGCCGCTGGTTTTTTGGGCGGATCACGGTCCACAGGTGATGGTGGTGGTTCCCGTCCCTTCCGGCACCGCGTCGTTCTGCTCGTCGACCAGGGTGTACGCGGCCGTGGGGGTGCCGTCGTACTCCAGGCGCAACTCGTAGGGGTCGAAGTCGATGTCGACCGTCCCCGCCGGACAGCCCAGATCCGGCAGGACGACGCCATCGTCGCCGAGGTCCCAGGTCGCGTCGTGGCGGGTGGTGACCAGGACGTCGTTCTCGGTGCGGGTGTAGTCCATGGTGTACTCCCCGCCCCCGAAGACGGTGAGCGTGTCGCCCTGGGCGCCGTTGAGACCGGTCACCGAGAGCAAGGCGTCGTGGGTCTGGTGGATGACCACGCCGCCGGCGTCATAGTGAGCGGTGCCGCTGTAGCCGTAGCGCATCTGCTCGGCGTCCTCGACATCCTGCTCGGGCAGGCCCGCCTCGTTGAGATACTGTACGTACACTTCGACATCCCACGCGTAGCCGAGCGCCTCGTGCTGATCGACGGCCTCCCAGCGATCGTCGGCCTCGTCGTAGACGAAATCGTCGTCACCCACCTTGGCGCCGACGCCGTTGGCGTAACCCGGCAGGGCGTCGAGCGTGCCATTGACCAGGTCCACGGCCCCGAGCGTCTGGTTCACGGCGATGTCCTCGGTGAAATCCTGCGGCTGTGGCGGGCCCGGGGCGACGGGGTCGTCGTCGTCGTCCCCGCAGCCATGGAGGGCAGGGAGGGTCAGCAGGACGCCGAAGAGCAAGGCCGCGGAATATCTCCTGTGCAGGTCGGTCATGGTTTCCTCCTGGATGGTGGGCGGCTGCCCGTGGTGTCCGCATCCGGCGCCCGGCGCCCGCGAAGAGCGACAACGGGGCCGGATGCGGCCATGAGGACGACGCGGCGTCAATCGATGGCTTCGCGGCCGCGGAGCGCGTCGGCGGTGGTGCCGAGGTTGCTGATGAAGTCGTCGTACTCTTCCTGCGCCCTGTCCTTGGTGTAGCCGTACCGCTTCTGCAACGAACCGCGCAGCTTCTCGGCGTTGCCCTTGATCTCCAGCAGGTCGTCGTCCGTCAGCTTGCCCCAGCGTCGCTTGACCTCGCCGGTGACTTCCTTCCACTTGCCCTTGAGGATGTCGTCGTTCATGAGTCTCGCCTCCTGATCTACTTGTGCGGGTGGCTCTGACCGCGCTCGATCTGGACGGTCTGGCTGCCCTTCTGGATCGTGGTGGCCATGATGTGCTCGTCCTTGGCCGCGGCGCCTTCCGCCCCGGACTGGTCGGCCTTGGCGACGGACATCCGGTAGCCGGTCACGGTGACCTTGTCGCCCTTGTTCAGCGTCAGGTTCTGGCGTTCCAGAGCCGCCTTCGAGCCGGCGTCGACGACCACCGTCGCGCCGGAATCCGGCTTCAGGCGGAACGTCAAGACATCGGCCATCGACGACCGCTCCTTGTCCGGCGAGCTGCCGCCGGTCACCGACTCGATGGTGCCGGCGATCGTGATCAGATCGCCCTTGCTGCCGGCCTGTGCGGTCGCGCGAGGGTTCTTCTCGTCGTCACCGGCATACGCGCCCGAGACCAGAACCAGCATCGTCAGGGCGAGCGCGATCGAGTTCACGTGTGTGCGTTTCATCGGTTCACCTCTCTGCTTCCTGGAACCGTGGTTCCGTCGTTGAAGGTGGGAGAACGGCGACCCATTCAGAGCCCGCTGCGTCGTCGCGACAGTCCGAGGATCAGGGTCACCAGGAAGCCCACCAGAAAGACAAAGAACAGGATCTTCGCGATGGCCACGGCGCCGGCGGCGATCCCGCCGAAGCCGAAGAATGCGGCGACGATCGCGATGATGAAGAAGGTCAGTGCGTAGCCAAGCATGGGTTACCTCCCGTATGGGCTGCACGCGAAGCCGGTTCGGCCTCGCAGGAGCAACATACCTGGGCGACGCGCGCGTCGATATCGGGAGAAAGCCCAGCGGGCCATGGGGCGATCCCTGCGACATGCGGAACGCGGCAGAGACGGGCCTTCAGGGCGTGAGGCAGGTCAATCGGGATTCGTGGTCGTCACGGAAACACCCAGCCGCGCTCCGGATTCAACTTCGCTCCCAGGGCGGTGAGGATGCGGCTGAACAGATCGGGGAACAGACCGCAGGCGGTCGTGATGTCGCGCAGAATGGGGATCGCGGTAATATCCAGATCAAGACAGTCGGCGACTTCGGAGTCGTTGGCTCCCAGCAGCGGGATCACGACTCCCACGGGACGGTTGCGCACCCAGTTCAAGGTCATCGCTTCGACCCGCCGTCGCGCCGACGCCGCCGATTCGCACGCCCTGACGGTACGGGGAAATTCCCCTGGTGCCTCGAAGGTCCCGGCCCAGTTCGCCGCCGTCGCGCTTGACCTAGGCTTGTGGGCCACGGTCCAGCGGATGCGCTCCGGTGCACCAGGCCGGCCGATGATCAGTTCGAGGCTCGGCCGGATTGCTGCTGGTGCCGCAGTCGGCGTCTTCGGCGTGAAATCCGGCGTGAGGATCTGCATGGAGAATCTCCCGATCCGTGACCCGACGCCCGTCCAAGGGGAAACGATGGAGCCTACATACGGTGAGACGCCGTGAAATTGCGGACGGTTACGGGAGTGCGCCGCGCGCGCGGTCAGATGTGCTGCTCGACCAGGGCCAGGACCGTGCTGATGCCGCCTTCCTTGTTCAGCAAGGTCAAGGCGCCGGCCTTGAGGATCGCGTCGCGGGATTGGTCGTCGGTGTAGATGGAGAGCCCGATGACCACGACCGCCGGCGCGGCATCGAGAACCCGAGATGTGGTCTCGATGCCGCTGATCCCCGGCAGATTGATGTCCATGAAGACAATCTGCGGCAAGACCTCGGGCAGGAGGCTCAGGGCCTCCTCACCCGATCCCGCCTCGACGACCTCGACGTTGCCCAGGCTTTCGATGACCAGGCGCAACGCGCGGCGGTAGGCCTTGGAATCGTCGACCAGGAGAACTCGACGCGTCCTGACATTGTTCGCCGGCGTTCGCTCGACCGGAAGCGCGTCACTTCGGGGGCCACTGGCAGCGGTGCGTGAGGCAGCACGATTCATGAACGACATCCCTGGACTCTGGGCGGGCCATACCCCGACAATCTGGCCGGATCGATGTCGGGCGTCCATACGGGGGGACCTGAGAGGAGGCTCGGGCGTCCCTCCACCGATCATTGTCGCTCCATGGTCCATTGGAAGGCCTGCTGCAGGAGTTCGACGTTCTTCTTGAGGCCGAGCTTGCGCTTGATGTTCTCGCGGTGGCTCTCGACCGTCTTGATGCTGAGGTTGAGCTTGGCGGCGACCTCACGGGTGCTCTGGCCGCGCCCCAGGGCCTCGAAGACTTCCAGTTCTCGATCGGAGAGGTCGCGCGGCGACGGCAAGCCGCCGTCCTCGCCCGCCCCCACGCGGCGATCGAGGACCTCCTCGGTCATCCGCTCGCTAAGGTGCACCTTGCCGCGCTTGACCTTGTCGATCGCCGCGACGAGAACGTCCAGACCTTCGTTCTTGCTCACGTATCCCTGCGCTCCGGCTCGCAGCGCGCGCTCGGCGAACAGCTTCTCGTCATGCATGGAGTAGACGAGCATGCGCACGGCGGCGAACCGGGAACGAATCTGCTTGATCAGCTCCAGGCCGATGCCGTCTTCGAGGGAAAGGTCCATGATCAAAAGATCGGGGCGGATACGCTCGATCAACGTCAGCGCATCCGCGGAATTGTCCGCCTCGCCACAGACCTCCAGATCTCCGCGAGTGGTAAGGAATGCGACCAGGCCCTGGCGAATCGCCGGGTGATCGTCCACGACACCGACCCGCAGCTTGTCGCCAGGTCGCATCGCGCCCGCCGGGACACGATCCCGAGAGGTGGTATTCACGGATCTCCTCCGCGCTTGGGAAACTCCCTCGAATGGACATCCCGCCCTTCCAGCATAGTGGCGATTCGGGGTACGGCTAGTCGTCGGTGCGTTCGTTGTTATCCTGTCCCGAGCAGAGGCGCGTCTTCAACGCGACGGGGGGGCCATGAGGTCGACGGAGAGTCTTGCGTGCTTCGCGGCGCCGTCGGAACGGCGGGGCGGTCACGGGCCGCGCGTTGCGCGGTGGTTCCTTGCGATCTACGTGGTCGCCCTCGCCGGTCTCTTGGTATTCAGCCCGAACGCCGCCATCCCTTCGCGTGTCCTGATCGTGCTCGACGCGATCTTCCTGATCGCGGTTCCCGCGACGGTGGGGACGCTCGCGCTGTCCAGCTTCTTGGGCGGGGGCTTCCTGCCCATCCTCCTGCTCGGCGCCGGCGTGCTCAGCCAGGCCGTGGCTAGCCTTATGGCCCTCGTGGTGAAACAGCACCACGTGCATTTCCCCGCCTCGGCGCTGATCTTCGACGGCGGACTGTGGTTGGCGGGGCACTTCCACGTGGCGAACGTGGTCGCATGCATGGGCGGCGGCCTGAGCGTCGTGACTCGCGCGCGCCGGTGGGCCGCGGTCGGCGTCGTCGCGGTGTCGGTCGGGGGCGTGTTGATGGTCTCGGCGTTGCTGGCCCAGGAGATGTTGCCTTACGGATTTCTGCTGCCGGTGGGCAATCCCGTCGCCGTGCGGTTCCTCCTGGTGACGTCGGCGCTGCCCTTCGCCGCGGCGGCGATCGGCGCCTGGAGCCTACGCAATCAGACCAGCCGGATCTTCCTCGGCTGGTATGCGCTGGTGCTGATGGCGATCGCCCTCGGTCGCGCCACCGAGTTGCTGGCGGTGCCGGCGAACGTGTCGCTCCACTTGCTGGCACGGACCTCGTATTACGCGAGCGGCGTCTTCATGCTGCTGGCGGTTCTCCAGACCGCCGGCGCCTATCGCTTCCTGAGCGTGCCCGTCTCCCGGACGCTCACCCGGTTCCTGCACGACACCGGGATCACCTACCAGTCGCTGGTCGAGATCTCGACCGAAGTGATCGTCGCCCTCGATCGCGAGGGCTCCGTGCGGTACTGGAATCCCGCCGCCGAGCGGTTGCTCTGGCCCGGTTCGCGCCAGTCCGTGGTCGATTTCGCCACCCTGGCGGCCTCGCCGGAGATCGAGCGGGATCTACGTCCGGCGATTCGGTCGTTGCTCACTCCGACCGGCGAGCTGTCCCGGGTGACCCGCGTGCAGACCACGTTGCGCGGCCACGGTGGACGGATATTTCCCGCCGAGATCTCGCTGCTGGCCAGGTATGCGGAACTCGGCGTCGCGGTGGCCCTCGTCGAGGACATCACCGAACGCAAGCAGGTCGAACTCGCGCTCGAGGAGGCCGTGGCGACCAACCGCTCGCGCGCCAGGCGATTGCAGGAGCTGACCCTGGAGTTGACCCAGACCGAGCAGCGGGAACGACGCCGCCTGGCGGTGCTCCTGCACGACCACCTGCAACAGCTCCTCGTCGCCGCGAAGCTGAACCTGGCCCATTTCCTCCAGGCGAGCGGCGCCAGCGGGGACCCGCTCCTCGGCGCCACCGCCGAGTTGCTCGACGAGGGGATCGAGGCATCGCGGTCGCTCGCGGTCGAGATCAGCCCGCCGGTCCTCGAGCGCGGCGGACTCGGGGCCGCGCTCCTCTGGTTGCGGGACGCCAAGAGCAAGAAGTATGGGCTGACCGTCGAGGTCGAACTCGCCACCGAGGCCGAACCCGAGGCGCCGATCCGCGACCTGATCTTCCAGGCCGTCCGCGAGCTGCTGTTCAACGTCGTCAAGCACGCGAGCACCGATCGCGCCTGGATCCGCGTCGAGGGGGCGAGCGCCGATGCCGTGCGCATCGAGGTCCGTGACAGGGGACTCGGTTGCGATCCCGAGGCCATTCTCCAGAAGCAGCCCGGGCAGACCGGCTTCGGCCTCTTCAGCATCGCGCAACGACTGGAGACCATCGGCGGCAGCCTGACCATCATCTGCCCGCCGGATGGCGGAACGACGGTGACGATGGTCGCTCCCCTGCGGCACGAGGCGCCGGCGGCGACGACAAGCCCCGCGAAGGCGCCTGGACGCCGTGCTGCCGCAACGCCGCCGACAACGGCGGCGCGAGCCGGCAAGCCAGGCGCCCTGCGGATTCTCGTCGCCGACGATCACGAGGTCCTGCGTCAAGGCGTCATCGCCCTGCTCGAGAATCAGCCCGACCTGCAGGTGGTGGGCCAGACCTCGACGGCGCACGAGACGTTGACCACGGCGACGCGACTGCGGCCCGACATCGTCGTCCTCGATGTCTCCCTCGAACACACGCTCAGTGGCGTCCAGGCCGCGCGAGATCTGGTCGCGACCATGCCGGGCATCGTGATCGTGGGCCTGACCATGCACGACGACCCGGCGATCCACCGCGCCATGCGTGTCGCCGGCGCGGTCGCCTGCATCACCAAGGACCGCGCCGCCGACGTCTTGATCCAGACCTTGCGTCAGGCCGCGGCCTCGCGGCCGCGACTCGCGCGCGCCGCCGCGGAGGGTGGACCCGACCGATCACCTGGTCGGTGAGGCGACCGCCGGCCGGAAGCGGAAGTCATCGCGCGGGAGAGGTCACGGAGACCTCGGCCCAATGCTCCTCGTGGTCGTCCACCAGTCTGATCGCCGGATCGCTCTGCTCGACGCCGTCCACGCGCAGGCGCGGCGGCTCGCCGGCGGGCGCCTGCCGGACCTTCACGTGGTAGACCGTCTCCCGGTAGCGGTAGTGCACCGTGAAGCCGTTCCACGCGGCGGGGAGGCAGGGCGCGAAGCTCAGCCGATCTCCGTCGAGCCGCAATCCCAGCAACGACTCCAGCATCAGACGGTACATCCACGCCGCCGAACCGGTGTACCACGTCCAGCCGCCGCGTCCCGCGTGCGGCGGCACCGCATAGACGTCGGCGGCGACCACGTAGGGCTCCACCATGTAGGTGGCCACGTCCGCGGTCGTCCGGGCCTTGTTCACCGGGTTGATCATGGTCGCGAGTTCCCACGCGCGGCGGCCGTCTCCCAGGGCCGCGAACGCCATGGCGGCCCAGACGGCCGCATGCGTGTATTGCCCCCCGTTCTCCCTCACGCCGGGGACGTAGCCCTTGATGTAGCCCGGGTCGAGCGCGGAGGTGTCGAACGGCGGATCGAGGAGCAGGACCAGACCGGCCTCGCGCCGCACCAGGCGGGCATCGACAGCGTCCATGGCCGCGTGCACCCGTTGCGGATCGCCCGCGCCGGACAGGACCGCCCAGCTCTGGGCGATGGCGTCGATCTGGCATTCGTCGTTCGCGGCCGAGCCCAGCGGCGTCCCGTCGTCGAAGTAGGCGCGTCGGTACCATCCTCCGTCCCAGCCGTGCTTCTCGAGGTTGCGGCGCAGTTCCGCCGATTCGCTCAGACATCTCTCTGCGAAGGACTCGTCGCCCCGCAGGCGAGAGATCTCCGCGAACCTGATCAGCACGTCGTACAGGAAGAACCCCAGCCACACGCTCTCGCCGGATCCGCGCTCGCCGACGAGGTTCAGGCCGTCGTTCCAGTCTCCGGTGCCGATGAGCGGCAGCCCGTGCGCGCCGAAACGGAGACCGCGGACGATCGCGCGGACACAGTGCTCGTAGAGGCTCGCCGATTCGTCGGCGACGCCCGGCAGGTCGTAGTAGGAATCCTCGTCGAGGCTGACCGGACGACCGTGCAGGAACGGCGCCGTATCCTCCAGCACCCCGGTGTCGCCGGTGGCGCGGACGTAGCGACTGGTCGCCAACGGCAGCCAGAGGTAATCGTCCGAGCAGCGCGTGCGCACGCCGCGTCCTTGCGGCGGATGCCACCAGTGCTGGACGTCGCCTTCCGGGAACTGGCGCGCCGCGCAACGCAACAGGTGGTCACGCAGGAGCCGCGGCCGGGTGTGGACCAGGGCCATCGCGTCCTGCAACTGGTCCCGGAACCCGTACGCTCCGCCGGACTGGTACGTCGCGCTTCGTCCCCAGAGCCGACAGGACAGCGTCTGGTACAGGAGCCAGCCGTTGGCCAGCACGTCGAACGCCGGATCCGGGGTCTCGACGCTCACCGCGCCGAGAGTGCGCGTCCAGTGCTGCCAGACGGCGTCGAGCGCGCCCTGCGCCGCGCTCGCCCCGCGGAAACGGTGCACCAGCTCGCGGGCCGACTCGACGTCGCGTCCGACGCCGAGCCGGAAGATGATCTCCCGCTCCTCTCCGGGGGCCAGTTCGAAGCTCACGCGGATGGCCGCGCAGGGATCCAGCGCCGCGCCCACGCGGCCCGAGAGCCGCGTGCGCCTCATGGCGGCCGGCGCCTGGAGAGTCCCGTTCCGTCCCAGGAATTCGCGCCGGTCACCGGTCACCGTGCGCGTCGTATCGTCCACGTCGAAAAACGCCGTCCGGTCGCCGAACTCCGTGCTGTAGGGGTTGCGCGCCAGCAGCGCGCCGCTGCGCGCGTCGATCTCCGTGATCACGTGCATGGCCGACCGCGCCCGCAGGTCGCCCAGCACCCACTCGACGTAGCCGGTCGCCGAGAGCTTCCGGGAACGGCCGGACGTGTTGCTCACCTTGAGGGCCGTGAACTTCACCGGCGCGTCGGACGCCACGTAGACCCACATCTCGCTGCGGATGCCGCGCTCGGTGTGTTCGAAGACGCTGTACCCGAACCCGTGCCGGGTGACGTAGGCGGCGGCGTCGAGGCCGGGCAGCGGCGTGGGCGACCAGAACCGGCCGTGCTCCTCGTCCCGCAGGTAGACCACCTCGCCGCTCGCGCCGCCCACGGCGTCGTTGTGCCAGGGGGTGAGCCGGAACTCGTGCGCATTCTCGCTCCAAGTGTAGGCCTGCCCGCTCTCGCTGACCACCGAGCCGAACTCCGGATTGGCCAGCACGTTCACCCACGGTGCCGGCGTCCGCCTCCCCGTCGCCGTCGTGATGACGTACTCCCGGCCGTCTGGGGTGAACCCGCCAAGGCCGTTGAAGAACGACAGATCTCCGCGCGAGGACGGCGGCCCCGCTGGCGGCTCCTCGCGGGGAGTGCGCGTCGGCACCAGAGGCGGCATCGCGACGCCGCCCGGGCCGCGCCCGCCGATCTGATCCTCCAGCGTGCCCCGGCTGTCGGCGATGATGACCCGCGCGACCGTCTGGATGAGCGTGCGGTCTTCCTCCGCGATCTGGTCCGAAGCCCGGATGAAGATGCCGCCGGGCCGGTCGATCACGTTCGGCTCGATGCCCGCGGCGACCAGCCCCATGATCTGGTCCTGCAGCTGCTGTCGATAGCCTGCGTAATCCTCGTTCCAGATCACGAGGTCCACCTCCAGGCCGTTCAATCGCCAGTACGCGTGCGCCTGCACCATCCGACGCACCAGGGCGATGTTCTCCGGGTCCTCGATCTTCAGCAGGACGATCGGCAGGTCGCCGGAGATGGCGTAGCCCCAGAGGCCGGACTGTCCCCGCCGATTCTGGACAAGGATGCGCGGATCCGCCCGCAACGAGGCGTTGGCGTAGATGATCGAGCCGGCCAGGCGCCCGTACAGCTGGGCGTCCGCCTCCGAGGCGTTGAATTGCCGCAGCAGCACCTGGCCGTGGGTCCACGCCAGGTCGAAGACGCGGTCAGCGAGCCGCCGGTCCTGGTACTTCTCGACCAGACCCACCGCGGCGTCGCGGGTTTCGCCGATGCCGGTCACCACGTTCAGGGTCACCGAGGCGAAAGGTTCGAGGGTGATCCGGCAACGGATGGCGACGATCGGGTCCAGCACCGAGCCCGCGCTGCCCGAGAGCGTCGAGGCCGGCCCGTCGCGGTCGCCGGTCACCGCCCATGGATCGGCGACGGAATTCCCCCGCCCGATGAACCGCAGGCGATCGGTCTCGCACGAGACCACGTGACCCTGCACCCCGTGCACCGCGATGAGATGCAGCATCCAGGGCGAGGACTCGGTCCGGGACCGGGGCCTTCGGGTGCAGAGGATCGCCTGCTGCGAAGGCAGGATCTCGGTCTGCACGAAGAGATTGCTGAAGGCGCGATGTTGCGCGTCGGCGCCGTGGGGCGCGAGCACCACCTCGGCGTAGCTGGTGACGTCGATCGACCGTCGTGTCCGCGTGCTGTTGGTGATCCGGACGCGGCGCAGCTCGATGTCGTCCTCGGGAGAGACGGCGATCTCGGTGTGGACGTCGTACCCGTGATCTCGACGACGAAACTCGGCCCGCCCCTCCGAGAAGATGGCCTCGTAGCGTTTCGCCGGCTTGAGCGTCGGTTGGTAGGCGATCGACCAGTACTCGCCGCTGGCCACGTCGCGGAGATAGCAGAACGACCCCCAGTTGTCGCGGGTGCGGTCCTCGCGCCAGCGCGTGACGGATAGGTTCTTCCAGCGGCTGTAACCGCCGCCGGCACTGGTGACCATCACGTGGTAACGACCGTTCGACAGCAACTGAACTTCCGGGCACGGCGCATCGGGGTTGTCGAAGACGCGAATCGGCATCTCCGAGGCGCTGCTCCCCACGATGCGCTCGGAGACCTCCGTGGTGCGCGCATAGTGCGCGGTGGCCTTGGGAACGCGTTCCTGGAGCAACAACAGTGTCGCGCGGAACGCGGGATCCGCCGCGAACCGCCGTCGCATCGGCGAATCCAGGAGCACTTGAGCCAGCGAGAGGAGGCTCATGCCCTGGTGGTGGGCCATGAACGAGCGTACGACGACTCGGGATTGCCCGCGCGGCACCCGCGACGGCGTGTAGTCGATCGCCTCGTAGAGTCCGTACCGGGTCTCCAGTCCTTCCGCGGCGAGCCGCTGGAGATTCTGACAGGCTGCCTCGGGCGCGACCATCAACGCCAGCACCGACGCGTACGGCGCGATCACCAGGTCTTCGGCGAGCCCGCGCTTGAGTCCGAGACCGGGAACGCCGAAGGCTCGATACTGATAGTTGAACTGCGTATCGATGGCGTTGTAACCGCTTTCCGAGACGCCCCAGGGCACCGAGCGGTCGCGGCCGTAGACGATCTGGCTGGCGACCGCCGCCCGACAGGTCTGGTCGAGCAGCGTGTGTTCGTATGTCGGCATCACCAGGAGCGGCATCAGGTACTCGAACATCGAGCCGCTCCAGGACAGCAGGATCGGGTCCCGGCCGGAGGTGGTGAGCGGGCGACCCAGGGCGAACCAGCACTCCTGCGGCAACTCGCCGGCCGCGATCCCGACGAAGGTGGCGAACCGCGCCTCTGACGCCAGGAGGTCGTAGTAGCTGGGGTCGCGCCTGGCGTCATCCACGTTGTACCCGATGGCGAGCAGGTGGCGCGCCTCGTCGTAGAGGAAGCCGTACTCCATCCGCGCCAGATCGCCGCACTGCTCGGCGAGTTCCTCGATGATCTCGATCCGCGCCCGGGCCCGCTCGCCGGCCGCCGTTCCCTCCTGCCCGGCCAGCTCGCGCAAGGTCGGGATCTCGCCGTCCGCCGCCGACCCCGGCTCCGCCCCCGGCATCAGGTCCGACAGGTCGGCCAGGGCGTCGCGGCATTGCTCGGCGAGGGCGCGGGCCCACCAGTTTGCTTCGCTCGCGGGATCGGTGTCGCGCTCAGCGACGGAAGCGGCGACGACGACGGCGGCCGCGGCCGCCATCTCGAGGTCTCGTCGCCAGCCCGCAAGCGTGTCCGGCGGGCGGAGCGCCAAGGCCGTCAGTTCTTGCTGCAGCAGGGCGAGTCCGGCCGGAGGATTTCCCGCGACCTCCGCGAGGATGCCGGCGGTGTCGATGAGCCCCTCGAACACGCGCGGGCCCACGACGCGGTGATCGGCCAGGTCGAGCAGACCTACCCGCAAGGTCAGTAGGTGCCCGGCGCAGTTGCCACTATCGACGGCGGAAACGAAGCGGGGCGGCAGCGGCCGCAACGTCTGCGTGTCGTACCAGTTATAGAAGTGGCCGCGGAATCTCTCCAGTTTCCCCATCGTCCGCAAGGTCCGCGCGGTGCGTTCGAGCATCTCGCCGGCGCCGATGGCGCCGAGATCGTAGGCCGTCAGGTTCGCGAGCAACGCCAGACCCAGGTTGGTCGGCGACGTGCGGTGCGCGACCACCGCCGCCGGGTGCTCCTGGAAGTTGTCGGGCGGCAGCCAGTTGTCATCGGTGCCGACGAAGGTCGCGAAGTACGACCACGTCCGGCGCGCGAACCGCCGCAGGAAGACCACCTGCGCGCCGGTCAACCGGATCTCGCGGCCGACGCGCGGTCGGCTGATCCACCAGGCGACGCCGGGCGACGCGAACCAGCAGGCCAGGACCGGCGCCGCCGCCGGCAACGCCTCCGGCCTCGTCAGGACAAGGGCGGTCGCGGTTGCGACGGCGAGGACCGGGCCGATCCACATCCGGCGGCAGGAATCTGCGAGACTCGTGCGGATCGGGCGCTCGCCGCCGGACGACGGGCGCCATTGCAGCAGGTTTCGGCGCGTGATGGCCAGGCGCCACAGCGTGCGCGCCGCGGCGTCCAGGCTGTAGTGAGCCTCGTGGGGCAGGCAGACGAAGTGCAAACCGGCCAGGGCGAAACGGCGGCGGGTCGACTGGCCGGCCGCGACGAGGTGCTGGCGCGGCGTTACGTCAGACGGCTTGCGCGCCAGGTCCAGGATCGACGTCAGCGACGGCGGCGTCAGGAGGATCGCGACCACCGCCAAGGTCCAGAATCCCGCTCCAGGCAGGACTGTCCAGCCCAGCAGCAGGAGCAGGGTCAGCGCCGCGGCCGTCAGACTGCGGCGCAGGTTGTCGAAGACCTTCCAGCGCGACAGCAGGGACAGCGGATTCCGGCGCCGGCGGCCGTCGCCGCCCGGCACCACCGGCAATATCCACGGCGCGATCTGCCAGTCGCCGCGGATCCACCGCCACCGGCGGGCGACGTCGGCTCCGTAGGTCGAGGGGTCGTCCTCGAACAGCGGCACATCACTCAGCAGCCCGGCCCGGGCATGACAACCTTCGAGGAGGTCGTGACTGAGGATCCGATTGTCGGGGAACCGGCCGGCCAGCGCGCGTTCGAAGACGTCCACCTCGTAGATGCCCTTGCCGATGAACGAGCCCTCGCCAAACAGGTCCTGATACACGTCCGAGGCGGCCCGCGTGTAGGGATCGATACCCAGCTCGCTCGCGCTGAGTCGCGCGTACCACGAGCGGTTGGCGCCGGAGAGTCCCGCCGCCACCCGAGGCTGGAGAATCCCGTAACCGGTGACGACGCGCTGACTGTCCTCGTCGTAGCGAGCGCGATTGAGCGTGTGCGCGATGGCGCCCACGAACTGTGCCGCCGAATCGCGCGCCAGGTGCGTGTCGGCATCCAGGGTGATCACATACTTCACGTTGGTCAGCACCGCCGTGTCGCCGCTGACCACCGCGAAGCGATCGCCGGCGTCGCCGCGCAGCAGCGCATTCAGGTCCGCGAGCTTTCCCCGCTTGCGTTCATGTCCCATCCAGATGCGTTCGCGGGCATTCCAGCGGCGCGGACGATGGAACAGGTAGAAGGTCTCGCCAGCGGATCGGGGGTATTTCTCGTTCAGCTCGCGGATCCGTTGCTGCGCCAGCTGCACCAGCGGCGCGTCCCCGGGCAGGTTCTCGACGGGCGCGTCGCGAAGGTCCGTGAGCAGGCCGAAGTGAAGATGCTCGTCCCGATTGGCCAGGAAGCGCACCTCCAGCGCGTCGACCAGGGCCTCGATCGTCGGCTCGTCGGCCAGCAACGACGGGACCACCACCAGCGTGCGCAACTCCGGTGGGATGCCCTCGGCGAGATCCAGGCGCGGTAGCGGTCGCGGGGCCACCAGCAGCGTCGCCAGCCAGTTCACCAGCGCGACCGCCAGGTGGCTGCTGCCCAGGAGCGCGATCGCGCCAACCAACCCGAGCGCCCAACCCTGCAGGCCGTCGTCCTCGGCCTTCGCCGCCAGGCCGGCGGCGATTGCCGACGAGAGCAGCGTGATGGCTCCGGCGTAGAGCGGAAACGCCCGGCGACGACAGGCTCGACCCAGCAGCCTGAGCGGCGACGAACGGACGCCCGCGACGACCTCCAGTTGCGCCAGCCCGTCGTCGATCAGGTAGTACCCGACATGCGCTTCACGGCGGTCCTCGCCGACGCGCGCCGCGGCGTCGCGCGCGAGCCGGACCGCCAGACGCGCCACGTCGGCCTCGGCGTGCCGGCTGAGCTTCGCCGTCGTTTCGACGACGTGGCGGTAGCGGTCCCGGGTCGCGAAATCCATCCGGCCATAGACGTCGCCGGGGTCGCGCTTGAGGATCTGCTCGACGATGCTCATGGTCTCGACGAACTCGCGCCAGTCCATCGAGCCCAGGAAACGCAGGCCGCCGATGCTGTTGCTCATCGTGACCTGATCGGCGGCCTGCCGCTGGTTCTCTGCGCGCACCAGCTGTTCGATGGTCAGGCCCGACTCGGAGAGTCGCTGCTCGATCCAGGTGAGCGGCAAGGCCAGCGCGGAACCCTGTCCCTGCAGATGACGAGCCAGTTCGGCCACGAACGAGGTCACCAGCGGCGGATCCGACCGTGCCATGTCGGCGATGGTGAGGATCAAGCTGGTCGGGTCCTTCGCCGCGGTTTCCGTCATCTGTTCCGCCCAGCGGCTCGCACTCTCGCGGTACATCCGGTCCGCGGCGATCCGCGCCGCAACCCGCCGGAGATTCTCGATCAACGAGAGTCGCAACATGATGGGGATGGCCCACAGCTCGCCCAGTTTCAGGACGGCCACCGACTGGTAGGCCGTGACGAACCGGCTGAGGTTCTCGGGATCCACGCGGCCGTCGCCGTGCGAGACGATCTCCAGCGCGATGTCGTACACCCGCGGCAAGCCGGCTGACGGACCCGCGGCCAGGCTCGGCAACTCGCGACTGAAGCCCCTGGATAGATGCCGGCTGGCCGTCCGGATCTGCTCCTCGATCACGTAGAAGTTGTCGAGCAGCCACTCCCCCGCCGGAGTGATCCGCCGCTCCGCCTTGACGTCCTCCGTCAGGACGTCGTGCGCGTCGAGCAGGAGGGCCTCGTTCTCGGCGAGTCGCGCCAGCAGCCGCTCGCGCGGTCGCGCCGACGCCAGCCGGTGCATGCCCGCGAGGACCTTGCCATGCTGCTCCATCTGGTCGGCGCTGAGCAGTTCCGATCGCAACGGCGGTTCGTTTCCGTCGCGATTGACCGGCCGCGCCCGGAACGCCCGCGCCCAGGTGCGGAACAGGACCTCCCGGACGTCCTGGTGTTTGACGTCCAACATTCAACGACGCCTTCCCGTTGTAGGTCGTGCCATCTGCCGCAGATGGTCGAACATTGCCGCGTGTCGACTCAAGGTAGACGGGACACCGCGTACCTTCCCATCGGGGCGTCCCTCGAATGCAGGGATCAGGCGCACAATTCGGGCGTTGTCGTCTGGCCGACGGCGACCACCGTCCCTAGCTTCTACGGACAAGAAAAAAAAGGGGGATCCAGATGCCGACCATCGCCCAGCTCGACCACCTTGCGACCTTGTCCAGGGTCGTCCGCCACCATATTCTGAAGGCCACCACCCACGCGGGCTCGGGACATCCCACGTCGTCGCTGTCGGCGGTAGAATTGATGGTCGGCCTCCTGTTCGGAGGGTTCTTCCGCTACGACGTCGACCGCCCCGACCATCCCAACAATGACCGCTTGCTCTTCTCCAAGGGCCATGCCTCGCCACTGTTCTATGCCCTCTGGCTGGCCGCCGGGAAGGTGTCGCCGCAGGAGATGCTCACCTACCGGAAGTTCGGCAGCCCGCTCGAAGGCCACCCGACGCGCCGCTTTCCCTACACGGAGGCGGCGACCGGATCCCTCGGCCAGGGTCTGGCGATCGGACTCGGCATCGCGATGAGCGCGCGATATCTCGCCAACCTCCCTTACCGGACCTACGTCCTGCTGGGCGACAGCGAGATGGCGGAGGGCTCGCAATGGGAAGCCATCGAGGCGGCCGCCTTCCGCCGGCTCGACAACCTGGTGGCGATCCTCGACGTGAATCGCCTCGGCCAGCGCGGCGAGACCATGCACGGCTGGGACCTCGAGGCCTTTGGCCGTCGTTTCGCGGCGTTCGGCTGGGAGACCATCCTCGTCGACGGACACGACCTCGCGCAGATCATGGCCGCCTACGCGCAGGCCTTGACCGTGGAGGGCAGGCCGGTGGCGATCATCGCCCGCACGGTCAAGGGCAAGGGCGTCGCCGAGGTCGAGGACCTTGAAGGCCAGCACGGCAAACCCCTGGACGACGCCGCGTGCGCGCGCGCGATGGCCTCGCTTGGCGCCTTCGATCTCGATGCGCGCGGAGTGATCGCGAAGCCCGCCGACCGCGAACCCGCCCGGCCCCGCGTCATGGCCGAGGTGGTCCCCCCGCAGTACGAGCCCGGCAAGCCGGTGGCCACCCGCACCGCCTACGGCAAGGCGCTGGCGCGCCTGTATCCCCGCCATCCCGAGATGGTGGTCCTCGACGGCGAGGTCAGCAACTCGACCATGGCGGAGATCTTCCGCGAGGCCTACCCCGAGCGTTTCTTCGAGATGTACATCGCCGAGCAGAACCTGGTCGGCGCCGCGCAGGGCCTGGCGACGCGCGGCCACCTGCCGTTCCTTTCCTCGTTCGCGGCCTTCCTGACCCGCGCCCACGACCAGATCCGCATGAGCCAGTACAGCGGGGCCAACCTGAAGATCGTGGGCTCGCACGCCGGCGTCGCCATCGGCGAGGACGGTCCGTCGCAGATGGGCCTCGAGGATCTCGCTATGTTCCGGGCCATGCTCGACAGCGTCGTCCTCTATCCGGCCGACGCCTGGGCGACCGAGGCGCTCGTGGAGGCGGCGGCGAGGCATCGCGGACTGGTCTACCTGCGGACGACACGCTCGGCGACGCCCCTGCTCTACGGCCCCGACGACACGTTCGCGATCGGCGGCAGCAAGGTGCACCCGGAATCCGCCCAGCCCGCCACGGTGACGGTTGTCGCCGCCGGCGTGACCCTCTTCGAGGCCTTCGCCGCGCGCGAGCAGTTGCAGGACGACGGCATCGCCGTGCGCATCATCGACCTCTACAGCGTCAAGCCGATCGACGAATCCTCATTGCGCCAGGCCGCGGCCGAGACGGACGCGATCTTCACGGTGGAGGATCACTATCCCGAGGGCGGGCTCGGCGAGGCGGTGCGGACGGCCGTTGGCGACGCGGCGCCTGTGATCACGCTGGCGGTACGTCGTCGTCCGTGCAGCGGCACGCCGGCCGAATTGATGGCCTATGAGGAGATCTCGAGCGAGGCCATCGCCGCGCGTATCAGGGAGTTCGTGCTCGCGCGATGAGCGCGGGATCTTCGCCGACAGTGCGGGCGCCTCGGGCGAACACGGATGGATCATCTGGGGCGCGGCCCCATGTTCTCAAGGTTGTCAGGACCCTAACCTGAGGAGGACGGCATATCCCAGGTGACGACGCCTCTCGCGTCGTCGCGAAACCGAGGAGGCGTGGTCATGGGCGACAGCCGGCTCGACTCGATGGAAGACCTGTTCTGGATGGGCATCGGCGACCTGCACAGCGCCGAGACGCAGCTGACGAAGGCGCTGCCGAAGGTGGTGGAGAAGGCTCGGGACGTGACCCTGCGTAACGCCATCGAACACCACCTCGAAATCACACGTGGGCAGCTCGCCCGCCTGGGCCGGATCTACGACCAGTTCGGCCGCCAGCCGGACGGCGAGACGTGCAAGGCCATGGAAGGCCTGATCTCGGAGTGCGAGCACGTCCTCGAGGCGAAGGGCAACGACAGCGTGCGCGACGCCGGCATCATCGCCGCGGCGCAGCGCGTCGAGCACTACGAGATCTCCGGCTACGGCACGGCCCGGGCCATCGCCAGCCGGCTTGGCTACAGTGACGCCGCCGCGTTGCTCGAGGAAACGCTCGCCGAGGAGAAGGACTCCGACATCCTGCTGACTCGCATCGCCGAATCGCAGGTCAACCAGAAAGCCGCGCGTGCCTGATCCGCCGCGCGCGCCCGGGGAGAGGGGCACCTCAGGGCCCCCCCGCCCAGTCCCTCTCCCACCCCCTGGGCCATGAACCGGGGCGCATCACCCGCCGTGACGCCGCCGCCGAAGCGGCGTCTCTGGACCGCCCTCGGCCCAGAACTCGTCACCGGCGCCTCGGATGACGACCCCAGCGGCATCGCCACCTACTCGCGGGTCGGCAGCCAGTTCGGCCTCGCCATGCTCTGGACCATGGTGGTGTCGTACCCGCTGATGAGCGGCATCCAGGAAATCAGCGCGCGCGTAGGCCTGGTCACCGGGAGGGGCCTGGCGGCGAATCTCCGCCAGCACTTCCCGCGCGCTGTCGTCCACGCCGCCATCGGTCTGCTCGTGGTGGCCAACACCATCAACATCGGCGCCGACATCGGCGCCATGGCCGCGGCTTTGGATCTGGTGGTCCGCGGGCCGGTCCTCGCGTACACCGTGGGGTTCGGCCTGGTCTGCGTCCTCCTGCAGGTGTTCATCCCCTACCGGCGGTACATGGCCTATCTACGCTGGTTGACCCTCGCGCTCCTGGCCTACGTCGGCATCTTGTTCGCCGTGGACGTACCTTGGTCCGCGGTGCTCGAGGCGACGTTCATACCGCGGCTGGCGTGGCACCGCGAGTCGTTGACCGCCGTCGTCGCCATCCTCGGGACCACCATCAGCCCCTACCTGTTCTTCTGGCAGGCCGCCGACGTCGTGGAGGTCCAGCGTGCCACCGCCGGCGAGGAACCCCTGGTCAAGGCGCCCGAGCAAGGCGCGCAGCAACTCGGGCGCATGCGAGCCGACACCTGGGTCGGCATGGCCGCCTCCAATCTGGTGGCGTTCTTCATCATCCTGACAGCCGCGATCACTTTGCACGACCAGGGGATCCGCGACATCGCGACCGCTACCGACGCCGCCGAGGCCTTGCGTCCCGTGGCCGGCAAGTTCGCCTTCCTGCTCTTCAGCCTCGGCATCATCGGCACCGGCCTGCTCGCCGTTCCCGTGCTCGCCGGCGCCTCCGCGTACGCCGTGGGCGAGGCGCAACGCTGGTGCGTCGGCCTCGAGAGGAGGCCGCTGACCGCGTGGCGGTTCTACAGCGTGATCGCGGTGTCGACCCTGGTGGGAGTTTCGCTGAACGTGATCCACCTGGACCCCGTCCGCGCCCTGTACTGGAGCGCCGTGATCAACGGCGTGGTGGCGGCGCCGATCATGATCATGGTCATGCTGCTCGCGAGCAGGCGGAAGGTCATGGGCGCCTTCCGCCTGCCCTTGCGCTTGCGCGTCCTGGGCTGGGCCGCGACGCTTGCCATGACCGCGGCGTCCGCGGCCATGGTCATCTCGATGATCTGACCACGACGATCAGTCGTCGCAATCCGGCTGCGCGCCGCCCAGGTCGATCCTCGTCCCCAGGATGCGCACGCCCACGATGTGGCCTTCCGCATCCTGGAAGACCTCCTCGACCTCGCCGCGGACGCGGTCGAAGTGGCCGTTGAACGTGTGGAGCCGGCACGCCTCGAGGTGGCCGCCGTCCTCGTCCGCTACCACCTCCACGCCGGCCCGCAGGCGATCGCGCACCTCCACTTGCTCGAGGTCGAAATCATCGTCGGCCACCTGTAGCCAGGTGCCCATGATCGCCACGGCTCCGCGCGCGGGGTTCACCTCGGTCACCGGACCCGTGAGACGACCCCAGCACGCGGCATCCTCGTCCTCGTCCTCGTCGTGCCCGCAGACGCAGTACAGCGAGGCGACCAGCCGCGGCGGCCCCGCCGCGTACTCGCCCTTCACGTGGAGGCAGTCGCCGACCTGGATCGTGCTGTCGGCCGCGACCACGCGGCAGCCGAAGTTCGCGGCCAGGAAATCGGACACGCCGCCGTCGTGTTCGACCAGCAGCACCTGCAGTTGCGGCGGGGTGGTCGGCCGCAGGCCGGGGCGCGGCAGACGCGCCACCGTGTAGTAGCCCGCAGGCAGGCCGTCGACGCGATAGAGGCCGTCGGGAGCCGTGGTGGTCAGCCAGTGCTGTCCTTCGCCGGCTTGAACCCGGATGCCGACGCCCCCGAGTCCCGGCTCGTCGGGATCGACGACGCCGTCCTCATCGAGATCATGCCAGACCAGGCCGCCGATGGCGCCGCCGAGCGGATCCATCCCGACATCGATCCGCGCCGCGAACCCGATCGCCACGCCCGTCGCGACCGCGAATTGCACCGTGCGCGGGAAACTCTCCTCGCCCGGGGTCCACATGGCGTCGTCGTTGGCGAAGGTGAAGAGGAACGACGCCCCCACGCCGGACTCGCCGTTGTCGGCGTTGAGCACTGTGACCTCCGGCGGCAGGAGCCGCACGAAGGTCAGGTTCACCGGCTCCGGAAACGCGTGCTGGCTCGCATTGACCAGCGTCAGGTCGACCACGAGCGCCCCGAGGTCGGCGTCGTAGCCCACGATCTGGCCGCGGATCAGGAACGGTCCCGGCGGCGGATTGGGCAGGTCGAGATCGACCTCGGTCGCGAACTCGAAACTCGCCGCGTCCGCGGCGATATCGCCCTGCGCGACGCTCGCGCCGACGTCCAGCGTCGCTTCGGGTTGCGTCGCCCCATCATCCCCGCCGCCGCAGCCGGCCAGGAGCAGTCCGGCCAGGAGGGCGAGGGAAAGCAGTCCTCGCTGTCGTCTCATGGTTGGGTCCTTTCGCCGGGACGGCGGACCTGGCGGCAGGTTCCGCGGTCCACAGTTACACGGGGGGTTGTAAACAGTATAGATCAGGCGAACGACGGTCGCCCAGACCGATCTCGGAACGGTGGCTGTCGATATCGTGCTTCTGGTCGGTTTGACTCACTGCAAGACGATCGCCGTCGCGCCGATCCGTCCCAGATCCACGCGGTGGATGTTGCGGTTGTAGTCCTGGATCTCCGGCAAATAGAAGAGGGCATACCCGCGCTGGCGCCAATCCTCGACATCGCCAGCCGACAGGAGACTGACGTATTGCGTCTGGCCACGCCGGTTCGCGCCCACGGCGGCGACGATGTGCGGTTCGTACCAGCCGACCACGACGACGCGCTTCTCCTCGAGCCTCGTGTCGTTGTCGGCGATCAAGGTCGCCACGAGATGATGTGCGTCCCGGCGTATCTCATGATCGCGCAGGACGGCGCCCGCGACGTGGCATCCCGCCCGGTCGACGCTCAGGAGGAACGGCGACAGGACCAGCGCGCCGCAGAACGCCACGAAGGCACGACGATCGAGCAACCGCCCGACCAGCAGAATCACCAGTGGCACCGCCGGGATCAGATAGCCGCCCTCGTGCGGCAAACGCAGATACAGCAGGCCGTAGATGGCGACCCCCGCGATCCAGGCGACGACGACGGCCCTCGGCGCCGCGATCGCCGGCGGCAGGCGCCGCTGCCGGCAGTGTACGGCGGCTGGCGCCGCGATTGCGAGCGCGATGACACCAAGGACCCCCCAGACCTCGACGCTGGCGCGGTAGAGCACCCGATCCAGCGGGGGCTGGTAGTCGACGAAGCTGAGGAAGCCGGGGCCGTAGGTGATAAACGCCGGCAAGTACGCGGCCAGGACGACCGTCGCGGCGGACGCGACCAGCCGCGTGAGCTGGCGCGCGTCGACCCTACCCCGCGCGTGGATTGCGTACAGGGCCACGGGTATGAGCATCCCGATCGACGTGATGCGGCACGCCGTCGCCAACCCCAGCAATACGCCGGCCATCACGGCGCGGCCGGCGAAGACGGCCCAGAACGCCCCGACGACGAAGGCCAGGGCCCAGATGTAGTCCATGGCGTCGGTGCTGTGGACGTAGATCACCGAGGTGAAGGCGAGTGCGAGGCCGGCGAGGAGATGGTCGCGGCAGCGAAGCTGGCGCAGATGGCCGCAGAACGCCACGACGAGGCCCGCGCTGAACACCGCCGTCAGGCCATTGCAGACGACCTCCCGGCCGCCGAGCCGCCAGACAGCGGCGTAGAGGAACTCCGGTAGCGGGAATCCCGGCAGCCGCGAGACCTGGTAGTCGCCCGTCGTGGCGAGGTGGTGAGCGGCGTTCGCGACGCGCCAGGCGTCGGCATCCTCCCCGAAGCCGGCCGCCAGGAACGGCAAGCGCGAAGCGAGGACGACGCCCGCCAGGATCAGGATCGGCGCCACCCCGCCGGCGAGGTGACGAGCGCGCGCGCGGAGCATCCATTGCCTGATCATCACTCTCTCCCCCTCGAGTGAGTCGTGCCGCAATCCCGTGAATCTGGTTGTCGAGTAGAAGATTACCGCCGCGAGGAACCTCGCGAGCCGGAAAGCGATGAACCGTTACGTATTATGGAACGCGCCGGCGAAGAAACCTCGCCGCTCGGCTCCGCGTAGGAGATCATCTGGTCGCGTCGGAGAGGGGAGATCCTCGAATGAGCAGAAACGTCGTCATCCGCGCGGCGATCCTCGCCACCCTGGCCCTGCACCCCGCGAACCTAGTCGCGCAGCAGTTGCCGCCGGCGTCGCCGATCTTCGCGTGCGGCGACAGCGTCGAGGTGACGGGCGTCGAACTCTTCGACCGCATCGTCTACATCCCCGTCTCGGTCAACGAGTCCGGGCCGTACCCCTTCGTGCTCGACACGGGCTGCGGAGACCTGACGGCGCTCGATACGGGGACGGCGCAGTCCGTCGGCCTGGTGTCCACCATCATCGGCGAGGGTGGCGGCGCGGGAGAGGAACTGGTCCAGTTCGGCCTCGTCGATTCGACGGTCGTCTCGCTGCCGGGGCTGACCTTCGTCGGCCGGCCGCTGCTGACGCTGCCGGTGCGGCGGCTGGACGCGCAGTGGGGCAAGCGGAAGGACGGCTTGCTCGGCGGAGATCTCCTGTCGACCCTCGTCACGCACATCGACTACGCGCAGCGGAGGGTCGTCTTTCACGACGCGGCCATTTACGAGTACGCCGGCCCCGGCGAGCGGCTGCCGGTCACGCTGCGCGGCAACGACATCGTGGTCCGGGCCCGGGTGCTCCTGCACGGCGCGAACGCGCCGCTCCAGGCGGACTTCCTGCTCGACACCGGCGTGCGGCTTTCCGTCTTCAACAGCCCCTTCGCCCGCGAGCACGCGCTCGCCGAGCAGAGCCCCCGCACGCTCACGGGTATCACGGGCTTCGGCATCGGCGGCGCCAGCCAGGGGATCATCGGACGCGTGCGGGAACTGCGTCTCGGGTCGTTCGCGTTCGCAAACCCCGTCATGTCGTTCTCGACCGACGAGGCGGGCGCCCTCGCCGACACCAGCCTCGCGGGCATCATCGGCGCGGACATCCTGAGCCGGTTCACCCTCGTGCTGGACTACCGTCGTTCACAGATCATCCTCGCGAAGAACGCGAGCTTCGACGACCCCTTCGAGTTCGACATGTGCGGCATCCGCTTCGCCATCGAGGGGGAACGGTTCGACGTGTTCAAGGTCTTCTCGGTCTACGCGGGCACGCCCGCCGCTCTCGCGGGCATCGTGGCCGGAGACGTCGTCACCGCGATCGACGGCCGTGTGGCCGGGAGTTTCACGCGGGAAGACGTGCGCAACTACCTGCAGCGCGAAGGAGCGACCGTGCGCTTCACCATCGCGCATGGCGCCGAGACGAAGGACGTCGCCATTCGTCTGCAGCGGATGATCTGAGTAGTAGGGACGCGGCCCTGGAGAGGACCGCGTCCCGGCAAATCCCGCTGCAAACGCCTCAGTTCGGCCCACCGGGCGTATGGCTGACGATCCACTCCAGCATCGGTTGCCAGACCAGGTCGGCGGCATTGTCCGCGTTGTAGGGGTCGAGGTGGCCGTAGTCCAGAAGCACCTCTTCCGGAGCGTGCAGGGAGACCACCAGGCGGGCCTCGTCATGACTGCCCATGACCGGGAAATCATCCCAGTCGACGCCGTAGCCGCCCGCGGCGACGATCCAGAGGATCGGCACCCGGATCTGGGAGAAGTGATCGTCCCAGGGGGTGTCCGCTGACGGGCAAGTCAGTAGCGATCCATCGCGCGAGAACGCCACCGGCTGATCGTAGACCGGTGCCAGGCTGAGGAAGTCGAGGAGGGCGGACACGGACTGGTACTGGAACCCGGTTGCCATCCCGTTCTCATCGATAACGCCCGCCGTGAAGTGACCGGTGAGCGGAGCGTTGAGCGGCCAGGTCGCGAGATTGAGGGCGGCCGCGAGATTGGTGAATCCCGGCAGGAAATCCGAGGGGCCGTCGGGATCGTCACGGGCAGGCACGCCGACAAGCGGCAGGATGTTCGCCGCGCCGTAGATCCCCTGCGCCATGAGCTCCTCGTTGCTGGCGATTCCGTTGCACTGGTTCGCCTCGTTCACCTCGTTCGAGGGCTCGACGCCGAACTCGACCGGGATGTAGCCGCAGATGTTGCGCAATCCAGGCGGAGACTGGGTCTCCGCGTTCAGGAACGCGTAACCGGCGAAGACACCCGAGCTGTACGCGCTGAGGATCAATGGCCGGTAGCCGCTGCCGGTCGACCGACGCAGGACCCTGGCCACCTGGATGCCGGTTCGCAGATCCTGGACATGACGAGCCATGCCCCAGCCGGCCATGAACGGGACCTCCAGCCCTTGCCAGGGCACCATCGTCGAGCTCATGTCCACGCCCCAGACGTCGACATTGCGTTGCGCCAGGTACACGGCAACGCCGAATTCGTCGGAGACGTTGGGGGACAGGAATCCCGGCATGAAGTTCCCGACGAAGTCCTTGCCGCCGCCGTGCAGCATGAAGACGGAGCGTGCCGTGTGGATCGGCACCCCTGGACGCCGTTCGCGAACGACGCGGTGCAGGCCGATGACGTCGTACTCTCCTGGTCCAACTCGCAGGAGGAATCCATAGTGGACGACGTCGCCGTGGACCACCTTTCTGCCTGTGAAAATCACGTGACACTTGTCAGGCGAAACCACCTGACCGGAATCCAGCTCGACCGGATTGCCTGCCTCGTCGACGGCCGGCCAGCCGGTGCTCGCCATGACGGCGAGCGCGATCTGCTCGGGATCGACATAGCCTTGTGCAGGGTCCGGCTGCTCGACGACAGGCGATAGCGGCGTGTCTTCTTGACAGCCAAGCACCGGCAGCAGGAAGAGGACGCATGCGACCAGCATCATACGACGTGTCATGAGCATTCTCCTTTCGGGTTTCGGCGATATCAGCAGGGAACATCCACCAGGCATGGATCGGACTAAGCGATCTTGCTCGTCACCATCGCCCGGATGCGACGACGCTGGTGCCGCTCGAGGCTCGACAGGCCCGACTCCTCGAGCTGGTCCTGGTACTCGAGCCAGTCTTTCTCCGACGTGGGGGCCGCCAGAGACGACGCTACGGCGACCCCCGTGACCCGCGACGGCCGCGAATCGTCAATGAGCTCCACCCACGATCGTGATGTTGTACGTGAGGTCGGGGTAGTATCCGATCTCGGGAATCTCTCCATGCCAGTGGATGGTGTGGGGGCCCACGGGCAGCGGCGCCAGCATGAGGTAGTATCCGTCCGCAACACTCGGGTAGTAGGTGCCGGCCGGCGTGTCGACGTCTGGGATCCACAGGTCGAACACGTTGTCCTCCGGCACCGTCAGGCTGAACATCTCGGGAGTCTGGTAGCGATATGTCTCCAGGAACTGCACTGGAACGCCGTCGACCTCACAACTCAGGCTGGTGACCATGTCGATCACGCCGGCGGCCGCGCCGCGGAGTTCTGCCTCGGTCTGGCCGTAACCCTCACGCGTCGACGTTTCGAAGCCGACGAGGCAGATGAACAGCTTCTTGCCCGCCGGAATGACACCCGTTCGCGTCGTCGACGCACCCGTGAAGTTGGGAACCATGAACCAGACGGAACCTGCTTGCCCGAACCCCATGTCGACACCCGTCTCGTCCAATCCCGGATTGTGATCGAGCGGCGCCGCGGCGAGCCACTGCCACAAGAGCGCGGACCACTCGCCGTAGGTCTTCCCCTGCACGCGAGCCGTCGGCGGTATGACCCGGGGGTTCCCGTAGGCCTTGTCCAGCCCCGCAGCCTGGTCCGTGGCAGGCGACAACGGTGTGTCCTGACCACAGGCGACGAAGAACAGAATGGGAAGGATGCACGCCAGCCACATCAAGCGGTGCTTCATGAGCATTCTCCTTTCGGGTATTCGCGATACGGGCAATGATCTTCGACAGGCGAGGGCAGGCGATCGTCAATCCGGCACGAAGCGAGGCAAGCACGCGGCCCGCGCCAATGGGGGGGAGTCTAGCATAGACCTCCGGCGAACGGACGAGGATTCTGGGAGACGACTGGCGGATCGCCTGACTGCCACCGACCTTGGTATCATTCCCGACGGCGCCCCGACGGAAGCAGGTGACCGTGACATCCTCGCCGCCATTCGACCGCCCATCCGCCTCGCGCCCCATGCCCATCATCTTCGCGGCGCACGGCGCCCCCGTGTTGCTGGATGACGCGGTGTGGATGGCGGAGCTCGGCGCGTGGGCCGCGGCGATGCCGGTGCCGCGGAGCATCCTCATGATCTCCGCCCACTGGGAGCAGCGGCCGGCCACGCTCGGCGCGACCGCGCCGGTCCCGCTCGTCTACGACTTCTCCGGTTTCCCCGCGCGCTACTATCAGACCCGGTACGACGCCCCGGGCGCGCCGGACCTCGCCGCGCGCGTGCGCGATCTCCTGCGGCGCAACGCGCTACCGTTCGCCGACGACCCTGCGCGCGGCCTCGATCACGGCGCCTACGTGCCGCTGGTCGCCATGTACCCCGCCGCCGACATCCCCGTGCTTCAGCTCTCGATGCCGGCCCTCGACCCTCGGGAACTCTTCGATCTCGGGCGGTCCCTCGCGCCGCTGCGCGACGAGGGCGTGCTGGTGTTCGGCAGCGGCTTCCTCACTCACAACATGCAGTACGCGTTCCGCCGCGGCATCCCGACGTGGGCGACGGAGTTCGACGCCTGGGCCGCCGACGCGCTGGCGCGATTCGACGCCGACGCGCTGCAGGACTTCCGGGTCCGCGCCCCCTCCGCCCGCATCGCGTTGCCCACCTGGGAACACTACGCGCCGGTCCTGGTCGCCGCCGGCGCGGCCGCGGGCGGCACCCCGCGGACGTCCTTCCCCATCACCGGCTGGTGGCTGGACGGCGCCTTCACGAAGCGCTCGGTTCAGTTCGATTGAGACGTACCTCGAAGATTGTTGATGGGGCCGAAGCCATCTGCTTCGGCCCTCCTCCCTGCATTCACACCTACGCGGCATACCTCAACTCATGCCCCCGGTTCACCTTCAGCACCCGCGTC
>JADHED010000452.1_pt1 | contig 49697 bp, 56 predicted proteins | sample 8952041 | NCBI WGS metagenome assembly JADHED01 (sample SAMN16124423, study PRJNA663239) | bioreactor sludge metagenome | isolation source: sludge (control) | place: India:Bengaluru | collected 2018-09-08 | reverse complement strand
ACGGAAAGAGGAAACACTCTTTTTATTTCAAATTACAAAATTTAAACAGGCTCTAAGCATATTCTAAACTAATAATTAGCTAATAAATAAAATAACTACGGGTAAATTCTAATTAGAATAAGCTAATTACATCTACGCTAGTAATTCTAACTACCTAAATTCTTATTCTAAGAAGTAGAAATATTCTGTTACTGCTATAAAAATAATATGCCACAGCTATGTGTAGCCTCATTTTCTACCTAACTACCCTACCTATCTAGCTAGTAAGCTGAGGGGCTTACATTCTTACCTATTCCACCCTTACCCAGATACAAGGTTGCATATACCCGTGTAACAGGATTCATATACCCCTATAGTTAATCATATACTTTTATATTATATAGAATTTACCAATCATTGCCGCGAATAATTTTCCGGGATATTTGTTGTTTTCCCGTATCTATTTACTCACTTATAAGGAATAACCACTTATAACCGCGTTTTTACCCCTCTTTCGTGTGGTTGCATATAGTATGCCTATAACCGTTATTACTCATTAGACACTGATTACTAAGGAAGTTACTACTAAAAGAGAGTACAGCGGAGATATGTCGCAAAAAATGTTGTTTTTAAAAGTAATTTAAAATGCAATTCACAGGGTGCATATACTTAACTGCCAAAAGAGGGATACTCCCACAGTTACTTTGTTCTAAAAATTGCTATCTGATATTCATTAGCATACCTTTCACTTGTGCCAACCTCTATGCAAACATTTCCATGCGCAGTAGTTTTTCGGTAGCGTCTTACTTTAGTATCATAGACATCGGGGAGTAGTTTTCCTGTATTAGAGCGTGCATTCACATTTTTTCCCTTAGCTACATACTCATAGCCGTAATCAAGAGCTTTCTGTACAAACTCTTCCACTTTATCTGAGAATAGCCTCAAGGTCATTTGCACTACAACTCCTATTTCGTTGGATTTCATGCCAACAAAGCAATCTCCAAAATCATAGAAAAAAGTCAAATCTAAAACACGAACAGGAATAACATCACACTCTTTTTCTATCGTTGGAATAGTAAAAAATGATGCGCCAACCCAATTCGTATAGTATTTTGGGGTAAGCAGTGCTGCACGCTTCTCTTTGGGTGTGTCGAGCGCAGTATCTGCGTTGTTTATGCTCTGTGCAGAGCTAAGTTGGCTAATAACAGCAAATAATACCGTCAAAAAAGAAGTTTTAAATACTCTTGCTACCATTTTAAATTCTAGTTGAGTTAAACAATAAACTTGCATAAACTATTTCTGTCTAATTGTACATAGCTATTCGAATTTTAGAGTATATTTTTCTATCAGTGCATTTATTCTATCTTTCTGATAAGAACAACAAGAACTCTGTTTTAGGAACTCAACTACATCTTCTACACGATACCGAATGGTCTTCCGGCTAATTTGATAATACGTCAATTTACCTTCTGTACGATAATTTTGCAAAGTGCGCTTGCTTACCATTAAAATAGCAGCAACTGCTTCAGAAGTTAAAAGCAAGTTTGATTTATCCATGATTACAAATTATTTAAGACATTAATAGCCTCTTCTTTCTTTTTAGATACCACTTTTGCATAAATCTGAGTGACTCTTATATCTCCATGCCCGAGTAAATCTCTTATAACAGAAATACCTACATCACCCGTTACTAACATTGTAGCAAAAGAGTGCCGGGCTACATGAGTGGATAAATTCTTTGTTATTCCAGCTTTTTTGGCAATCTTTTTCAATTGTTTATTTATTATTGCTGTTGCAGAACTTATAGCATTTAAAGCATCTTGTGCAGAAACTTTTTCAATATCTATTTTTAGAATATTAAAAATATACTTTTCAGGTAAAATCTGCCCACTATTAATTTCAATTATTGCCCGTCTTCTTTTTAAGATAGACTTAACTACATCCTGTTGAGGTATAGAAAGGGGTTTATCTGTCTTCCGCATACATATTGTTATTTCTTTATCAGTAACATTTCTCCATTTTAGAGTAAGTATATCAGATATACGAATACCTGTAAAACATTCAAAAAGAAATATTTCTCTTGCATCATATAATGGACTTTGTAATTTAAATCTTAAACCCAAAATTTTCTTAATATCTTCTATTTCTAGAAAGACCCTTTCTGTTTGTTCTCGTTTAAATTTTATCTTCCGAAACGGATTGCTTGTTTCATCCAAGTCATAGTTCCGAAAAATATCCCCTACTAATTTAGCTAAAGCTTTCATATTTACAGTAGTCGTATTCCTGTTATTTCCAAGGTTATTCATTAAATAGTGTTCATACTGGTTTATAAAATCCAATGTTATAGATTTAACAGGTAAGGTATCTTTCCTCACGTAAAAACGTAATTTCTTAATAACCGATTTATTTTTCATATATGTAGCATGTTTGCCGTCTTTATATAATTGCTCAATATATTTATCAGCATACTCAAATAAATCGAATGAGTTCCTATTATTTATCCTGTTGCGTATAGTGGAAATACTGACAGAGTCATTTGCTAAAGTTAAAAGACGAGCTTCCTCCTCTAAACGGGCTCTCTTCTTGGCTATATCAGCATTAAACAATTCTGCATTGGGATGTTGCTTCTTTACACATTGTCCTTTTGCATCCCAATATTTAGGATCGATATGCAATAATGTTTTGTACGTTGTTTGTCTGTCCTTCGTGATTCTCAAACAAATAGGCACTTCGTTAGTAGATTTAGACAATTTATTCTGCCTAATTACTACTCTGAATTTTGTTACACTCATTTTCTTCAAAATTAATTTTACTAATATTTTTATTCAATGTTTTTTTGTTTCCTGTCTTTGACGGCTAATAGTTTTTTTATAACTTTGCCAACGTTTTAAAAAGGGGTATACCTAACAGGTAAAACATAGGTAAAACATTTATGCTCCATTTTAGCAAAGCATACAATTAAAAAATGAAAGTTGCAAATCACTCTACCCCGATAAAAGATTGAATATGAGCAACCAATTTATTGTTGCTAAAAGATATAAGAAAAAGAGTGCAATCCATTTTAGAACTGGTGGCACCACCTTCTTCTCTTGAAGAATCGGAATGTAGCGCAGTTGGTAGCGCACTACGTTCGGGACGTAGGGGTCGGGCGTTCGAATCGCCTCATTCCGACAGACACAATAATAACACGCTGTATTTCAGTGTGTTATTATCATTTTAAAGGAGATGCCGGGACGCAAACGGGACGGTTATTATTTACATATTTGTTTTTGCAGAAAAGCAAAAGCAAATAAAAAAAAATGCCTACACTCAAAGAAATTCAAGGCTATACGCCCCCAGTATTACATGCTGGAAAAGATTGGTATATTGACTTTTACGCATTTAATCCTGTGCATGGCGAAATGCGACGAAAAAAAATCAAACTAAACCACATTAGCAAAATTACCGATCGCAGGAAATATGCAAAAGACTACATTAATAGATTAGCCGAAAAGCTAGCATTAGGATGGAACCCATGGATTGAGAAAGAATCAGGAAATGCTTATCTACTTTTCAAGGATGTCATAGACAACTACAGGACTTTTCTCAATAAGATGCTCCGGGATGGGCGTTACCGGCAAGAAACGCTCAAATCATATAGCTCCTACCTACATAACATGGAACTCTTCAACGAGCAGAAGAAAGTGCCTATTATCTATATATATCAGTTTGACAAAGACTTTTGTGTGATGTTACTGGATGAAGTATATATTACGCGTGATAACACAGCTTTCACGCGTGACAATTACCTTGGATTTCTCAAGTCTTTTTCTTCCTTCTGTCTTAATCATAACTATCTCACAAAAAATCCGACAGAAGGAATTAGTTCGCTCGGAAGAAGGGGAAAAAAGAAGATAAGAGATGTTATTAATGAAGATCTACTGAAGAAAATTTACGGCTATTTACAAGAGACCAATTCTCATTTTTTGTTAGCAAGCTATATATTGTATTACTGTTTTGTGCGTCCAGCAGAGATGACAAGACTTAGATTATCTAATATAAATATAGAGAAACAAACATTGTATTTAGAAGATACCATTTCAAAAAACAGAAAAGATGGAATAATCACTTTACCCTCTAAGGTAATCTCTCTTATGGTTGATCTCAATATATTTTCTTATCCTAATGATTATTATCTCTTTTCCGATGGATTTAAACCGGGATCCAAAAAGAGATCAGAAAAGATGTTTCGAGATTATTGGGCACACTATGTTAGAAAAAGGCTGAAACTCCCTGAGAAATATAAATTCTACTCCTTAAAGGATACCGGTATCACTAATATGTTAAGACAGTATGACGTACTGAGTGTAAGAGATCAAGCCAGGCACAGCAGCATACTTATGACAGATATCTATACCCCACATGACATCCAAGAAGCTAATGATCTTATTAAAAATTACAAAGGGATATTTTAAAGGATTCCACAGATATAAAAAGCCCCACCAAATGGCAGGGCTTACATAAACAATGGTACCTAACCGCTTCTACTCGATTATGATTTGATTAGCTTAAACAAGCCGAATATCCAACTTGTTCGCTTGTTAGTCCAAACAATCAAGGCGACTATTGCCAATACCCAAAAGATACCACCCGTCCAGATTAGCGTTGTCTGTAACCAAGATAACTTCTTTTCGACGGTAACAGTCTTAACTACTTCTACCGGGTAAGGAATGGAATCACGCTTCGTCACGTTTACAGTATCCCGGATGAGCTTATCCCGATACTGATACTTGTATTGGTATTTATAAACGGTATCACCCTTGATAAGTATGTAAATACTATCCTTGTGGTAGATGCTATCGTACTTTATCCGGTTGATATAGACACTGTCATGTTTGACTGTTTCAATCGGCACATATTGCGTTCGGCATGACATGCACACCGAAGCAAGTAATAAGATATAAAGCAAGCGTTTCATCGTTATTCAAATATTACCAAGTCCTTATACTTATCCGGTATAACTAACTCCTTCACAAAAGCCCCAATCGGAACAAGTGGATGTTCCCTTCCCTTGCTGTCTATAAAATCCGCTACAGGCCCAATACTCTGAAATCTGTAAGGCTCTTTAGTAATCGTTACAAATTCGTTGCCATGGGGATACCATACAACCTGTCCTACTTTTAAATCTTCATTTTTCATATTTTTTTGATTTAAGTAAATCCCACCCTTTATGTACATCTTCCATCACTGCCGGTACTCCGTTTTCAACTTGTGATATTGCAGCGGCCATCGCACACATAGTTGCTTTGTCCTCAATGTCAATCACATAGGTAGACGGTACCTGCATTTCTTTGCATACGCGGGTGATATATGCACTCGTATTGTTCTCATTTTCTGGTGCCCAACGGTTTATCAGTTCAGCCACTGTCTTTAGATTGTACAACTTACGGTAGTTCTGTAGCAATTTTATTAGTGCGCGGTAGCCGTAAGCCATCGTTTTAAACTGCTTAAAGCTCTTATCCTTAGATGGTACAATCTCACCCTGCCAAACAGTTGAACTGTTCCGGATATTACCGGGATTATTATTCCTGAGTCCTCTAGGTGTGCTCATTTTATACCTCCTTTTTATAATCAATTTTATCCCCTAAAAATTTAAGCAGAGGTTTAAACACCGTATCCCAACTAACTAGCGATACAAAAAACGAATAGAATATCACTACTCTGTCGGCACCAAGCATGCAGGCAATACACCCTAATACAACTCCAAGGATTACAGCAATCGCACGTTTTTCCCATGTAGGGACGGCTTTACTTCCATTCATGCTATCAATCATCTTAATAGCCATATATGTAATCAAATTGACTACAAACATGTACGCGAAGTCAAAATGACTAAGCAAATCTTTAATAAAATCAATAATCATTTCCATTATAATAAATATTTTTGAATTACATAAATCAGGAATGGAAGGGTTACGCTGCCAATACCGACGGTTTTCCAGTAGAACACCTTCAACTCCATTACCTTTTTCTCCAAGTCAGCCACACGTGTTGCCATACCGGTTGCACCTGTCGGTGAACCTTCAAGAGCTAATTTTACTTCGCTGATATCCTTTTTAAGCTCTTGTATGGTATCCGAAAGCCCATCCAATTTTTTAAGTAAATCCCTTTCCTCCATTTCTTTCTATTTTTAATTATTAATTAATACCCATTCAATCGCTTTGCTATCTATTAATCTTTCCGTAGGGTAAACTGAACCTGGCTCACCTACCAAACATTTAAATTTGAGAGGAATAAAATAATCAACTATTTTGCTCTGCAATGATACTTCACCGGTCGCAGAATTAAGGGTAGCAGCATATTCATTCACATAAATAGAACTGCCAAAACTACCATTTACTATATTAAATTCTATCCCCTCATATTCGATTGATCTTGGGAGTATTATATTTACATGTCCAACTACATCATCTATTATTCTCATATTATCAAATTGGACATTAAAACCAGACAAATCGAAATCAAGAGAAAAACTATAAGTAGGAGAGCCTCCTGACATTTGCCCGTAATTAGAATAATTGAATTTATTAATATGTACAGGGGGCGTAGCAATACTTCCGCTATACCTGTATTCGCCATTTATAGGGTCTAAGATAAATTTCAATAGCCCCTGATTTAATCCGTATATTCCTGTACGCAAAATATCATTTATCTTGATGCAATCCCTACCCAAAGCGATGCCGGTTAGTTTTCCATTACCATCCTTCGTGCCGGAAAATATCTTAGGGGAAACGACATAATCATCACCGATAAGAGTTTTATTGGTATTCCAATCATTAATCCAATCTAGAAGATTGGCGTCCGTCCCGTTCATGCCTTCAGCTTTTACTCCGGTATCAACGCCACCGACAAACCAGTTACCGTTCTCTCCAATGGCAGGCTGCAATGCTTCCTTTACATCTTCGTCGAGGTTGGCCCATGTGAGTACTACGTTTCCAAGCGTGGTAACATATTTGTTCTTCGTTACATCCCATTCCCATGAAATTGCACCGCCGGCAAGATAGCCAGACTTATCGTTTTTAAATTGTGCTGAACCGTTGCCAAACTCTGCCGTACCATTCGGATAAATGCAATAGGTTGTAACGCCATCGTCATTTACACCTTTTATCATGCCGTTTTCCACATACAAACCTTTTAATCCATCGGTGCCGGGTATATTACCACCGACACGTATCTTCACGCAATTAGTCCAGTCTTTAGAATTTATACCGAACATGACATCAATAGCCGGCTGATCCTGCTCATCTGCGTGAATATAAATTGCCGATTGCCGGGCTGTGTTTTCCTCGTTTCCGAATTGTATGATTTCGTCTCCAACCTCCGGGATTGATGTGTATTCTGCGAACTCCGTCACCGGGATATGGATAATCGAATTGCTTTCAATATAAGAAATCTCGACGTGATATAGTTTTTCGCTATTGGTAAAGGTCTGGCAACGAATAAAATCTTTGTCTTGAAAAGACATATCCCCCTCGATGGTGATCATGTATTCTGTCCCATCATCTGACATGGACACAGTTTTAATCTTCCCCTGTGCCTGTGAGATTGCCAATGCACCGATAATAGCCCTTATCTTAGAGATAATCATCTCATAAACAGTCATAGTTCCACGGACGCGCAACGAATCTATTTCAAGCATCCACTTACCTACGGTGTATTCCCATATCTTCCATCCATACCCAGCAAAACCTGATAAAAAGTGCTCAATATACTCCTCTCCGGCTTTCTTAGCCGAACAAAGGAACCCATAAATACCAGTGCTTAATAATCTAGCCATTGTTTACCTCCTTATATTCTTCAGGTATGTCGATCTCTTCGTAGTCCTCTGGAGTTTCCAACTTTGGTTCATCTAATTTTACACCACCTATATAGTAAGTGTAGCCAAGATAAACCTCTTGTCCTGAGATCATTTTATCAGATATCCTCCGAAGTACTTTCCCTTCGGATGCTCTGATGACTGTTGTCTTTACTTCTGTTGTTTCCATATTTTTAAATTAAAAAGCATATTCAAAAATTCGACTTGCCAAAGCGCTCCAATTAGTTGCTGTTCTATACGCATTACCACTTCCTACAGGTACGTATATATTGCAAGGACTATCTTTAAAGTTACTTCCTCCCTCTAAGGATGGTGGAATAACAGCTTCTATATAAACTTTTATCAGATTTGGACAATCCTGTGCAAAACCATCTCCTAATATAGAAATTACACCGTTACCTATGTGAATTTCCTGTAAAGCGCTTCCTTTAAATGTAGAATCTGTCCAAGAATAGCCTATTTGTGTGCAAGTGTTTGGTATTTTATTTATTGAAGATAGTTTTGGACAATTTGAAAAACCTCCTAATCTTGTTATTGCCGGCGGAAATACGACTGTTGTTAAATTAGGACAGTCACTAGCGCAATTTGAATCTACTGTTACCATATTCCCCATATCTAGGACTTCTAGGTGCTGGTGATTTTTCCATACATCTCTTGGTGCTCCTGTTGTAGAATTTCCAACATATAATTTTTTGCAGTTCGACCCCAAAATTTTGTTGTAACCCCAATTGCATGACAATTTGTTAAATTCAAATATTTCGACGGCTTCATATAATGGGTCGTCGTGACTATCTGTAAAATTCCGATTTACGGCGGCTTCAGCTTCCGATATGCCACCATCTCCGTTAGAGTCCCAATACAAACAAGCCCAAACTCTAAACTTATCGTCTTGGAATCGTATCCAAGGATTCCCTGTTATATTTAGAACTAGCTTTGTAAATATGGCCCGCAGTGCATCGACTGAATCCTGATAATAATTTGAATTAACGGTCAAAGTTCCATCCAAAACAGGATACTCATCATTTCCACTAACTCCATTGGAATCAAGCCCTTCATAAGAACCATCCGCTAACTTTGCCAAATAATCTAATATGGAATAAGTATTGTAAGTTTCATTGAAACCTACCGCTCTTACATGTTTTAAAAGATGGGAGCTTCCTTGAGATTCTTGTGCTGCCAACACATTTGACAGCAACTGCATTGGGCTTAATAAGTCGCAATCTTCGATAAGAAAGTCAGTTATATTTGGAAGACATTCTGTTATAATTAATCCGCTTGTTGTTAGCCTTGGGAAGTTCTGCAATATAAGATACTTATTGTTAGCCGGATATTCTATTATTTCTACGCCTCCTCCTGATGGAAGTTTAATCTGACTTAAATTAGTTCCTTCAGCTCTAATCTCTCTGATATTAACACAAGCGGATAAATCAAGTACTCCCTGCAATGTAGATATACGAGAAAGTAAAATCTTTTGCAGAGAACCACAATCCGATATAGTAAGACCCGTAATAGAGATTACAATTGTTTCTGTCTTGCTGCCAAGAATAAGCTCGGTAAGCCTTTTCCCGCGGACGATCATAGTTCCGGAGACATTCTTATCATACCATTTACCTATACTCAATAACCAACTTGCAGCCTGTATCGCATTCTGTTGGTCAGCAGAACCACCTAAATCAATTGCCATCTGACAAACTTCTCCGGCAGCAGTCCTAGCACCCTGCACAATGGATGTACCATTAGCTATGGCAGGATACATGTTAAATGCCGGTGTAATTTCGTAGTTAATAGTATTCCCAGCTGCACGAACAATAATTGTGTCAGTTCCCCCTGTAGAGAATAAACCATAATTATACTTGGACATAATGTACATTATGCGCTTTTTAATCCAAGCCGTTTCAGCACTGTAAAAATCCCCATGCGATTGGGTTATTGGGTCTGTGTCGTTTACATAAGACCCGTTAATGTATGCAAGTTTGGCGTTCTCAAATCTTTTAGCATCAGCATTAACCACTGTTGCCGGAAAATAATTTTTAATTCCGAGATAGTATTTCTTATAAAAAGCATAAACCTTATCATAAGGAGTGCCTGAAGATTGTCCGCAAAGAGCTTCCATCGATGAAAGCATTGTTTTCATTCCGGCAATGATATTAGCCTTATAGCCTAATTCAAGCAAATTCCAGAATACAGATGTTTCCCCGTTCCACATCGGCTGCCCGTTGGAATAGAAATCGTGCATCTCACAATAATAGGGTTTTCTATCCTGACCTTGATTGTCGATTGGGAAAATTGTATCAGAGTCATCTAACCGCCATTTCCATTTAGAACCACTTAACCCAAAATTATACGGATAGGTATTCTTTGCTCTTTGGTCGGTTCCGGCTGTAAACTCCGTAAAACAGTAATGTAATACTGCATCTGCAATATCCCAATAAGTTGGAGCTGTGGCAACAAACAGTTGCGTTCTTGCAGTTATAAACAATGCGTTTAAAGCATCGTCCGTATAACCACTAATATCAGATGGTAAGTATGCCGATAGCTGAGTCTGTAAATTAATCTGCCCGTTTCCAATATCAGATGGAATAAAAATTCCTTCCGTTGGCTCATAATAATAAAGATTGTATCTGTTTGCATCTCCACTTTTAGAAATCCAATACTCATAACCGGTTCCTCTATAAGTTATAACAGCCGCATTTAATTCTGCCAATGTACCATTAAAAGGTTTAATCCTATTACTACATACATAAACAGCGTTATAAGCATCTATCCATTTTTGTGTAGAAATTGGTTCTGTTCCAGCACTGTTCAATGCACCACTATCAAAATCCCAGCAATTAGTATTATTATATTGAAAAGCCTCTTCGTCTGGATTATAAGCCCAATAAGATTTATTTTTATCCCAAGGTACTCTAAATAATGCACCTAAAGGAGCGTTATCTGAACCTTCTATTGAAATAAGATTAGGATATAAAGATGTATCATAACCAAAACAAGAAGAATCGCCCTTATCTGGTCCAAACGTAAATTCTCCCATACAAGTGTACACATACTGCCCCTCTTCATTCAATTGTTTAGAAAAACCAATAAAAGGCTCATTATAGACTGTAACCCGAACCTCACTGTTTGCTGTTATAGCATCGTTTGTCAGCCCTTGATGCTTGAACAGGTCTGTATATGCAGCAACAGACCCAGCCTTGTGGTCTTGCATAGAGGAAGCCCAGTTCTTCTTAGCAGTCAACTTGCTGCTCTTTGGAACTCCGAGGTACATACGTACTTTTTTAGTTTCCGTTGTCCCGTCGGCATAAGTGACTGTTGAAGTTTGAGCAACACCATTGGCATCTTTCCCTTTATTTAAAGAACCTCTTACATTCCATTCATAATATTTTTTAGAAGAAGTTCCTTGCCCTTCCCAAAGCAGATTAGTGATAGAGAAATTTCTTTCAGGCTTATCCTTGAAATAAACCCACAATCCTCCTGATACGGCTGATGGATTAGCAAGATTAGGAAACGCCTTGTCTATAACAAATACATTATACAATAACTTAGTTGTCTCGAAATCTATGTTATTACCTTCGGCGTCCAAAACATTATTTATTGCAGTCTCAGTCTGTTTTTCCGTAGTGGTGATTAGCTGGTTGATATAGTTCTTTCTGACGGCGCTTTCAGTCAAGGCTGCATTGTACACCCTTATGCCATAGATGTAAAGATTGGAATAGTCATTTCCTAAAACAATCTTACCTGTATTCTTAAAATAGTCATTGTTCTCATAATTGTACTGCCGATTCTTTTTGCCGTTAACATAGATGCATGCAAGATTAAACCCTGCATTACCATAAGCATCCGGCATAACTACTACTGTAAGGCGTATCCTGACATTGTTGTCTATTGGTAAATCCTGTGTTGTACTATCTTGTTTTGATTGTGAAAACATAGAGACATTATCTCCGGAGACTTTTAAACCAATCCTACTGCCATCTGATTTGTCTTCAGCTATAGATATAATATTCTTGCTTGAATCAGAGGCATTTTCTACTTTAAAGTCAATTTCGATTGTCTTACCGGTACGAGCTGACTCCGTGGCAAATGGTTGATAGTTTATCTCCACGGAACTCCTTGCATATAATTTAAGCGCTCTATTTCCATCAGAATCCGCCGACCAACCGTCATTTTTCCAGTTCATTGCATTCCAAACTGCCGAAATAGCCGACTTGTCTACTTCATTGATTATGCTCTTATAGTTGGTCTGGGAGTTGTCCCTTGTCCGGGGATTGATATACAAAGCAGCTCCGGCAGTGGCAGAATACCCCAAGCTATTGTTCACTGCTATAGTTACCGGAGTTATCAGGTTTGAGGAATCCTCATTTAATACAGAGACAACTACCTGAAAGTTGGAATCATCATCAGTTTCCACTTCCATTGGATAGGTAAAAGTATTCTTGGCGTTGGTGACAATTGAGTCATTTTCCGAACGGTAAACTTCCGAGCCATCTTTCTTAACTAGAAACAGGGCATCCGTAGATGTTGATTGGCCATCGTATATAGAATATTCCAATACCGTATTACTTTCCCAATTGATAAGTTGAAAGGATACACTATTTGTACACATCAGCTTAACAGCCTCAGATACCGTCTTAATGCACATTACATTGACGCTAACAGCTTTTGTCTGTATCGTATTTTCAGAATTAGAAAGATAGAAACGTACATTAAAAACCCCGTTTTTACCCGGATGAGGAACAGTATAATTATATGGCGTATCTATATAAGTGGCAGTTCCAAGATTAACAGAATAGGTCTGATTATAGTCTTGCCCGGTAACAGTAACATATAATATTTTACTGATATTACCGTTTATAATCATGGGGATATTAAAATTCCCGGAATACGCAGTCCACCAACTAAAGTTAGGAGCTGAAACACCCAAGGAAGTAAGAGTGACCGTATAAGTTATCGGAGCCGTGGTTTTATCCGTGTTATTACCTGTTATGGTTAACTTTATATTATTAGCTCCGGACGTAAGGTACTCCGAAACTTCTTGTTGAATAGATATATTGGAAGAAACCTCAAATTGCTTAACGACAGTGAAGTCTGAATACCTTGAGTTTTTAACCATCATGGTGCACATGCCGGTTTCGCCCGTTGGTTTATAAGGCTCCGACAGGTCATCTCTATACTGAGATATAAACGAAAAATCAAGTATGCAATCTTCTCCTAACTGTGTGGCGAATCCTAATGAATCCAAATTGTTCCTTATATACACACTGTACATTGTACCGCCACCTCCTGCAAGTTCTCGCACAATTTGAGCCAAGTTAGCACCTGCCGCCCCATCATAGGCGGTGCCGGACTCTACACCTAGAATAAGAGATTTAGACGGATATAATTTACCGTCGCGCATTTCAAAATCGTACTTTCCATTCGGCAGCAAATCAAAGCTATCCTCAACGTTATCCAGCTCGCCGAGCGTGGATGCACCACCTCCCGTTGCAGAGGATTCTTCGGTGATACCGGCGGCCAGCATTTCAACTTCAGGAGAATAGTCTTCATCATCCGTTGCCTCGGTGGCATTATTGGACATGAGCAGTTCGGATGTGTCGCCTTCTTCGGTCAATGCCTCGGAGATTAGCGTGCGAAGTTGGGAGATGCTTTTGGGAGTCATGGCAGTGATTCCACCTTCAACGGTGAGATGGAAAGGTGTACTATCGTCTTGATCTTTGCGGATGCGCTTTTCAAGCTCTTCAGCAATTAACGCAAACAATTCATCTGCACTTGCCAATTTCCCAAGTACTTCGTTGAAATTCAGCCCTATCTTGGCAAAGTTGCGCTCAAGCTTTAAGCGCACATCTTTACCGGTGTCATTAGCACCATTCCAGGGAATTATATTTTCGTAGAGATTATCCATTTGTCAATTCAAGTTCTTCACCGTTAAATTCCAAGAGTAATGGTTGCCAACATGAGCCATACTCAAGTGTATCAAGATTGATAAAATTCAGCATATAGTCAGAAAAACGATTCGTCTCATTCCGGCTTTGCCGGCGAAGCTTGGCCCGCTCAATTCGGATCACTCCATCGCTTTTTTTACGTTCATAGCTAAAGCTCATGAAAGAGAAGGAAAAATATTCTCCTCTCTCCGTACAAGCTCTCATCTCAGTTATCGCTTTCCAAATATCCATGTAGCAAAAGTATTTAGTTACCGGTACAAGAAAAAGGACAGGTTACGACCGGCTTACGTTATTCTCAAGAACTTCCACTCTCTTAATTGCATCCCTCACTTTGCGTGGGTCAAGACTCCATTCCTTGTCGGAGATCTCACCCAAGATCCTCTTAATATCGACAAGCAGAGTCACTACCTGCGTTTTGTTTTCTGTTGATACAGTGGACGTATTTGCCGTAGAATTAGATACCGATTCTTCAGAATACCCACCAGAATATTTGCCTGATTTAGTCCGGACTTGCTCCAAGATCTGAGTTGTGTTGATCATACGAATAGTACCTTTCTTTTGGGCAACATCAAAGACATCAAGGAATTGTTTGACATGGGGATTTGCCACCCCGTCATGATTTGTCACAAACTCATTCTTATGTACGGGTATCACACCGGCAACATCATCCGGATTACCTTGTTTGGTATAGCCTTCTACATAATCATCAGAGTAACCACCTGATTTCAATCCTTTGGCTTCATCCCGTTGTTCTTTAGCAACGGCTATTTGTGCAGCACCACTTACTAAAGCCGCTGCTGCTGCCGCGGCACCAAGAGCAGGCCCAACGATAGGAATGCCAGCCATAGCCTTATAAGCTTCCATAGCAGCCACAGCCGTACTGGCAGTTATCTGCAAGACGGCGGCTGCAAATTGTTTATCCGCATATTTCTTCTTAACCTGGTTTACAGCTTCCTCTTTTTCTTCTTCCAGTTTAGTCGTGTCCTTGCCGGCTTTTTTAGCGGCGTTAATTTGCTTATCATATTTCCTTGTAACCTTGTTTATTTCAGCATCTTGAAACCCTTGGATTGCAGATGATATACTGCTTGCAATAGTGCTTACAGCATTGAAATATTGTTCATTGGCCTGCAATTTTTCCTGCAGGTATTCATTTGCAATTTTATTTTTTGCAATTTCGTATTCTTCTTCAGAAAGCAATCCCCTTTTATGTTCGTCTTCCAAAGCCTTCAGCTTAAGGTCACGGCTGTCATTAGCAGCCTTAAGTTCATATTTCCTGATCACCTCCGCACGTTCCTCAGCACCTTTCTCTGTAATTGTTCGCTTGGCCTCTTCGTAGGAGGATGCAATCAGGGTTGTATCAAGTCCGGATTTCTTAGCTAAATCGACTTGTGACTGATAAAAAGATTCAAGTGCTGACAGCTGATCTTTAGTAGATGCAAGACTATTGGATTTTAAGAATGAACGATTAAAATTCTGTATTTGCGTAGAGCTATCTTGCACAATCTCTGCACGTTTTTCAGAAATTATCTTTTCAGCTTTAATAATTTCATCTTCAGCTTCCTTAAGTGCATTAGCTTTAGCCTCCCCATTCTGAAATTCCAAATCAGAGACATCCTCCTGATAATTCCTATTAATATCAAGTCGAGCTGAAGCCGATGCTACTTCAATTGCAAGAAGTCTGTTTTTATAATCTCGTTCACTAATAGATCCATCCTCATACTGCTTTGCAAGCTGATTTTGAGCACTTTTTTCGCTCTGATTAATTGCGTCAATTCTCCTATCGCGATATTCCTTAAGCAACTTAAGTCTATTATCTTCAGATATCTTGAGAGTATTATATAAAGTAGCTCGAGTATCAACCTCCATTTTACTAAGCTCAGCCAAATGCTTTTTATCCTTATCTGTAGATTGATAATGCTTAATGATGGCTAATCTCTTAACTTGATATTCAGTTTCCTTCTGTAATGCAGATAGCTGATATTCTGTTTCAGTACGCCCCAATTCATCTGACTTTTTCCTGAGCAATAACAGTTCTTCATTATAAGAATTCTCTTCATTTTGCAATTTAATTTCCCAAGGCTTTTTATCGGCTTTTCCTTCTGGTATATATGCACTTCCATTACTAGAGCTAGGATCATCGGAAATGATGACATCAGACGCTGCGATTTCACTATTCAAGCGTAAGATGGTTCCTGAAATTTGTTTTAATTCCTCATCACGCTTTTTAATTTTCTCATTAATTTCATCGTACCTAGTTGTATATTTTAAGAGTTTACTCGGTCCTTCTACAACTTTAAGATGAGGATTTGCCTGAAGTTCTTCAGCAATCCCCCCATATCCGGCAGAATTCATATCGTTATATACATTTTCTAATTGTGCACGATAAACTTTCCGGCCAATCTCTCCAGCGCGTTTCTTTTTAAGTAAATCCTCAAGCTCATCTTGTGCAGCTTTCAGTCTTATTTGCTTCTCAAGTTGTTGTAGGTATTGTTTAATTGCATCGGTATTATTATGTACTATTTTACCCTCATTCGTAATCATAGCATTATAGCCGGGAATTATTTTTTTCAGTTCTTCAAGGTATTTGCGCCTAACAGTGAGAGATGCATTCTCATTGTTGATAGCAGTCACCAACCTGTTAACCTTGGCCTCTTGTGACCCGTAATCATCTTTTACCTTTTCTGCTATTCTTTGGTTAGTTTGCATAGAGACTGACACCTCATCTACCTTTTTATGAAAAACAGTAAAGTATCCAATTAAAGCCGTAGCACCAGCGATGGCTACACCCCACCAATTAACACTTTTCAATACTACTAAAGCGCGGGTGAGCCCATTAACAGTTGTTGTGTTTATCTTTATCAAACTATTAAACAGAGCGGTCGTCATGGTACATGCTTTAACTACAACAGTATACGCTACAATTGCAGATATAAGAGAGAAAATGGCCCCTTTATATTGAAAAAAGACTGATATTATCGTACTTAATCCTTTAACCGTCAAACTACCAGTAGTTATCATATATTTCATTACTGGCATAAGCTTTTCTCCTAGTTCTACACGTACATCAGCATATCTTTTCTTTGCTTTCTCTAATTCTGCCTGAACGGTTGTATTTTGCACGTTATATTCATTTATAATGCTCGTACCTTCGCGATAAGCCTCATTCGCCAATTTTTGAGCATCCCGAATATCATGTATTTTTCCGGCCATTGTAGCGATAACTCCAGATGCCCTTACACCGTCAAGTCCCATGTCCTTAAACATGGGTGCCAATTTATCAAGACCACCCTTTTTATTAAGAGTCTCAAGAAATTTCAAGACAGCTTCATTGGCATCTGTTTTAATCAAGGAAGTGAACTCTTTTACACTCTCACCCGCCATTTTTGCAAACTTAGCCGGCTCCTGATACATTTTAAGAAGAAGTGTTTGGAATGCAGTGGCAGCCATTTCTTGCTGTTGCATGTTCTGATCCAATACGGCAGCGTACCCTATAATATTCCCTTGAGCAATACCAGCCTGTTTGGATGCTCCCGCAACACGAGCAGTAAATCCAACCAAGTAAGCTTCCGCGGCACTAGATGCTTGTCCGACTGCATTAATAGCACTACCTGTCGCTAACATAGCTCCTCGTAATCCTATTTTTTTATCTTCACCAAACATTTGTGCTAACTTGCCGATATTCTTTACTGCGTCCTCACCAAGATCTTCTCCCAGGGCAACATTAATCATATTGGCGGCATCCACAAAATCCATCACATCTTTTTTCCCGGTAATACCAAGTTTTCCGGCATCACCCGCCAAGTCATTAAGTTTAGTCCGAGCTGTCCTTGTGTCCATCTGCTTGAACTCTTCATTCAAAGCCTTGACTTCCTCTTTGGTCATTCCGGTATATTTCCTTACTTGACTTTCAGCTTCTTCCACTTCGGCAAACTCATCGACACACGCCCTTGATGTAAGTACTACTCCGGTAAGAGATGCAATCAAGCCCGCTCCCATTGCCGCATACCGATTAAATCCGTCTGCTACCTTTGATATGGAAAAGCGGGTCTCATTCGCTTGCACTTCAAGTTCTCTCATCCGCTGTTTGGTCTGGATGTAATCAGCACGGACCTTCCGCCAACTTTCAGTTTCCGGAATGGCCTTATCCATCTCGCGTTTAAGAGTTCTAGCACCGTTTTTTAGATCGGTATAAGACAAAGCAGTTTTCCCAACTTCCTTCCGCAGTTCAGAGTAAGTTTTATTTAGTTGATCAAGCTCAGCTTTCTTAGCTTTATACTCTGGAGTACTTTTTTTGCTGTCTTGATCCATTCTCTGCATTTCTTCACGTAATGCAGAGATTTTCTCTTTTGTCTCAACCAGTTTAGTTTTAGCGTCCGAATTGTCAATCCGGATTGCCATTCTGAAATCACTTATACTTATAGCCATACCATCACAAATTATATGACAAAAGTACATTTGCCGGCATGCTCGAAAAAGGACATAAAAAAGCGGTTACTCATCACAAGCAACCGCTCCGGAAAAATGAACAAAAAAGATATCACTCATCTAGCCATCGTCCATTATCAAGCCATACACCACCGTCTCGCCACTTGCCATCATTCAAAATCCAGCGTGCATTAGCTTCAGTATCACTTATATTTATAGGGCAAAACACTCCTTTCCAAGACCCTTTTCGTCCTCCGGCATCAAGCACAAAATCCATTTCCTTACATATATACCTTTTGTTACGAATAATAAAGATACTCCGAATGTCATAGAGGTTAGGATCATAAGATTCAAATGTATATTCCCGTTCAAAGGAGATATCATATGTACTTTTAAAAAGTGCATCAGAAAGAATATCCAACTTCATGGATTCACCCTCAGTGCTCATCGGAGCATTTTCCTGCGTAGTACGATATGGGATAATAAAGCCTTTGTTGAGTATTTCGTCTGTGTAAACAGTAGGAAAAGGAGAATTAGTTAGGATAAAATAGCCGCTGGATCCAGTTCTATAATAGGCCAGTTGATTTTTTATTCCTGTGTAAAATCCTGCAAAGAGCGTACTTTTTCCAGAACTGGAGCTGTTACTCTCAATCATGGATTCAAGACTTTGGGTCGTCTCCTCTGTCGCATCTCCTTCATCAGAACTTACCGGATTCCCGTTGGATTCTGTAATAGATGGAATAATCTGATTAAAAGAGGTTGAAATATTGGCCCCGTCTTCAATTCTTAAACCATCCACTGATACTATATCAAGTCTAACCGGAATGATATTCAAAGACACTTTATCATCGGAAGTTTCGTCTCTAATCAAGTCGGCAAATTCATCCACCGGACAAGCATAATAGGTAGTAAACAAGTCGCCTTTTGCATCCGTCTTTTCATAGGATGCGCGAATGTACTTATCTCCTGTACTTTTATCAATAACAATATCTGTCCCGGAAGCATTATTATGTTCAATGTATTCCCTTACGTCCGTATAAGAGTTCTTTTCTACCTTAGTTGCAAGTTTAAGGACATCTTCAGACAAGCGCCGTTTCAAATAGTAGCTATCAGACGGCAACTCATACGTTAGGTTTCTCATGCCAAGATTTACATCTACATCGTCATCGGCATATTCTTGTTCGTACGCATCGACAATATCCCGCATATATGCAACCGGAGCATTTATGTAGTAAGATGACGACAAAAGGATACGCACACTTTTGCCTTTTGAAGAAATGTAAAAAACTAACCCATATAATTTCTCCACTTCCTCCAAGAACTCTTTTACAGTCCATCCTGGCAACATTTCGGCATATTTAAGCGTATTTTGTCCATGTAGAAGTATTTGACGTTTCCACGGAGTGGATGCCAACTGATTTTCCAAGATTGTATATCCGAGGGCTAAAATCACTTTCTCAATATAGAAGCACATAAATGGCATTGGAATATAGATATTGCCATTTATCTTTTTAAAAGAATATTCGCCCTCCCTTCCGGAACTAACAGTATAGACTTTCTGTACGTTATTAGCCACATAATCACCGACCTTAACCGGAGGGAAATTATAATCAGCATCAGGATAAGACTTTGATAAGAATGAAGCTAAGTCATCGGGTATGGTTGCTTCGCCCATATCAAGAGACTCTATTTCTTTGTCGGATCCAATAAAATAGTTCAGTTCAGAATTGCCGGATGCCAACTGTATAGAAACGGTTTCATCCGTCCATCCGGTTATTATCTCCGTGCCGTGACAGTAGATTCGATGATCAGACATCAATAAAGCCGTTCTATTATTACTTATTTCCGACAGGGAATTAATTCGGTGCAGATGCTTGTACAACTCTGCATTTATCGGATTAGACAAATTCAGAGTTATATCATAAGTATATTCACCGTTTTTTGTAATAAACGGATTCTCTATTTTCGTTTCGATGGAAAAATTCTGTGGCAATACCACCTGTACACCGTCAATAAACAACTCAGTCATAGTCCTTCAGTTTTAGTCCTAAGCTTAATCCATTATAACCGCCAAAGATGTCATATTCCCATTCGGTAATCATATCCTCGTCGGCATCAATACTGCCGCATGAACTGCGTTGTTGCAATTCGTCCTTCATGATCTGCATTACCCGCTGGATCTCCGCGTAATGCTGGATCTCCTGCTCATTATCCTCGCTCCCGGAAGGAACCTTTTCGAGAAGGAAAAATAACACCTGATTCTTTTCGGTATGGGCATCAGTAGAACCTTTATAGCTTGAGTCCGGATAATTAGCACATAGGAGTAATCCCGCCTTATCTTTTAGTTTCTTCGTCAAGTGCCCTTCTTTGGTCGCCATAACGATCTCATCTATTTTTTTCTCACTTTGCTCATTCACTGCATGTTGCAGCTCAATGAGATATTCCCGGTAACGTATAATATCAATCATAGCTCCAACATATTATTTTGAGACGGATCCGCCAGACGGAAAGTAAACTCAATGGACTTTAAAATGTTGGCATATTTATCACGCTCATATTTTTGTTTAGAAATAATAATAGGCAGCCAGTCTCCATCCTGGTAAACGGACACTTCTTGCGCATTAAGCATGTCATGCCATAACTTATAATCACTTTGCAAAAAGACAACCCCACTATTAGCTGTATATTCATCGGATACTTTCAATCCGAATTTCCGGTCTATCCCATACATGGAAGCCGTTTCGCTCTCGTTGTTGCCTGAGATACTTAACCCACCGACAGCCGACAGCGTTTCCGGCATATCATAGACGTTCTTATACCGGAACAATCTCACGTCAAGATACTTGGAATTATCTATCAGAAACTCATATTCATAGCCGTTGCAAATAACAAGATATCTAATGATGCCAATCCCTACTAAAGACATTATCCGGGATGGAGATACATCTATTGTTGCCGGGGCGGTACTTCCGGAAGAAGGAACATCCAACAATGTAGCTGTAGCGGAACTCCCGTCAGAGCTATATCCGGTAACAGTAACATGTAAGGCCGGTGCGAGAAGCATACTCACATATTCAAGACATCCGGTACGTGTCACTTTTCGGTTAACCTCAGACAGCCATCCGGGTATAGAAGCATCCTTCTTTGTCTTCATCCGGGAAAATATAACATAGCTAGACGCGTCTACAGTGCCGTTAATCAGGAAAGAAAAAGTACCGGCGGCATCACTCTGCCAAGAGGTTTCTCCGGTGCACCACACGCCCCACAAAGCCAGCTCACAGAATTTGCCCAGATTGCGAATAACAACCTGGTTGTTTTTATCCGGAACATACTCTTCATCAAGTATTGTTTTCCCACCATATTTTACAGCAAAGGCTATTGACACGTCGGTATCAATAATATAATCCTGCATGGTAGCACAAAATTCCTTCGCCCGTGGTCTTTGTATCACATTCATACACGGAAGTATTTATTTCTTATGTCATTCTTCGGAATCATTTCATAATCGATGATGGCGTTGCCGTCACGAGCCTTTTTCATTTCATCCGTCCATATTGCGCCATCATCCGCCATCCATCGCGCTACCCGTTCGATGTCTTCGAGGGATGCTGGTTCACTCTCACTCATTCCGCTTTGGGCAATGAACCGACGGACCACCCCTCCGGGGATCAGTGACAACGGAGTCCGGCGCAATGCCAGGCTCATGGCAAGCAGGGCCACAGCCTTGCACGCTGCAAAATGCGCATCCGTTTCCGGATCCTCCGATTCTTTTAACAAGTCATCCCATCCGGTACCATAAGCCCGCTTCACCGTCAAGGCCTGTGCTTCGCGGATAAATGGGAGCATTATCAAGTATATCCGCTCGCTCCTGTCAATAGGGAAATAGCTGTCAAAAGACGTTCCATTGCGAATAATAAGCGTCTGAGACAACTTGTATAAAGAGCTATTCTGCCATTCTGCAATATTGTTAACATTGAGATGGCGAATAAGAGAATCTACCGATTTGTAATAATCATCCAAATGGATGGCATCATCCCGATCCAATTGCCATTCCCAAGGTAGCTTTTCACTATTGTCAGTTGCGACCTTAAATTTACGGCCATCGTCTTCGTGGCTGAGGTCATTTTTACGATACATGCGCAGGGTCGAAATCAAAGCAATAGGCCTGCGAACCAACCTTACAAGTGCATCATCCGTATTGGTTTCATAAGCGGATTCCGCCAATTTTACAACAGCATCGCCGACCAATGCCTTTAGCTCATCAGTTGCTGCATCAATCTCACCCTTAACTTTGTTAAAGTCATTGGTGGCAAAGTAATTTCCTGTCAGCTCCCTTAATTCGGAAGCTCCTTTATTGTCTTTATTGAATAACATAGCTATGTTTTTTTAAGTAAAGAATCGGCCCGTTGTTTATCATCAAGCAGCTTAAGCATAATCTTAAGCAACAATTCATTATCCGCGGACTGGACGTTGCCGAAAATACCACTCTCGGCAACGGAAAAAAGAATGCTATTCATGCCTATATCCTGCTTGCCACCGGAAGATGCTGAGTTTCGTTCGAAGATCGAAGAAAACGAAACCTGTTTGCCGTCAAGAATGAAGTCTCCCTCTATCAGATACTGACAGAAATAGGCAAACCAGCAATATATGCCCCACATTATCCATTCGGGCATAAGCTTCATTCTTTCAGCGTATAACGTCGTGCGCGATGGATGAAAATCTTCTCGGTATTTGCCATCAAACTTCTTGCTCCGCGGATCCATGCCCGGAAGACGGTATAAAGTGCCACACAACGCACGGAGAGTGATAACATCTTTATCCTGATTATACAAGTTCATTAGAGTGACCGCATGCCTGAACTCGGCAAAGGTGAGATCGGCACCATGACTGAGTGGGCCCCGATATCTACCCCAAGACGGCAGGAGATTCACTGTAGAGTCATATATAAGCTCTACCTCTTTGCCATCTTCAGACACCTGCCACATCCAGTCCAATGTTTCCGTTAGTTTGTCAATCAACACTAAATCGTCCACATTCTTTTCGCCAATTCGACAACCGCGGTTAACCAACACAAACCGACACCATTCACGCTTGATGTCACGCAGAGTAATACCTACACCGACATAAGCAAGCTTACTTCTTATTTTAAGAAGATGCAACCACTCTGCCGGTTTAACTTCTTCCCAGCATTCCGGAAATTGAATATCTTTTTCTTTCATAACTACACCTGGTTGGTAGGACGGTCGGCTGCCGTCACGTTATCTTCTTTGTTGATTATCTTACGGTAAATACCCATGAACACACCTTTTTTATTCGGGAAATTGATACGGATAGCATCATTCAGAGCCTCCAGTGCTATTTCTTCCGGGATCTGAGTGTCGGCGCCGAAGAATATCTTGAGTGCATAAAGCATCTGGCTGCCACTGTCGGACTTGCCATCAATTATAATGTTGGCCAAGGCAGGAGATAAACCGAAACCACTTGTAGTCGAACTATCAGCTATCCGTGATATCTTAGCCTGGGCTTCAATGTACTTGTCAATGTTCATTTCTATCGGCTCTACCTTCCAACTCTGCACATGTCCGTCCTGATCGACAAAGTCTACGCATGAAAAGAACTTCCCGGCATTTTTGGAACCGGCCATGACGTCTGCGATCTTTTTAGTCACTTCATCCTTTAACCGGTCAAGTTCCTTGTCAACTTGAACATCCGTCCATTCCGGATGCACTAATCGTACACCATAATCTTTTTGAGCCCAATATTCAGCCGGAGAATGAACAATATAAGCAGCTGCTATCATATTCTCATTCAAGTGACGGATAATCTCAGGCAGGTTGTTGGCATTTTCAAGCCAAGGGACAGAACCATAAAAGCAGGATATCGCATACATGTTACGACCGAAGCTGCGCATGCAATGGTATTTTATTGCCGTCTCATACCGTGCCGGATGCCATTTATCGAAAGCCGGATATTTCAGGAAAGTACGGCTACGATATCCGTCAAAATCACCAGTAAGATATGCTGTAACATCTTCCAATCTCCGGCTGTCATTGTCCGGCCATAGCAAACGACAGTCATTGCTATGCAGGCACTCAAGACGGGATATCCAAGGCTTACCAATCCGGACTGATTTACCGGAATAATACTTTGCGAACACCCCTTTCATGTGCGTATATTCTACAAATGCATCACGTACATAACCTCTGTAGTCCCATGTATCAAGCCAGGTCTGAATTTCATCATCAACTAGCCATTCCTGCACCCTTTCGTTGTTTTCTATCTTGACCCGATAAAGCATAGGGCCTTGCCCATATAGCAATCCTGTTTTACGATCCAAGATGCCGGGGCCGAGATTGTTCCGCTCAAGCAAATTACGGATGGCATTCGGCATATTATTGTCAATACCCCAGGGAACAACCCGTTCACCGGCAACAGTAACAGGATCTCCATCCCAATTACGTGTTTCACCAAATAATTGGCTCACTTCTGTACTCCAATTCATGTTAAGGGCAATTTGCCCTACATCAGTGCCCATAAAGGCATAATTCCCTATTTTTTTCTCTATTTCAGCCATTATGTATTGATATAAAGTCTTGTTGTATTCACGATTAAATTACCACAATATTCCCGTACAATCTCAACCAGTTCCGGAATATGTTGCTCAATCACCGGATTAAACCACGGTTTGGGCTTACGCTTCCATTCCTGATTCGTTTTTTTTGTGATAATTACGGTACCACCTTCCATATTGTAGCCTTTTCCAACACCAAGATGTACATATACGCCTTCAGGTTTAAAGCTGAAGCCAACACTTGTAATTTCTTGCCCTTGCTGTACATTTTTCCCATAGTGCCGATAAGTCTGCTTCATCGAGGCAGACAAACGATCGTCGTTTTTGATCCAACGAGCAATGCTGTAAAGCAAAGCATCATTAACTCTCTTACCCCATGCCATAACTTGCGCGTTAAACTCAGCAACAGCCTCTTTGTCAAGTTCCCGTTGATGCTGCTGAGTAATACCGGTGTCACCCTCCATAATAACTTCAATAGGGTAACGATCACCCTTAAAGCGATTAGTTTTATTTCTCCAGCTATCTCCGTTCTGACTAATTTTTAATTTTTCAGCATGTGCTCCCATTACAAATTATTTACTATGCAAATTTAATCTATAAGATAAGTCTGAAAAAGGACATAAAAAAAAGCCCTGGCAAGTAGAATTTGCCAGGGCCATTTATTAAGTTAGTATATGCTTTTTTAAATATTCTATTTCGGACAAAGCTCTCTTTTCTACGAATAAGGCATCTACCTTATCATATCGAAATAGTCTCCCATCAGATAAGGAAAAAGTCTCCGGATTAAGACCGGATTCGCTTTGAATTTCTCGGATGAGAGCAAAAAGGCTTGTAAGACTCTCTAGCCTAGTAATTCCATAAGTCAATTTAACACCTGATTTAATAACATAAGGTTCATTCATTATTCACCTCCTTCCTCATTCGTCGGAACTAACGATCTAAACTCAGTACGAGCATTATGCAATGTGGTGAGATATCCTAAAATCTTTTGATTATCATATGCAAAAGAGGCATTATTTTCAAGTAAGAATCCGATAACTTCATCTATGCCCTCAGCTATTGCCATAGCATAACCTTTTTGCAGAAAAGATAATTCTTTCGAAATGATGTCGTTCATAATAACGCCGTTAATTGCAGTGTTCTTCATTTCTGACCTCCTTTCGAGTTAATGCAATGTTCAGTCTCTGGATCTAGGCAGATCTCGGTGTTTGCACAATGAGAGCATAATGTTTCAGAATCATCAGCCCACCAACAGTTACCCTCTTTTGGATTGAAGCAGGGATCATCCTCTGTACAGCCACAGATACGGCAGACACCAGGAACAGGTTCTTTTGCTTCAATCGCTTTTTGACCTAAAAAGATTCCTTCGCTAAAGGAATAGTAGCCTCTCACTTTTTTATAGCCAAGAAAGCAAACCGGCTTATAATCGTCATTTTCTATCTTGACGGAAAGCTGACCTCTATCACCATCAAAGAAATGACCATTAAATGTAATAGGCTTTGTGCGCGGATATTTTTCATTAAGTTCTTTCGTTTTTGCTTCAATATCGCATTTAAGAGCATCAAGCGCACACTCATCAGTGAGGATCAATCCATCAAACATCTGTATGTACTCGCATATTTCCTTACCCTTATTATTCACATTCAGGTAAGTTTGGACATGGTGGACGAAGAATGTCATTTTTGGCCTCCTTTCCCGTTGAAAGTAATATTAACTGTACCCCCATTGGCATAGATGATAATGGCGTTCTCTGTCCGCCCTACTCGCATGCGTTTACGTCCGGAAGAGAGTTCCAACCCTAATTGATTAAGTGTGCTTTGAACTTTTTCAACGGATACATATCGTCCGTGTGCGCTTTGATTTTTCTTTTTCATACTGTGATATGTTTAGCATTTAGGCAGAAAAAAGAACGGCTGCCATTTCCCGTGTCGCTAAACATATCACAGATTCCGCCCGAAAGCAAAAGTGTAATGGGAAAGGCAGCCGCCTATATCAGTAAGTTTATGGGCATAAAAAAAGCCCCTCGAAATTCGTTGAGCATTAACCGATGCTCCGGCACAGATAACATTCTGTGATATGTTTAGCGCTGCAAATATGGAGATTATATTTGAAAGTGCAAAAGAAAAGCGGATTTTTTAGGCTTATTTTTTTCTACCCTAACATTTTCCAAGCGTCAGAGATAGAATAGTCGTATCCTCTTGATAACGTGTTATAATAATTCAATAAAATTTGATTTTCTATTGAGAAGTCATTATAAGTATTCATTATTTGAGGAAATAAGCGAATATAATCAGACAAATATATACTTAATAAGACAAAGCAAAACTGCATTGCTGTAATAGATATCTGAATATACTCCTCTTCTCCAGCCGTAAACATATCCCTAAATTGTATCATAGATATATGGGATGGATGAGCATTCAAACAAAAATAAGTATATGCGTTCTCATAAAATAGAGGTCTCACTCCAAATAAAGGTGGAATATCGCCCCATCCATAAAGTTTAATTCGGTTATCATCGGTTATTCTAATCTGGTATTTTTTATCCCTAATAGCATTATCAATCTTACTCTTTTCTCTATCTTGCAAAGACTTGTACAAATCCGTTTCTTTTATTTCCTTTATAAGTTTCTGGATGTATTCCGCTTCATCCCTAAGTTTAGCCTGATGTTCTTCTGAAAGCTCTGGTGAAGCAAAACGTTGCCTGTATCTAAAACCAGAAATGCAATGCAAATTGTATAAGATCAACTTCTTTTCTCGTGTATTCGGAATCATGGTGACAATCTCAAACGCACATACTGTTTCAAAAAGATTTCTCACTAAAGTAAGCAGAATAGTTGGGTCAATAACATTTTTTAAATTCCATGCATCACCTTCAAATTCTATCCCTCCTAAGATTCTTTTTATATTTAAAGCTTTACTCAGTATCATCTGAAACCACATTCTATTATCAGCTTCTGGTTGAGTTGCAACAGGATCATAATGATGTTTCATAACTATCGAAAAATAGCTATTAATAAATATTTCCAATAACTGTTTACACTCATCTATACTTCCCAATTTCATTAATGGCAAGCACTTTTTTCTTAATTCATTTTGTTCCATAGAATCTCAATTGCTAGATTTTATCAACAAGAAGATTTAAGCAATCACTTATCATCGTTTGTCTTTTTTCATTAACCGTAAAATCTTTATATCCTTCACTCGTGTAAATACGAATAGCTTTTATTTTCTTATTAACTAACTGAAGAATATCGCTACCACTGTATGGTATGTCAAGGCCCAAAACACCAGCAGGTTTAACAGCAACCGTAGATGCAATACCTGCCGCAGGTTTCTCATCTGACAGGGCATTTAATATAACCTTAGAACCATCATCCGCTAAAAAAATAGCCTTTTGACCCTCTGAAACAATAACGATGTCTCTACACTGCCACAAGAGATGAAGAGCGATGGCGTGACCTGCACTTCGTAAATAAAACATAGTTTGACCTCTTGTGTCTTTGAATGTCTCCTTGCTCAATTTTTCAATGCCAGTAGTTATAACTTTGGTACCATCAAAAGCATCTTCTTCTATAGATTTAATGGACTGTGCTTGTAACCCAAGGCTAAAAAGCAAAGCAATAGCTAAAAATGTTTTTTTCATATAACAACAATATTACATTAACGATCACAAATGTCAGTATAAAAATTGTACTCACAAAGTAAATATAACAAAAAAGGCTTCCAACCCGTCTAAGCTTTAAAATTAACGTTGCCTTTGAGACCTCTCTTTATAATCGGGAGAACTAAAAAAAAACAAAAATTACAACTAAAATATATGTTTTTGACATATATATTTGATTATCAGATTATTATATCTAAATTTACGACATATTTAATCACACATTAATTCAAACATTAATAATTATGGAAACAAAAATTTGTGCATTTGAAGAAAACCCAATCACTTTTGCATTGGAGAAAAACAACGGTATGATGATTAACGCCACTGAGATGGCGAAACCATTCGGGAAACAAGTAAATGAGTTTATGTCAAATTCAAGCACAAAAGCATTTGTTAACGAAGCCTTAAAAAACGGGAATTCCCGTTTTTTAGGTATCCAAGAAGAGAGTGATTTAGTCGACTCAAGACAAAAATCAGGCACTTGGATGCATCGGATATTGGCTCTTAAATTTGCTGCCTGGTTAAATCCTGCATTTGAGCTTTGGGTTTATTCTACTATTGAGAACTTGCTTTTCGGGAAGCATGTTCAACGTGAACAATCGTTTGAGCGTACATTGAAATTTCAGAAAGAGCTGGATGAGTTGAAAGACAAACCTCAAAAATCAGGTCAAGACTTTGAACGGTATTTAGAACTTGACAGAGCATTAAAGCATGAGAAAGCAGTACGTAAATCACTGACATCAGAAGCGGTAACCGGAATGCGTTCGCTATTCAGTGAGGATGATTAGAAAACTGCAAAAATAAAGAAGAGAGGCTCCCAACCCGTGGAAGCCTCTTTTCTTTTATTGCTAAATAAAAGTACGTCATTGACGCACATACCCTTAAAAAGTTGCTACAGAAATCTCCTTTGAGATGCCGTCAACCGCTTTTCTTATTTTTTCATATTGTTTTTGTCCGGCTACAGCAGAACCGGAAGTATATTGTCTCATCAATGATGGATTAATTCCCGCCAATTCAGCAACCTTAGTAACATTCAAGAAGGAGAAATAGTTGAAAAATGACTGTAAATCATACTTATACACAAACTCTAAAGCGGGGATCTCTTTACCTTGTTCAGCAAAAAGTTCCTTCATCTCATTATAAGCAACCAACATATCTTTCTTTGCTTCCTCAGCTGTAGACCCGTGCCCCATCAGCCCAAATCCTTCCAATTCATCATCAACATAACACGAAAAGAAGCCGTCAGTAGCTTTCTCCATAATAACCGTTACTTTCATATTCTCAAGTGTTTTAAATAAGATGTCAGCAATATGCTGACATCTTTTTGCTAATAAAAGTTTGAAAACGTACAAAAAGTGTGGGGATTAAATCCCCATCACTTTCCTGATCTTTCGCTCAGTGCCTTTCGGTACTTCGTGGCTGCCATGCCTTGGTATTGGCCAAGTCTTATTAGTAAGAGGACTAAACCACATATCATGGTTAGCTCCGTTCCTAACAATGTAGCAACCTGCGGCAATTAATTCCGCATACAGATTGTTGTACTTCATAATGTCAATGAACTTTTATTTAGCAATACAAATATAGCGTTTTCGCTATATTAAGCCAAATAAAAACATAACTAAATCGCTATATATAACATCAATTAACAATTGACACCCTCCGTGGTTAGAACGGATAAAAAAGAAAACCTATTAACCCGCCACGTTTTCAAGTTTACGCCGAAAACTTAGCTTGAACTTGAGACAGAGAACAGCAACATTTACCTTTGCAGCACAAAAAAGCGAAACAGCGTATGACAGGTGATAGAAATTAATGGCGAGAATCAGATAAGGAAACAGCCTAAAAACATATCGTTAAAACGATACCTCTCTACCCGGTCATGGCTTCATGGAGATAAAGCCTGCGGATTGGAATGAAGCCATGACGGGGTGTCTTTCTTCCTGGTTACGGGATTAGAAGGCACTTTGATCCGGTAACCTCTGCATGAATGCAAAAAAACAAACAGAAATCAGCGATTTCTACCCCTTTGATGCGAAAAATCCGTGTGAGTAAGTTTGGCTGATTTCTGTACCATTGTACAGGTAAAATGCCAAGCGTTCACACGGATTTTTCGCGCGCCCAATGATTTTCGAGCAGAAAACCATTTTAAACGGGGCGTATTTTTAATTAATAGTGTTTCGACAAAAACACTATACTACTGAAAACCAGTGCAAAAACCCATCCAATCGATTTTAATCGTTTGGATGTAACAGCATGCTGCCCGAACCGCGCCGTCGTCCATTTGCGGTTGCAAGTGTCCTTTTGCCCTCGGAAATATGACTAAATCATTACAAATCAGATTTGTACCCCTTGTACCTGCCTCAGATGCCACCTGCTGCGGGGGCACCCCATAGAAAAGCCCTGCCATCCTCACGAACGACAGGGTACACCTGAAAACAATCCCACCTTTAGAGAGCAGCAGCTGCGGACACGCTACGACCGCTCTTCCATATCTGTATAAATTCTTTCCGCATAACGTAATACTTCAGAGCATCGGTAAGGTTGGTAGATTCCTTGGGCAGTCGATGAGTAGGCAGCTTGTCACCGGTCTTCTTCTTGACTACCACACTGGTGTTGTTGGGCCCGTCTACTGTCTTGGTCTCTGTCACTTCCATTTCACTCTTGAGATTGGGGCAATTGTATTGATCGATCAGGATAGTGAATAAGTTTCGTTCGAGGTTACCCGAAAGTAGATCCATGAAGAACCGGTACTCAAGGTTACTGCCTATGTTGCCTTGGCCAAGGCTCATCAGTTGTACGTTCCAACCTGTCCTTTTGCCCTCGGCATCATACTCGATATTCTTCTTGATCTGCGTGGCCATATCTGCAGAGACCTTCTTATAGTTATTCATCGAGCGGTCATAGTAGAGCTTCAGTATCTTCCGCTTGTGCGGCTTAAAATATGCGAGGAAATCATCGGCCAGCTCACGAACGCTACGTGGTGGCAGCGTGTACAGTTCTTTAAGCAACCGCAGCACACGCCCGTTGCGCTGACCGAATACCATCGACAACATGTTGCCCGCATCCATTCCTGCCTCAAGAGGTTTGTTCATATCCAGGTACCGGAGAACCGTGCAGTCCTGCTGCCATCCGAACGGGTGCTTGTCAATTACATCATTGAGGTAGCCATCCGCATAGAAATGTTTCATGGCCAGGTTACAGTAAAACATCTGACTGGCCTCTAATTTGGGAATGATAGACAAAATATTGCAGAAGAGTCCCTCAAGTCCTTCTGCAAACTCATCGCTAAACCAATCCTCGCCAAGTATATCCACATTGACATAAGAAGAGGATATAAAGAAAAACGATACGCCACGACGTGTCTTGATCCATCGTTCTTCCCACCGCTTCATATTTTTTCCTGCGAGTGTCAAAGCACGCTCGGCAGCATCGTACTGCCCCTTAAGCGAGCGGTCAGTACGATAGGCAGCTTTAAGTTCATTGTATTGTTGTAGCCGGGCTACATATTCTTTTTTTGTCTCATTGTAGACAAAGCCGGCCTGCAACATCAACAGGATCTTCTGCTTGTCGTTTTGCTTGGCAAGCTTCAGGATCCAGTCATATTCGCCTAAATGGTTAGGGTTGGGCATATCGGTAGTAAGCGTACGGCTACGATACCATACGCTATCCCCATACTTCACGCGGAAACCTCGGACGGCTTTCAACAGATTGGTAAACTTCTCTTCCGGAAAGTATTTCACCTCATCCCCGAATACGCCGACATAAGAACGCCCGGCACCAATGGAAGGCCGATCGAGCGATATGAATGTGAAGTTAAAGCCGGTATAGAATACCATCGTATTGCGCCAGTCCGTGCAGACGTTATACATCCGGTCTTTCCACTCCTGGGGCGGTTCCTTATTAATCACATAATGAACATCTATCTCCCAACCAAGCAGGGAAAGACCGTCTACAAGCGACGGGATAATATTTTTATGTAAATCCGAGAAGGTGTCGGACACCCACGCGAACGGAGCACCGGGGCAATCCTGTGCCACTTCCTGTACTCGCTCTGCAAGTACCTGAACAGTTTTGGCAGAAGCACGGCCTGCTATCCAATAGAGAGACCAGGGCATCATAATTGCGATGAGCTGGGCCATCCAGTTGGAGAACCTCACCTCTACCTGATCATCAGATATCTTTAGTTTTTTCTTCCTGGTCATCGAGCATTTCTTCAAAGTCAATATCTATAATACCGGCATCACGCTTCAGGCGTACTTTTTCTTGTACCGGTATATTCTGAATGGAGTCTATTTGCGCGGCAAGCTGTTGACGGTTAGCTGACGGTAATCCCACCTTTTCCGAATTAAGATCGTAAATCTTAATCGGTTTATCGTCAACCTCCTTAGGCTTGACAGGATCCGGCTTATCCAGTTGCTTAATTCGTGAGGCCTGCGTAATGAGATTACCGTAAACCTCCATGTCCTTAGAAGACTTCGCATTGCCAAGCACAACCAAAGCAGCTTTTTGAAGATTGTCAAAGAGAATATTCCGATGCGCGGAATTCTCTATCGTGTCGTTTGTAAAAAACAGATTTATAGCCTCGCTATACATCTGTCTGGCGCGCATACGCTCTACGTTGAACGGTTCGTGCATCAAGAAGGCTATTGCATTGTCTTTACCATACTTTCGATTGATCCCAATCAAAGCATATAAGGCGTTATAATAGTCCAATTCATCCGATGTCAACTCAATTGTACATCCGGATGCTATGTAATCCTGTAATATTGAAAAGTAAGATTTGTCAAACATATCATCCTATATCATCATAAAATATCTTGCTGATTGAATTCTTATACCCAACTTCCGCACGCAATTTATCAAGGCGTTGCGCCTGCGTAACATTCTCACCACGTTCCGCGGCTGCCGTCATAGTCAGACCCTCTTTAGCGGCCTGCACTAATTGCCCACGTTCATAATGATACTTCAGAGGTGAGCCTACCAAGTTAAAGTACCAGAGGAAATCATTCTCCGGAACACGAAAATACATGGCTATCTGCCGGGGCTGGAACCCGATAGCAGCCAAGCGTTCCAATTCATCGGTATCAACCCGATCATACCAAGGCGGATCTTCCCGCCACTTAACCAATTCGTCCGCAACGAAACTCATATACTTCTTTGTTTTGCAGGAAGGCGTATTGCTCTTCCATCGCATTCTCACCGTAATTTCCGGAACCCTCTACAACGAAGTGACCGACTGCCGTATCAAGGCAAGTGATTTTTTTATGAGACCATGCAAATGTCAGTTCAATAATGCCATCCCGCTGTAAATTAATCAACCGTTCATATATCTTAGGCATGCGGAACTGAATAGTTTCCGACATGTGCAAATGGATATCCCCTATTAAGCCTTTACTTTTCCATCGTAAAAGTGCATTGATTATGCGCTCGTTTGTGGAATAAGTGGCAATATAGAGATGCTTCACATATCCGGCATTTTTCATGATGTAGACGATAAAAGTAAAAGCGGTGAAGCTCTTTACCGTCTCAATAAAAAAGACCTCATTTTTGCCCGGCAAACGTCCACACAGTTCCTTAAGACTCTTGACCTTGTAAGTCAGCATCGTTTCAAAGTACCGGGAATAATACCGGGAATCGGACATTTCTTTCTGAAGGTCATTCAGATCGAAATAGTATCTCATCCCAATAACCGGTTAATATCGTTCAACTCCTGTTCATATCCTGCTAGGCGCTCTTTTCTAACCCCGTCAAGATGTGGTTTAGTTCCCTTGGCCAATTCCGATTTAACCCGCCACATGTTCTGCTGTACCTGCTGTTGCCGGAGTACCAAATCTTTGATAGGCATGTGCAAAAGGTTGTTTCTGCGTTGAAACTCCATGAATATGGGATGTTTACCCAGCAAACTGTGATGTTCCTGGTAATAGTTAAGCTCATCCCATATAATGCGGTTATCAATAAAGTTATCAATCAGCTCACCGGCAACATAGGCACATTCCTGTAGAGACGTGCAGTCTCTCAATCTCGAATGTAATGCGACATAAGCATGATATTTGCTTATTTTCCGTGAAGCAAGAGCTTCCAGTTCTACCGGGCAACCCGGTTTACCAAGAAATGGGAACTCCTGCCGAAACGGATTGGCAACAGACAACGAAATAGCAGGTACCTGTTTTTTTCCTTCCGGACAAACATTGTATTTCCTCCGGAGATAATCGACCATCAGGCGGACATTAGCCGTTGGATTAGCACGAATAAGGCGCAAAGTCAGCAAAGGCGCTCCGGCATTTTCCATGAGCCTGACACCTTCCTGAGCATTTGCGCCCATTCTCAACCACTCAATAACCTTATCTTTCACTTTTCATAGACCGATTTTTCGGGAAATAGCTCTTCCAGTTTTGATTCAAGGAAAGCAGAGTACCCTGTCGGAGTATTGTTTAGGAAATACTTTGTCTCTAAAAGAGATTCAAAAACAACAGGATCCGGAGCCTTGGATATAACCGGTAAAAGGAAAGGATCTGTCTTCCAGTTAAGGAAGAACGGCCTTGCCTTGTTGTAGCGATTAAAGTAAACTGAAGAGAATAGATAATCCCCTAAACTTATTTCCGGATATTCCTCCAGGAGTGAAACTAATTTTTCCTTATCGTATAAGAATGGCGTATGTGTGCCATAGTTATACAAAGGAAGCCCCTTGGAACGAAGAAACTCAATTGTATTTTCCATATTGGATTTATACATATCCTTGTATTTATCCGGATCAAGCGGGCCGAGTACTTTCGGCAAAGCGATGTGAGTGATATCTACCGGAGCAACAAGATAGATATCGTCATTTGTCCAGATGAAGTATTCTGTCACCTTATCCGATGCTATTGCAGTCTTTAAGGCTTCCATCGTATTCACCTGCGGATTATCGGACTCTTGCGCCAATTCTATATAAATAATCTCTTCGTCATTAAACCAATCTTCACGCTCACCAATCACCACGATATGGTGAGGGAGCTTAAAATTCTGTTGAAAAGAACGTATCGCATACAGCAATTCTTTGCCTTGTGCTTTCGAAGCAATATAGGGAAAGACTACTGCTATCGTAGACTCCTTAAACTCAACTTGGCTCTCTATTGCAGTACTATCCTGAAGAACAATACTGGCAGCATCTGACAATGTTTCTTCAGAAGGATTTTGAACCTCTCCCGGATTACCACCGGAGATTACAGGAGCCATTTCTTCAGAAGGGTTTTGGACCTCTTCTGGATTAGCACCAGTCGTGCTTTCAGAAACAATATTTTCTTTCTTTGTAGCCATAAAATATAAATTAGTTGCCGGAGCATTACACCCCGGCAACGATTACTTACTAAGTTAAACACCATCACCGTCTGATCCGGTCGGTAACCCCAATATTGCGTTAATATCAGCGTTATCCGTTGCCGGAATTAGACTTGCAGCAATATGACCAATTGTACCACCGCGTAAAGTGGTAGATAGGTTTATAGTACTTTTATCCGCATCTTTGTCGTCTTGGCTATCAGCCTTAGACATTTTCAGCGGAGTGCAAGGCGTACCTGCGATTTTAGCGTCGTCAGTTCCGCAACCAATAACAATTGCACCTAGATTTTCATTGATGTTATTGTTTACAAACTCATCATGTTCAAGCTCAGACCCCGGATGCTCATATTCCACATGGTGAATAAAGCCTCTTGCATCATCTTCACCCTCACTGCTGTGGTAAATCTTAACTGTAGAGTCTGTTGCATATACACCTACCGGTTTTTTACCGGTAGCTAATGAAAATGCTGTTACATTCACACCTTTTTCGTCACGTGTGTAAGTTTTGACATCGTCCCACCTAAAAAGAACGATATAAGACTTTTTACCCTTCGGTCTTCCGGAATTGGAATTACGTTTAGGTACCGAAGCAAAAGAATAAGTTCCTGCCATTTTTTACCTCCTTTTAATATTATAATCCGTCACCTGCTGAACTACCGGCATTGCCGGGAGCCAGGCGTTCAACCAAAGCAGCCGGCAAATAAGCAAAAATTGCTTCTGCCAACCAAAAACCAACTCCCTCTCTCCACTCTCCATAAATCTTAGCTGCATAGTCTTGAGTGGCCATACGCAGTTTTTGGTTTTGAGGATCCCGCGACATCAAGTGCCGGAAATTTTCCTTCGGAGTGATGAAGAAAGCACCTGTACCTCTCATCCCTTCAAGCTCGGCAAATTCAAATTTGGTGTAATCAACCTTGATTTTCTTACCATCCTCATTTTTTGTATTAGGATATTTATCCCGATATGCACGAGCATACTTCAGGACTAAATCCGGATCCGCATGAATTGATAATTTTTGAGCCTTATACAAAGGTGAAACTTCATCGACAGCAGCTTCGATATTTGCTATCAACTGGTTTCCATCTCCAAGAGCTTTCCCATCAAACAACAAATTAATTTTTTCCTTATTTCCGCCTGCTTTAATAGCACAAAGGATAGTCAGATATCCGTTGAGTACCTGAACGGCATCGTTAGCTATAAACTTGCCGTCTTGACCCTGCGTTGGTTCCTCGTATATGCCAACAGCCAAAGCGGTTTCACGCTCTTCATCCAATTTAGGCTTAACCAATTGTTCTACAATGTAGCGGACAATAGTCATGTCTTTCGGATCAAGATTTTCATCATACAGATAGCCCAGTACTTCGTCAATCACATCAGACGGGATGATTTCAACGTTGATTTTCATCGGATACTGCTTGATAGTCAACGGAGTGAACTTAGTTTTACCCTTTGGAGTCCACTGCGGAGTGAATGATTGGAGTACCGATGTGATATGAGAATGCGTTGCACGCACCTCGAATTTATCGGTAATCATTGTAGTCATGTACTGAAGAGAAGAAGTTGTACCTAACAATGAGCGGAATATCTCAAGCTTCTGAGCATTCACGTAGCGTCCAAATTCCTTCTGCAACTCCTGCGTATCAATAGTATCATCACTGGTGTATGACCGGGCATCAGGACGGCCCATGTGAGCAGCTTCCAGATACTTATTCATATTCAGCGTCATGTCCGGCTTAAATGTCTTGTTCATATCAGCACCCCCATCTTTTTTTTCGCCAGCATCCTTGGCTTCTTCCTTTTCCAGTTTCTCAATTGTATCTTGAAAACCTTTTTTCTCATCCTCAAGTTTTTTAATTTTATCTTGAGCCTCTTTAAGATCCTTTGCATTTTTCGCACTTTCAGCTTCAAGATCCGCTTTCACATCAGCCGTCACACCCTCTTCAGCGGACTTCCCATCTTTTTCAAATTCGGCCAAGTCTTTTTTAAACTCAGTCAGGAATTTGTCACCGTATTTGTTTTTAAGCTGATCTTCCTGTGCAGCCAATAAAACGGATTTGCCGTTGTTATCTTTTGCAAAAGCAGAAATACCCAAAAAACCAAAAACGGCACCCAACACTTTTTCAAACATAGGTTTAATTTTTAGAGTTAATATATTCGTTTATACACGCTTGTCTACTTAATTCCCGGGCATGTCTCACTATATTTTCAGCCGTATCTATTCCGTCTATCAGTCCTTCAGACACAGCATCTTTGGCATAAAACATGCGACCATTCAAAATACCCTTCGTCTCAGCTTTAAGTTTACCTGAACGGTTGGCTTTGACATTCTTCTGAAAATCGCTAGCAAGAGGATCAAGCTCTTCAGTTTTAATAAGCTCATACTCCCCTTTTCTTGCTGCCTCAAAAGGAGCATTCTTATAATCTGATAAATTACTATAGACGGTGTGGATCTTCACACCTTCTTTCTCATAGTACTTTGCATAATCCGGAAAACTCATCATAACACCGATGGAACCAATCTCGGCGGAAATGCTGTTGGTTGCAATAATCTCATTACAGTAACTGGCAATATAATAAGCAGCAGAGGCGCATAGATCTACGCGTGCCACCGGCCACTTACCTTTAGATTTAGCATACTGGATTGCATCGACAACAGGGGCAATAGCATCAACGCTACCACCACCGGAGTCAATATCAAGAATAATCGAAGAGATATTTTGAGAATCTGCTGCCTGGCGAATAATTTGTCCATACTCCATTGTTCCATAAGCACAATATGATGCATATTTAAGGAGAGTACCCCTAATAGGAATTATTGCAGTGCTGTCATTGGGAGCATCCGCAAAGCTATTACCGGACTTAGCTTCTTTATCACCGGTAGACATGAATATCGGGATAGGATCCCTATCGGATAATACGGAAGCATCTTTGGTTATATCGTTGTCCAGAAGAATCTTCTCGACAAGTAACATATTAGCTTCCACATCACGGAAGGAAATAAACCATTTCCCCCGGCAAATTGCACTATAAAGATTTGAGAATGCCATTTTTCTTTTGTATCTAATTATTCCGATACAAAATTACATCGCATTCTATTGTTGAAAAGGACTATAAATATTTAGCAGGTTCAGGGCTATCTCGTTTGCATGAGAGGTAAATCTTGCTCGGATCACCGCTTCTCTCGACGGTTACAGATACCGGGAATTCATCAGTTCCAACTACTATCTGATCAGTATTCGAAAATTTAAGAAGTAATAATCCTGGCGTGGTAAAAAGATTGCGAAGCATAGACTCATACTCTTTTGAAGTGTTAGTCACAGTGGCTTTTAGCTCCTGTGCAACCGGTTGCCCTAGATATTCTATTGTTTCTTTCCATTCTCCAGAAGAAAGACCAATGTCGATCCAGGTGCCGGATACCTGAATATCTCGCTTTCCGGGAATATTAATAACTGTCGCATCATTCGTTGGCAAAAAGGACAAGCCACAAACCTGAGATCTTTTATCGTTCTGATTCATCTTAATAATTGCTTATGATTTAAGTAATAAAATACTGATATTGTGATATTTACTTAATATTTAATTAGTTAAAATATGCTAATAATCAAACAGGCTTAATTGAATATCATTTTTCACTTCTTTGATGATTCGCTGCCTATTTCGATAATCGTATTTTTTAACGGCATCATAATTGATAGCATTATTCTTAATAGCGTATGACATTAAGAAAGCCTTGATGATCTTATCCTGTTGATAGCCTTTTTCGTAGCCAGCAACAAAATACTCCCGGATACGAAGCCTAAATGAAGCTTCGATATAATCATTTATCATCCGTTGTTTCCATTCCGGAATATAAATAAAGTTCTCCTGAAGAATGAAGTGATTCCATTCCTGAATCGGGAGTAATAGAGTTATAGGGTTATCCTTAATGGGCTGCTTTGGTGGCCTGTCAGCTACCGTAACCATTGCTTGTATATATCTACCAATATCATTTGATGATGAGATCAAAACCCCTTCTTCCGACTTATTATTGCCGAATTCATGATATATAAAATCGTGCAAATGCAACGGAAGTTCTATTACTACATTAGGTCTCATAATATAAGTTTCTGATTTACATACAAATATAATAAAATTGCATGAATTTTCCTTATAACTTAAGGAAATATCTCTAAAGGTAAACGATTATAACATTAATAAAGAAAATAAAGAATATTCAAACTCCTTCAATCTACACTTACAATGCCTATAATAGTTTTTGCACATAAATTGTTGTAACTCTGTAACCCGTAACTTTAAAGACGTACATTGCTATCAATCAGAATCTTACAAAAGACACAATTTTAGATTAGTATTTGTAACCTTAAATACAATTTGTTACCTAACCGGAAGAATATACCATCTTGAGAAATAGTAACAAAGTCTATTTTTTTGTAACCTAAGTTTGTAACCAAGATTGTAACTCTGTTATTTATCTATTATTTAGTTTCTTATCCTCTTTTTCAAACATAGGTTACAAAGTTACATAAAATTAGTACTATAAAAAGGAAAGGGGTGGAAACCAAAGGAACCGGGTGCCGGGTGTATGCTCTATGATAAAGTAAAAGCCACGGACAAATGACTTTGTACCGTGGCTGATAACTGTTACTAATGTGTGTCTTTAAGGGATATATTCGATAATTTCTTCCATTTTCCACCTGCGGATGATGACCTTAAACTCTTCAGGCATATCCGTCTGGCGGATCTTAGTCCAGTCATCATTGATTTCATAGTCCATCCAATGCTCACCTGACATAATAAAAGCACCAACTGTCACAAGCAACCACTTTAGTTTTTCGGGATCCTCAGCCTGCAGATTGAGGATCTTCCGTGGCTCCATCATCTCCAGGTAGTTGTAAACCTGAATTGCATATTCATAAAAGCCTGGCGTTTCCATCAGATCCGGAAGATACTTCCGGTAGTTTTTAATCATTTCAGAACGGTAGTTCATCTTTGTTATCCTCCTGTGGTTTAAAATCATCCGGGCCAAGTTCTTTGGCTGCCGTCTGCAGGTAAATCATTTCTTTAGTAGTATCGCCCACCTTACGAAGCAATCTGCCGGTAGAATTAAGCATCGAGGCAGGATTATAATCTACTATGTAAGGGCAAAGATTAGCAAATCCCTTTAAGGCCTTGGTAAAACGTTGCATCGTCCAAAGGCTTTTCGATACTTTAGAGAATTCAAGGAAGCTATCGTAAGCGTCTGCTCGAGCTATTTCCTTATTGACATGCTCTCCCTCCTGGGCGAAATACATATAAGCCCAGTCCTCGAAATTAGCCCCCATGTCCGCCTTGTATTTACGCTTAATAATGTTGTCCATTGGTGGCTGAATCTTAATGCCTTTGTCGGCCATATAAAGATAGAACTTCAAACATTGAGAGAAGAAGTTGAGATCCCAGTTCCAATCCTCTTCAGAATAATCGTTAGTCATCAGGTTTCTGCCAAAATCATCCCTGATCGATCGGGATTCCAAATAATCGTTCTCGGCAGCCTTTTCATGATAGTAATCCGAGAATACCAGGTACAAGAGCCTGGCGTTGGTAGACGGGTCAAAGTCGCGCGGAACATAGTTAGTCGTAAAGCCGAACTTAGGCGAATCCTCAAACTCGATGAAGAAAGACTTGTTGTTCTTGGGGTTGACAGTCATACCGGATGTAATACTGTCATAGAATAGTCCAATCGGTAAATATCGGTCACAATCATCCACAAGAACAAAATCGGTATGCTGATCGATCTGATCAAACACGTGAGGGTTATCCATAAGTTTAGGGTTTCGTCCGGAAAGGTTGACAGAACGCATGAATTTGCTGAAGGACTTAAAGAGAAAAGACTTACCAGAACGGCCATTACATTCTCCATCCTCACCGATCTTATTATCCATTGCATAGATGGCCCAGGCACGAGAAGGAGACTTGTACCGGTGTAAGTTGTATCCGATAGCATATATTTTGTTTAGCAGGTTAAGTTTTTGCTCTTGGATCTCACCCGGAGAAAGCATCGGGCCGGCAATGTCAAACCGGTGTGCAATGCGATACTTTTCCGCTTCATCTACACCTTTATTCTCCCACCCGTATTCCAGTTCCTTACGCCAATGCACACGCGAGGTGTTGATGAGATATTTAAAGAAGCAGCTTTTATGTTCATTAACAGTCACGTCAAATAGATCCGTGCCTTCTGCATTTTGAGACACGGTATAAGTGAACATGTCAGGAAGGATTGATACTTTATGCGGAATAACTTTGTTATCCCATACGCTGCGGCCATCTGTTAGCTGGCCTTGATGTGCGGTTATCCCATCCTTTGTTATCTCCCATGTGCTTTGACTGAAGAACAGAAATTGACTATCAGCCGTATAGTTTGTGAAATCCAAGTTGATTTCATCCAATTGCGAAAGCGATGATTCACCGGTACGTTGAGAATTAAGAATAAGATTTCGGATATCTCTCGATAGATAACGTTCGAAAGCAAATCTCTTCAGGAAGGCGCTTATATCCTTTGCCTTGATCTGCTCTACGATGCAGCCATCAATATGTATGTACTTTACATTCTCCGTATTTTCATCCTTAAGGGTATAAAACCCATTAAGCGTAAGAAAATTGTGCAGACAGGACGTATCTATATCGAATGTCTCTTTCTTGGATCGTTCGCTCCAGGACTTGACCCAGAATCGAGCGGGCATGGCCAACTCAAGCAAATTCCGGAAATCCTCGTTCTTTGAGCGCAAAGAAACAAAGTCACGAAAATCTTTGCGAGGCTTACCCCTGTTGTCGCGGAAATGTGATAGCCAGGAAGGTAACCAAACAGTATGGATGTCAAGGAAGCGAAGAGCAAGCTCTTTACCTTTTGCCCGACCGGTGTTATCTATGTCCGGTATATTATAAAGACGGTCAACATACTTATAGATTTCTCGGATCTCTTCCGGAGAGACTTTATACGTTTCTGAGTTAAACCAAAGGGGATGATACCCCAATGCCCTAACACATAGTGAGTCTCTTTCTCCGGAACAAATAAAAGCTTCTTTCAACTTTTGCTCCTTGTAAGCTTTGTCTTTGTTGCTCGGGTCGTTAAAAAACATTTTTTCTTCAGCCTGATTAAAGGCACGATAAGCAGCTTTCAGTTCATAGAGGCCATTTATATATTGTTTCGGCTTAACACCTTCAGGTGTATAACTAAACCGCCACTGCTTATCCGGATTGAGCGGTTCATAGATTTTATAAAACTTTACCACCTTCTCCGGATCCGCACCATCCTCTACAATACACTCGCGCATAAAGATCGGATAAGTTGGAGTTGTGGACTTAACGGTAACTTCCCGGTTGCGAACGTATGAGACAGATTTCGCAACATGCCAATGCAGCGAATCGACATGTTCCTGTGTCACCCGTGGGCCAAGCACCCGGAGCTGCTCAGTCGTGAAAGTCTCGCAAAGTTCAAAGAACTTGGCACCCTCTTTTTCGTCAGCCGTTGCCGGTCGTTTCCGAATATCCGGCTTATTCACCGAACGTTTAAGCTCATCCGTAACATTATACCGGGAAGCGAGTAGAGCAATCGCTTCCGGGAAACGGATGTTTTCCTCGTACATACAGATGTCAAGCGGTGACATGGCCGTAGCTGTATCTCCAAAGTCAGTGACCTTGTAGCAATCGTCATAGCGCTTGATGCACGCCGAAGCGTCGTCTTCATCCAGACGACGCTTAAAATGTTTTCTATTATCAACGCAATTTTCCGCCTGTGGGTAATAGGATAGGATGATATCCAGCCCATGATTGGATGCTAAGTAAATATCTTCAGGTTTTATCATTTTTCAGTAGTTTTTGCAAAAGAATAGATTATCAGGGATTTGACAGAGGACAGTTTTTAATCAACATGTTAATAACACCAAGATGGTTGCTAATGTCATCAAAGAGCTTGTACATCAATTCCGGTTCCTGCTTTATAGGAGAATAGACAAAGACCGGTTTACCGGCTCCTTTCATCCATCCGGCTTCGGCGTTAGCAGATCTACCACAAGGCAAAACGAGTACACACACATCTGCCCATTGCATGGCCTCAAAATCAGATTTAAACCCGGCTTCAGCTATGGGATGCTTCAAAGCTTCCCGGTATTGCTCTGTAGTCCAGTTCTGCCAATCAGGGTCTATTTCAGACCAAGAGAAGCCTGTTCGCCCAGGAGGGTTTTTAAAGTCATAGACATCATGTCCCCATTCCCTCAGCAACTCAACTACCATCTGCTGGTATTGGTTGCGCCAACTGCTTGCGACATATATCTTCATGATTTCTTTATTTTAAGTTGTCCATGTTTGCGATATAAAGGATTCAATTCTTCATCGCACAAAATGGTATCATAGATCTGTTCATAAGTGTGTTCAGGAAAACACTCAGCTATTTGAGGAATGGTTAAATCTTGTTCGATTAAGGTCCTACATTTATTCCGATCCATGATAACAATTTGATAATTGTCATCTTTATAAAGACGATTAGCATTATCTCTCACCTATTTTTGCATTCTAACATACTGTTTTGTTTCAGCAATACCCCATCTGCCAAGAGCCCTATCCAATGTATTTCTATCAATTCGAAAATTTAAAGCTATTCTCCGGAGAGGTACCCCCCAATTATATTGTTCTATAATTTTTTCTTTATATTCATCTATTTTATAGATTGAACTTAAACATCCGATAGGACGTCCCAATAATACGCCTAACTTCATTCTTAATTTTAAGCCTTCTTTTGTACGCTGTCGAATCATTTGTCTCTCGATTTCAGCACTCAGACCAAAAGCGAATGCAAGCACCTTGCTTTGTATATCATCTCCAAGAACGAACTTATCTTTTACCGTGTAGATAACACACCCTCTATCCATACAGAAGTGCAATATATCCATCACCATGTAAAGATCACGTCCGAGCCTACTTATCTCACTTGAGATAATAACATCGTCCTTTTTTACCAACTTCAAAAGCGGGCCTAAATTTCGCTTATCAGGATCTTTACCGCCTGAAACTCCCTCGTCAGTGATATATTCATCGATACTCCATCCTTTTTCTGCAGCGAACTTTTCTACTCCTTGCTTTTGTGAGTTTACATCTTGTTCATCAGATGAAACTCGTAAATAACCATATATCATAAGACTGATTTTATTAGATTCGAGGCTTCTAAACCATAGTGTTTAATAATAATTTCTTTCATTGACATATTAGGGTAATCTTCTGGGTACATTAACTCAAGTCTTTTGTCAAGAGCTACAATATCAATAGTCAAACGCCCATTAACTAAGGTGTATAAACCATCATATAAATCTATTATAGGAATATCGTTACGAAATAGGCAATGAAACTCATCACGGAACTTGGACCATTCGTTTATTCTAAAATATCTCATTGCTTTAATGTTTGGTCGACATATTTCTTGTATTCCAGTTCTGTTTTAGCTAGGTTAATTAAGGTATTTACACCTTGAAATACCTGTTTCGCTTGGCCGATAGCAGCCGGATCTTCTTTAACCGCTTTGATCTCACTTAATATTAAATCTCTCATTTCTTTTAGGATAGAAGGATTTACAGATGAGACCTGATTAAGTTTCTCATTGGCCACTATTATTACGTTCTTGGTGATCGGCCGAAACCGCTCGAGTCTTGTTATCAGTTCACACATGTTGAATATTAGCGTTTTCCCATTACTGAGATAGATCTCTATTTCATCTCCATTATCTCCAGTGCAATCACAAAAACTCAAAATAACAACTTCTTCGTTGTTATATAAGAATGGCTTGTTAACCATACCCCTTAATTTATCAATTGAGTCCATATTAATCTGATTTAGTGATTTTATTAATTTGCCTGTTTAAGGCCCCTTTTAATTGGATTAGATGCTGGATATCTTCCGGATATCGAGCATGTAAAGAGTTCTCATTCTTGAGTTGATCAGCCTGACTTATCAAGTATAGGTTTTCAATTGCGCAATTGAGAGGATCTCCGTCTTTAAACTGCACATTGTATCCTTTCGGTATTCTCCCATTGGCCTGCTCCCATATATGGCGGTGGAATGGGATCCATTTTCCTAATCCAATCCGGAACCATTTATAAGAACGACCCTTACTATCCATTCGTATAGAAATAGCATTGTCGTACTTGGTATTATGAGGTAGGTTCCCCTTTTTAAACCTTGTTCTTTTAGTTCTTTCAATTGCTTCAGCTGACATATATTGTTCTTGTCTTAAGCCTTTATTAGAGGGTATTTCCCCTTTATGAAATCTCGTCTCACGTCCTGATTCAGAAAGAGACTTACCTAATTGTTTATTCATATTAGACAAATAGATCTGATCCTTCTTTAAACCAATCCGAAATGCTAAGTTGTGCACGGAATGAACGGAGCATCCAATCATTTCCGCTATAACTCGAGATGGAGTATTAGGATATAAATCGGTAAGCAACTTTATGTCATCTTTACGAAAAGAAAAACGTTTTTCCTTTTTTCGAAGCTTGAGCAGAACAGCTTTAGAATGTATTGCCTGTTTACTTTTTCCAGGCAGTAATGAGAGCAGTTCTTCAGTTGTTTTCGTAGGATAATTCAAAGCGAGGATATCCAAGTCTTCAGGTGTCCAGGTCTTTTTCATATCTCCTGTTTTACATCGTATATTCTTAGATAGCATACTCCTGTTCGATTAGAATTTCCACCAATACTTATATTGGAAGCATTTCGATCACTACCCCACGTGTATATTGCAATATCAGCGCAACGTTTGTTTGCTTCATTGATTTTAGATATTTCATCCTTGATCTCCTGGAGAAGATTGGATGCTACACCAGCTCCACTAATTAAAGTACCGTCTATTCCTAATGCCAATTCACGAGCCGCTTTTTCAGCCTGATTTTTCGGCTTTACTCCGTAATCAAATTTTATATAATACTTTTCCATACTTTCATATTTGTTTTTTGCTTATCATAAAACATGTTATTTTGTATAGAATACCCGAATTTTATAATTTCTTTCTCCTGTCTTTCAGATCTGGTACTTCCTTCAGGGAGTACCAGGATCTTAGCTGAAGAATTAATGAGATATCCTTTCTTCCGGAGACGGTACTTCAGATTTATCAATTTTCTTGAGGTTTTCATCCACGTATTTTTTCATGATAAATGGTAAGTCACTCAGCAAACGCGAGAGAGAATCAGAGTTGTGCTGTATGATTATTAGATAACTCATATCAGAATCAACCGAGGTTACTCGATCAACGTGGATATAGTCAAGTTGGTCAATTAGATCTACCAGTATAAGATGCCTGTTAAGATCAAACCCAGCTACGCAAATAATACGCTTGCTAACGCTTTTGCATGGAATCCAAATAGGAAATAATACTGCCGGATCTGAGATCACGGAGAAAGGCTTTTTATCAATTTTTTCGATCATAATAATATGTATTAAGTTAGTAAATAATTAATGAAGGTTGTTGGAATACCAGAATGTGATTAATTCCGGTATGTTGTTAAGCCCCAGCCGACCCTTTATGTTTTCTCGATGTCGATCAACAGTATGCTTTGAGATGCTTAGTTGATAGGCAATATCTTCTGCTTTCTTATTTTGTACTATCAGTCTGTATACTTCAAGTTCTCTCAGGCTTAGAGAAATTATAAACTTGGGGCGGCATACAATGTTTTCTAGTGGGCAATCTCCTGTGCCTCGGAGAGGACATTTGACTTCTTCAAAAGAAAAATGCCCGCTACGATCTATATCACATTGGCTTTGATCATATTCACCGAAATTACACCGGATGAACCGTGATACTATACTAAAATCGAAATAGATCCTGTTACGTTTCCTATCTGAATACAAATCAGCTAAAGCACGATGAGCTTCAGTATAGTAGGTATAGATGTATTCCAGCATAGTCGATATGATATCCCGAGAGCCGACAGCTAAGAGGCTTGCTTTTTCCCCAAGAGGTTTTACCATTATATCACCTTCAGGGGTATTATAAAATTCGATCTGACGAAAATTCATAGTCGTATGATTTAGATACCAGATAACTGATTAGATATTATATTATCAATCAGTTCAATTTCTAGTGGTTTGAATGCATTATTACGTAATTTGTGATAGAATGTAGTATAGGACATTCCACTCCTAATAAGGATAAGGTTTCTAACCTCTTCTTTTTCTTTGTCATTTAAAGTCGCATAATAGTCTTTAAATACCATTTTGTTCCAATTTTGTAGTTTCTCCATTCTTAGTACAATTTTTAGTGCTATATTTATACTGCAAACATAGACAATATGTATTATATTATACTTTTTGTCTTGTTAAATAATACTAATAGTATATTTTAATATGGCTAACTTATTAATCATAAAGGATTTGGCTGATAAGAAAAATATCAGTTTGAAAGACTTGGCACTGCAGCTAGGAATAACACCTGACGGATTACAAAAGATAATGAAACGTAATAGTACAACTACCGAAACTGTCGAAAAATTGGCTCAAATATTCGGAGTTCAGGCTGGCATCTTCTTCGAAGGTTATAATACCGCGAACCAGTTGATAACTGGGAATGGAAATACAGCATCTGTATTCGGGAATATAACAGCGGAAGAAATGAGTAACAAGAATAAAGAGATAGAACATCTAAAGGATTTATTGGCAGAAAAAGAAAGAGTAATTGAAGAGAAAGAACGGTTAATTCAAATTTTAATAAATAAAAAGTTATGAGCTCAAAAAAAAGAGTTGATAGCGACATGCTTTTTCATCTAAGAAAAGAATTAGAAGAATCCATAAATAAGCTAAGTGTATTCCTTGAAGGCATAAAAAATCCAGAACCAATTGGAGGCACCGAAGTATCAATTGATATACTGAAGAATCTGGCAGAAAACATTGCAACTAAAGCAAATAATTTAGCTAAGATAAAAGCTCTCAAATAATCAGAAATAATTTATAATAGAACAATAAAATGACTGATTTTTTTAGAATTAACATGCCCTATGGCATGCAGAAGAATGATAAAGGAGAATGGATGTTCTTCAATAGAGAATATACCTACTTAGGTAATTGTAGTCGCGATACAGTGGACACAAATAGTCCCTTTTACTGTAGCTATAGAGGAATCACTGATGAATTATTAGAATCATTAGCAGAAAAAGATTCTATCGAAAGAAATGAAACAGGAGAAATAACTAGAATATGGTTTTACAAAGACGCAACCACCCCTGCCAGAAATAAATGGGATAAGGCGTTATGGGATACTTATGTAGAAAAATTAAGAAAACTCTGTTCCTTAATTCGCCTATAGGGTATTAATTGAGATAAAAATGGTCAAATATCAGTATTAAAAAGCCTCTTTAATCGGGACGAAATCGGGACGGAGTTAAAAGAAAAGCATCTATCTCTTTACATATATAACACTAATAACCAACTATTTACAAAAACGAATATGTATCCAATAATTCGCCTCATTCCGACATAAGGAGCTTAACTTGATAAAAGTTAAGCTCCTTATGTTTACCAAGCCACTCTTCATCGAAAACCTGGCTACAAATGATCAAAAGTCAGATCATTCTCTTGTGTAATAAGGGCATAAATAATCACTCCGAAATGCTGAGGTATTGCAAACTTCTTTCTAAGGGCTTCCATTGCTGAACCATAGCCCTTTGGTTCCTACACCGAAGCGCTACGGTTCGCGTAGCAAAGCCCTACGGTTCGAAAACCAAAGGGCTACGGTTTCCGATAGATAAAAAAGCCGACGGATATCCTTTGAGAGAAGTACGAAAGTTATAATACAAATTTATATTCCAGTTATAACATGAAGATAATCTTCGAAAGAGAGACTTTGAAGGATGATGCTATCATTCAAATCAAAATATAAAAAAAATAGAGCGTGGACCGACTAGTTAGCCCACGCTCTACCTCTAATATATCTAA
>JADHED010000451.1_pt1 | contig 49702 bp, 49 predicted proteins | sample 8952041 | NCBI WGS metagenome assembly JADHED01 (sample SAMN16124423, study PRJNA663239) | bioreactor sludge metagenome | isolation source: sludge (control) | place: India:Bengaluru | collected 2018-09-08 | reverse complement strand
GCACCCCCTTGTGAATCCCCAACGATTCCCACCGCTCAGAAACCGCTCTAGTGCACTGGCACAAACAGAGCGTACATCCTGTTTGTACCGGTGCACGCGATTCAATATGTTGTGCAGCAACAACCTTGCTCGGGCGTTAATCGCCCGATTGGGTCGCTGCACTAGGCGGCCCGTCCTCCTCACGCTGAAGCGCCGGCGCAGTGCGGCTGCCGCATCGCCCGCGGCCACAACAGCCAGTTGCGCACGAACAGGGCGCGGCGCAGCGGCGTTTTGACGACCAGCAGCAGCATGCCGATCGCGAGCAGGCACCACACGGCCGGATACTCGTTCATGTTGTCGGTCAGCAGCCGCGCCAGCGTCGGGCCGACCAGGACGTGGTACAGCGTGAACCGCCACGAGCCATACAGCAGCGGCAAGAAGAACATCGTCAAGGCGTAGGTCGGGTAGCCACTGCCGTAATACTCGATCGAGGGCAGCCCGTTGCCGATGCCGTTCGCCGGCACCTCCCAGGCGATATGCCAGTTCCCCGACACCGAGCATAGTTTCGGTCCGCACAACGGACTGCCCACTTCGCATGCCCCCGCCCAAGCGAACGGATAGAGCTGGATGATCATGACGATGGCGGACACGAAGCAGAGGAAATAGACGGGCAGCTGAATACGGCTGCGCACAGGCGCGGGCACGAAATGCATCGCTAGCGCATTGCCGAAGAACGGCTGAAAGGCGATGTGCAGGTAGCCGAGCAGGGTCGCGATCTGGTTGCCCGGATCGCTGCACGCATCGAGAACGGCGTACGTGTACGCTTGCAGCGCCTCCATCGAGGAGAAGTAGCCCAGTACCACCCACAGCGCTGGTGGTTCCCGGCGCACCGCTGCATAGGCCGTTGATCCTAGACCGATGACCGCCAGTACGGTCGACGCCTCGCCACTCCAGCACATCTCTGTCTTGCCTCCTGCCGATTTCCGTGCGACCCGCCGACTTCTGCGCCCTTTCTGGCGTGACAGAACAGACGGTGAACGGAAATCAGCGATACAAGACGCGCTTCAGGCCGTCAAGGATTTTATTCCCCATTTGGGCCAAGAATAGGACTCCTAGCTCGCCGCGTATGGCCATGCCGTTTTCACCTTGGCAAGACACGCTGCTTCAGGTTTCCTGCTTGGGCCGCGCGCGATTGCCCGCAGGGATCGCGCGACGCGATGGCGCAACGGCGAGCGTGCCCCCGTACCGGAAAGAACGGCGATGTTTTACGGTCTCGATGAGAAACAACAGGGGATCTTGCGCCACATCCTTGGCGTCATTGACCTGCTGTTCAAAAAGACATTCCACGCCGACCAATTAATAACGGTCGAACGGTGCATGGGGTTTCTAGAAGACAAGAAGTTTATGGACGTTATCAAGGAAACGGCGAAAACAGGACAGGAAAAGAGCCTCCTCTGGCGGTTGCATACGCAGGTCTGGGCTGCCCGGCAATGTTTGTTTCTGCCGGGCGATTTTGTCGAATGCGGCGTCTATAAGGGATTCTGTAGTGACACCGTGATCCAGTATCTTGATTTCGACAGGGTCGGAAAGACGTTCTATCTCTACGACACATTCGAGGGCATCCCGGAGCAACACCGCGCCGGTTCGCCGGTGCGCCCGGGCGGCTATGCGGAAGCGGGACTCTACGACCACGCGGTCCGCCGCTTTGCGCCGTTCGCCAACGTCCGCGTCGTCAAAGGCGTCGTGCCGGACGTCTTGGCCCAGGTGTGCCCGGAGCGGATCGCGTACCTCCACCTCGACATGAATTCGGCGAGTGCCGAGATCGGCGCACTGGAGGCGCTGTTTGATCGCGTCACGGTCGGCGGGATGATCGTGCTCGACGACTATGGCTGGGAGTGGTACCGGGCTCAGAAGACCGCCGAGGACGCGTTCTTTGCCGCCCGCAATCACCACGTTCTGGAGTTGCCGACCGGCCAAGGCCTCGTCGTCAAGCACGCCGGCGGCTGATCGCGTCCGCCACCAAGTGCCCTCGCGCAAGGCGCCGGACGCCTTCCCTAACTCGCTTCGCGGGCGCACAAATCCGAGCCGGTGAAACGCGGACTGGCGATCTTCGCGCTGCACAATAACGCCCGTTGCGCCCGCGGTGCCGCTGGTCCACAATCGCGGTAAAGCCGCAGGAAACCTCGACATGCGTGCCATTGCGAGCGCAGCGAAGCAGCCCAGGTGTCTCAATCCCTCAAGGGTCGGCGACTGCTTCCGCGCGCGCGCTCCTCGCAATGACGGTTCGGATGGGTCTTCGAGGCGTCCAGCATACGACGGGTACCGCAGAGGTGGAGAGCCGCTATGGAACTGAAGATTCTGGCATTTGTGCTCGCGGGGGGTGAAGGATCGCGTCTATATCCACTGACAAAGGAGCGTGCCAAGCCGGCCGTGCCGTTCGGAGGACAGTATCGCATCATCGATTTTGTCCTTAGCAACCTTGTCAACTCCGGCGTCTATTCAATCTATGTCGTCGTACAGTTCCGTAGTCAGTCTCTCTTGCAACACATTGCGGAGGGCTGGCAGCTCGGCGGCCTGCTCAAGAGCGAGTTCATCATTCCCGTGCCGGCGCAGATGCGCACCGAAGGCAAGGATTGGTACCGCGGCACCGCCGATGCGATCCACCAGAACATCAACCTGATCGAGCAGTCGGCACCTGATCTTATTCTCGTGTTCGGCGCAGACCACATCTACCGGATGAATATTCGGCAGATGATCGAGTTCCATGAACAGAAGCGGGCGCATGTAACCGTCGCCGCCATCCCGACGGACAAGAAGCACGCGAAGGAGTTCGGCGTCATCGAGACGACCTTCGGCAATCGGATCATCGGCTTCCACGAGAAAAACCCGAATGCGCCGACGATGCCGACCGACCCGACCAAGGTCTATGCGTCGATGGGCAACTACGTCTTTTCGACCGACATGCTGATCAAGCTGGTGGAAGACGATCAGAAGGACCCCAACAGCTCGCATGACTTCGGCCGGGATATTTTGCCGAAGGCCATGGACAGCGCGGAAATGTTCGCCTTCGACTTCATGACCAACGTGATCCCGGGCGAACCGCCCGGCAAGCTGCCCTACTGGCGTGATGTCGGCACGCTTGATGCCTTCTTCGAGGCCAACATGGACATCCGGTCCATTTCACCGGAACTCAACCTGTTCAACCGCGCATGGCCGTTGCGCACGGCGGGCTACTCGGAGCCGCCGTCGAAGTTCGCCTTCGATGAGGAGGATCGTCGCGGCCAAGCCATCGACTCGGTGGTTGGCGGCGGATGCATCATTTCGGGCGCCATGGTCAAGAACTCGGTCGTTGGCCGCCGCGTCTACATTCATGCCGGCGCCGAGGTGCTGGAATCGATCGTCTTTGACAACGTCGACATCGGCAGGCGGGTCAAACTGCGCCGTTGCATCGTCGAGAAAAATGCGCGCATTGAGGAAGGTACGGTGATCGGATACAATCTGGAGGAGGACCGCAAGCGCTATCACGTCACCGACAGCGGGATCGTCATCGTCGAGGGACCACGTTCCTCGGTCGAGCTCACGCGGATGACAATCTAGTTCTCTTGCCAACCTCGTTCTCTTGCCAACCTCCGGGCCCGTTCCCACGGCCACATTTGTGGGCGGGGCGGCACCGGAGCGGCAGGGGGCATCGGCCGGGCGGCGGGGTGTGCATCAAGGAGATTGGCGCCGTGGTTGTGCTTGGGGTAATATGACTCTGGTGTTACGTGAGGGAGGATCGAGCCTATGAGCTTGCAAGAGCGGATCGAAGCGCTGAAAGCAAAGCATCGTTCTCTCGAAATCGCCATCGAAGAAGAAAACAATCGCCCCCGTCCGGACGACATGGAGATCCTGAAACTCAAGAAGCAAAAGCTTCTCATCAAGGACGAAATCGCTAGTCTGAGCGAAAAGCACTAGTCAGGCATCCTCGTTCCCGCTGCCGGAAGCCGGCATCCGCTGGCTGATCGCGGCGGGAACGGGCCGGCGCGCGCACGTTGCCCCGGCGGGGCCATCCGCAGCCGCAACCGCCCCGTGCGGTGCCGCTGCAGGCTCACGTGGCGAGGATAGAGGCAACGATGGGTGCGGTTGGGGGGGCGCAGCAGCGCCACGCGGGCAGAACCGCACGTTGACGCCCGCCCGCCAAACACTTCGTCTTTACAACAAATGTCATTTTCGATCAAACTCCGGCGCGCTTGGGCGGCGAAGCGCGGAGGTGCCGCCGCCATCAATAAAATGTCAGCAACCTCACAAGGGGAGGATCATGAACGGACCCTACGATCAGGCGTTTTCCCAGTCAATCAACGACCCTGAGGGATTCTGGGGAAAAGAAGCCGAGCAGATTCACTGGTACAAGAAGTGGGATAAGGTTCTCGACGACTCTAACAAGCCGTTCTACCGTTGGTTCAAGGGGGGCGTTGTCAACACCTGCTATAATGCGGTCGACCGCCATGTCGAAGCTGGGCATGGCGACCGCGTTGCCGTTATCTATGACAGTCCCGTGACGTCAACCGTCCGTAAATATACATACAGCGATTTGCGTGACCACGTGGCTCGCTTCGCTGGTGTCTTGCGCGCGCAAGGTGTTGGCAAGGGCGATCGGGTCATTGTCTACATGCCGATGGTGCCGGAGGCGTTGATCGCGATGCTGGCCTGCGCTCGCATCGGTGCCGTGCATTCGGTCGTGTTCGGCGGCTTTGCCTCCAACGAGCTTGCCGTCCGCATCAACGACGCCAAGCCAAAGGTGATCGTCACCGCTTCATGCGGCATCGAGGTCAATCGCGTCATTCCCTACAAGCCGCTGCTCGACGGCGCGATTGCGCTTTCGGACTCCAAGCCCTCGTCAACGATCATCCTGCAGCGGCCGCAGTCGAAGGCGGAGCTGAAGCCTGGCTTCGATCTCGATTGGGAAGCGGAGATGGCAACCGCGACGCCGGCAGAATGCGTGCCGGTCGAAGCAACCGACCCGCTCTATATTCTCTACACGTCTGGCACCACCGGTCAGCCGAAGGGCGTGGTTCGCGACAATGGCGGCCACTTGGTGGCGCTCAAGTGGACGATGAAGAACATCTACGACATCGAGCCCGGTGAAGTCTTCTGGGCGGCATCCGACGTCGGTTGGGTGGTCGGCCACTCCTACATCGTCTATGCGCCGCTGATCAACGGCAGCACATCCGTCTTCTACGAAGGCAAGCCGGTCGGCACGCCGGACGCGGGCGCATTCTGGCGGGTGATTGAACAACACGGCGTCAAGGCGCTGTTCACCGCGCCGACGGCATTCCGTGCCATCAAGCGCGAGGATCCGAATGCGCTCCTGATGAAGAAGTACGACCTGAGCCGGTTCAAGATCTTGTTCCTCGCCGGCGAGCGCACCGATCCGGATACGCTGGAGTGGGCGGAAAAGGCACTCAATCGGCCGGTGATCGACCACTGGTGGCAGACGGAAACCGGCTGGGCGATTGCCGCCAACTGCATGGGCCTGGAGCGGCTGCCGGTGAAGCCCGGCTCGCCCACCAAGCCGGCGCCGGGTTGGAACGTCGTCGTCCTCGACGAGGCGTGCCGGGAAGCTCCGCGCGGGAAGATTGGCTCCATCTGCGTCAAGTTGCCGCTCCCGCCGGGATCGCTGCCGACGCTCTACAACAATGACGACCGCTTTGTGCAGTCGTACCTGACCGAGTTCCCGGGCCACTATGCGACCGCGGACGCCGGCTACATGGACGAGGACGGCTACGTCTACATCATGGCGCGCACCGACGACGTCATTAACGTCGCCGGCCACCGGCTTTCGACCGGCGGCATGGAGGAGGTGCTCGCCCGTCACCCGGATGTCGCCGAGTGCGCGGTCGTCGGCGTGGCCGACTCGTTCAAGGGTCAGCTGCCGGTCGGCTTCATCGTGCTGAAGGCCGGCGTCACCCGCAGCAACGAGGAGATCGTGAACGACGTGGTGCGGATGGTGCGCGAGCAGATCGGCGCCGTCGCCGCCTTCAAGCAGGCCGTCGTCGTCGACCGCCTGCCGAAGACACGGTCGGGCAAGATCCTGCGCGGCACGATGCAGAAGATCGCCGACGACGAGCCGTGGAAGATGCCGGCCACGATCGACGATCCCGCCATCCTCGACGAGATCAAGGTGGCGCTGGAGGGGATTGGCTACGGGCACTCGCGGCCGGCCTGATCGCCAGCTCTCGATTGGCGGGCAGAACCCGCCTCAATGACCAGACCGACGGCGCGGGGAGCGATCCCCGCGCCGTTCGTGTTCGCGGCTCTCGCGTGGCTCTCTCGGGGCAAGCATAAGCGCGCTGATATCGAGTGAATAACACGTTAAGCGAGTTTATATTCACACCAACGTTTATTTTAAGTTACATTCTCCCAGGAAGAATTCCAATTTTCGGTACGTTTAGACAGAAAAAATCTCTTGATACGTGCAAGCCAACCGATGTATAAGATCGTTGTCCCGCGAGCGTCCATGTTGAACCGGACCACGTCCCCCAGGGGCTCACTGACCCGGTTCACGTTGACCTCCTCCCTATCCAACTCACGCCGCCCACCGGGGCGGCTTTTTTTTTGGCGGGCGGGGCGCGAGCGCAGGGCGTTGCTGCGCCGATTCCCCCGTTCGTACTCCTCCAGCCCGTCTCCAGCCTTCCGGTCACGACGTGCGATCGTGCACTTTTCGGCGTTCGCGGCGCTCGCCGGGCAGGGAGACGCGGTCATCTGACGCCGTCCTGTGCTAAGGATGAGGTCTCTTTCTCGACAACGGAGCTTTCCCATGATCCTGACGACGACCGACAGCGTCGACGGCCGGCGCATCAAGGAGTATCTCGGCATCGTGACTGGCGAAGCCGTGCTCGGCACCAACATCTTCCGCGATTTCTTCGCCGGCATTCGTGACATCGTCGGCGGCCGCTCCGGCAGCTACGAAAAGGAGTTGCGGAACGCCAAAGAGACCGCAATCACCGAGATGGTCGACGAGGCAAAGGGCAAAGGCGCCGATGCGATCCTCGGCATTGACCTCGACTACGAGCACATTGGCACCGGTGAGCGCTCGATGCTGATGGTCACCGCGAGCGGCACCGCCGTCAAGCTGGGCTGAGCCGCAGCCGCGCGCATGATGGGGATTCGCCCGCTCGTTCCCGGCTCGCATCGTGGAGCGGTCGCAGTGCTCGGCTGGGGCCTCGTGGTGCTGGTGACGCTACGGGCACTCCTCACTATCGATCCCTATTTCGACACCTTCGCCTACCACCTGCCGTTCGCTGCCCGCCTCGCCGGCGTGTGCGACGAAGCCTGTTTCCGGATGACGGACTATGGGGAGGCGCTGTTTGCCGGCTTTCCGAAACTGTTTCACCGTCTGCAGGCGCTCTTCTGGCGCGCAACCGGCGCGCCGCAGGCGCTCGACCTGCTCACGGTCGCAGCGCTGGTCCTCTATGGCCTTTTCTTGCGCCGCTCGTTTGCGGTTCCGGCCGGCTGGACCCTGCTTGCCCTCCTGGCGGTGCCGCTGATCCAGATCCATGTCAGCAGCAGCTACATTGATCTGCCGCTCAATCTGGCTGCGGCAGGCGTCATCCTCAATCTCCTCATTCTCGCGCAAGCCCCGGAGCGGTTCGGCACCTTTCGCCTCCTGGCCTCGCTCGCCTGCCTCGTCCTCATGGCCAACAGCAAGCCGCAAATGCAGGTCGTCGCCGGTGCACTCGGGCTAGCCCTGTTCGCGGCTTGCGCCTTGCTGATGCTGCGTGGCCACCGCATAGGGCCGTTCGACCCCAAGCGTGCGCGCGGCTGGCTGGGCATGATCGCATTCTTCGCCGCCGCGGGCGCGCTCGTTGCGGCATCGGCAATCGCCAATGCGATTATGTTCGCCAACCCCTTCTACCCCGTCGAGATTCCCGCCTTGGGCCTGGCCGGGCCGGTGCGGGCGCTGGATGCGGGCTGGGACTCGCTTGCCGCGGCCTGGGCCACCGTGCCCGCGCCGCTGCGCTGGCTGGCTTCCGTGCTTGAGGTCGATGCCTATGGCTACCGCGAGGTGCCCTGGACTTTCGATCAGGCGTATTGCGCCAGCGCGGCCTCCTGGCGGGAGTGCTGGCGCCAGCCGGGCCTCTCATTCCGCATGGGCGGATACTTCGTCACTTACGTCTTGTTCCTGGCCGCGTTTTTCCTGTGGCAGTGCCGCGCCTGTGTGCCGGTGGCGCGGCGGTCGTTGCTGTGGACGGTGGCGCTCGTCACGCTGCTCACGGCGGTGCTACCGCATGCGCATGAACTCAGGTACTACTCGTTTTGGATGATCGTTCTCGTCTCTGTGTGCCTGATCGCCGTGTTTGACCCGCGCGCGCAGATGGCGGGCCGCACCGATGCGGCACGATCACGGCTCTTGGGCGCCGGGTGCACGCTAGCCCTGGTTTCGGTCGTGCTCATGACCGGCGGCCGCTACCTGACGCCGACCGGCCCATCGCTGTCTTCGCTGACCAACACGCTCGGCATTGATCGCCGCATCGCCGCAGTCGCGGACGGCTCCGTCCTCTGTGTCGGCGATCAATGGGCGCCGTTTGCCTTCCTGTTCGCTCCCCCCTTCCATCCGGGCGGAAGCGATAGCGTTCGCAATGGCACCGGCAGCGAGGCTTGCACGGCGGTGGTAGCGCCGCCGCCGTGACGCCGATCAGGACCGTGGCTCAGGCGCAGGCGCGGCTGGCACCGTGTCCGCCGGCGGATGGCGCACCTGGTTCAGCGCCAGACTGCGCGCCAGTTGCGTGACCGTCCGGTTCATCGCCACCACTTTCAGGTACAGCACCAAGATGATCGCGAAGGTGACGATGATCCACGTGTAGAGGATCAGATCGGTGCCGCGGCCGACGCCCAACGTATGCGCGATCGCGGTTGCCTGCTCCGGCGCGACGACAAAGTAGGCGCCAAGCACCAGGAGCGCCTCGATCGCAATTCGCAGCGACGTTGACGTCGAGCGCTGCATCAGCACGTAGATCGCAACCAGGACCAAGAAGGACAGCAGAACAAGCTTGATCATCGGACGAGCCAGCCGATCACCAGGTCCGCCAACACCCGGAACGCTCCGCTCAAGCGCTGCCCCTTTTGCAGACTGTACTGGGAGTAGGACACGGTCACCGGCACCTCCTTGTAGACGAGCTTGTGCTCGGCAATCTGGGCCAGCATTTCCGATGCGTGCGCCATGCGGTCCTGGACCAGATTGAGCTGGCGGGCCGCGTCCGCGGTCATCACCCGCAGGCCGTTGTGCGTATCGGTCACCTTGAGCCCCGTCGTCAGCCGCGTGAAAAGCACGGCCGCCTTCAGGACCATTCGGCGCGCCGACGGCAGATGCTCGGCTTCCCCGAGAAAGCGGCTGCCGAGGACGATATCGAGGCTCTCGGCCTTGAGCGTCGCCAGCATGGCAGCGATGTCCTGCGGGCGGTGCTGGCCATCGGCATCGAAGGTGGCGATGAAGCGGGCACCTTGTTCGAGGGCGTAAACGATTCCCGTCTGCAAGGCGGCGCCCTGACCGAGGTTGACCGGATGACGGACGACAACGGCACCGGCGGCACACGCGTTGTCAGCGGTCCGGTCCGCCGAGCCGTCATCGACAACGACGACGTTGGGACAGACGCTCAAGAGGCCGGCGACAGTCCCGGCGATGACCCCCGCCTCGCGGTAGGCGGGAACGACGACGTAAAGTGGTTCACTGTCCATGGCCGGTCGGGGCTCGAAAGTCCTTCGCTAGTGCAGCCGCGCATTCAAAGAATGCGCGGTCGCTGCACGCAACCTATTGTTCCTAGTGCACATCTAACCCCTTCGGCTGAATCATCCGAACGGGTTTGTGCACTAGCGCTGGACGAGACCAATGACACAAATGCCGGCGACGATCAGCGCCGAGCCGACGAAATGTGCTGACGACAGCCGCTCGCCGAACAGCGCTGCCGCCCCCAGCGGCACAAGTACGAACGCCAGCGCCGCGAACGGATAGGCCTCGCTCAAGGGGACGCGCTGCAAGAGGTAGATCCACAGCAAGGTTGCGAAGCCGTAAAGCGCGAGCGCCAGCCACAACAGTGGCTGCGTGACCAGGCCTGGGAGGTCAGCCCAGCGTGTAAGCGCCGGCGCGCGGTCGGCCGCCGCCTTGAACAACAGTTGTCCAGCGCCCAGGATGAAAGCGAAGGCCGACAAGCCGACCATGTTTGCCATCGAGCGTGCCACGCGCCGTCACTCCGTTCCCTGCACTCGCGCGTGTACGATAGCCTCGGTCTCCGGCCTTGGGAACCGTCCACCTTCGCCGTTGCTGCCCCTAAAGCGGCGCCGGCAGGTCAAGGCCGGCCATCGCGTCGCTCTGGCGCCGTGCCACCGCCGCGACGTTGAAGCCCTCGATCATCTGGCTGAACAACTGGTGCCAGTTGACCTCGGCCCGAAGCCGGGTGAAGACGCTCCCCAACCCGATCGCAGCGCGGTCCATCAACACGAATTCGCGCGGCGGCGCGATGCCGCCGACCTCGCGCAGTTCGCGCTGAACCTTGCCGGCAACCTGGGCGCCGTACATTGCGCCGCCCTCCTCTTGGATCGGCTGGATGCGATCTTCCATCAGCGGCCGGTACAAAAAGCCCGCCCACTGGTTGAGGATCTCGATGACGTTGTGGCTCAGGTTCTTGAAGCCCCACGTCTCGTAGGCTTTCACCGCCAAGTCCTGATCCTTGGTGCGCAAGGCGTGGTAGAGGTCGATCACCGCGCCCACGAACTCCGGCGGGAAGATGCGAACACAGCCGAAGTCGAGAAGGTTGATGGAGCCGTCCTTGCGCACTGTGTAGTTGCCGAGGTGCGGATCACCGTGCAGCACGCCGTACTCGTAAAACGGAACATACCACGCGTGGAACATGTTGCGCGCGACGGTGTTGCGCATATCGATGTGGTGATCGACGAAGCTCATCAGCGGCTCACCGTCGAGCCAGGTCATGGTGAGTAGGCGCTCGCTCGACAGATCGAGCGACGGTTCCGGCACATGCACGCCGGGATGACGGCTCAGCATGCGGCCGTAGAGCGCCATGTGCTTGGCTTCCCGGCGATAGTCCAACTCCTCGCGCAGCCTCGCCGAAAGCTCGGCGTGGATGTTGGAGGGATCGATCGCCCTGTCGTACTGGCGGTAGATCGTAAACGCGATCTTGAGCTGGCGCAGGTCGGCCTCGACTGCCGATGCCATATCGGGGTACTGCAGCTTGCAGGCGAGCTTGCTGCCGTCAAGGCCGATCGCCTCGTGCACTTGGCCCAGCGAAGCCGCTGCGCGCGCTGTGTGCTCGAAGGCACGGTACTTCTTTTCCCATCCGGCACCGAGTTCCGTCACCATCCGCCTGCGGACGAACGCCCGCCCCATCGAGGGTGCGTTCGTTTGCAGCTGGGCAAGCTCGCGGGTGTATTCCTCGGGCATCACATCGGGCAGCGTCGCCAGGATCTGCGCGACCTTCATCAGCGGCCCCTTGAGGCCGCCCAGCGCCACCTTGAGATCGACCGCGTGCGCAGCCGGATCGACGGACAGCCCCAACAGCCGGTTGCCGGCGAGGCGTGCCGCCAAGCCGCCGACAGTGCTACCGACTTGGGCATAGCGGCGTATGCGGCCCGCGAGCGAGTCGTCATCGACCATTGGCTCGGCGGAATGATCGGCACCGGCCAGCTGCTTGCGCTGTTCGTCGGCAGGATCGAACAACGGCGTCACCTCATCAACCGTCCTAAGGCGAGGATATAGGGGCCCGCCACGCCGGCGCCAACCTCAGCCGAGCTTACTCCAGCGCCTCAAGCGCATCGATCAGCGCGACGATGACATTGAGGCCGCGCCGCCAGAAGCCAGGATCCGCGGCGTCAAGCCCAAACGGCTGCAGAAGATCACGGTGTCTGAGGCTGCCGCCGGCGCGCAACATGGCGAAATACTTCTCGGCAAAGCCTGGGTGGCCATCGCGATAGACCTGGTACAGAGAATTGACGAGACAGTCCCCGAACGCATAGGCATAGACGTAGAACGGCGAGTGAATGAAATGCGGGATGTATCCCCAATAGTAGCTATAATCATTGTCAAAGCGCATTGCCGGGCCGAGGCTTTCTTTTTGCACCTTGAGCCAGATCTCGCCGAGGCGTTCCGCCGAAAGCTCGCCGGACCGCCGCTCCATGTGCACCCGCTCCTCGAACTCATGAAACGCAATCTGGCGGACGACCGTGTTCAGCATGCTCTCGACCTTGGCCGCGAGCAGCCGGCGCCGCTCCTCGCGGCTGCCGCCATCCTCCAGCAGGGCCTGAAACACCAGCATCTCGCCGAACACTGATGCTGTCTCGGCCAAGGTCAGCGGCGTGTCGGCAAGAAGCGCGCCCTGGTTGGCGGCCATGACCTGGTGCACGCCGTGGCCAAGCTCGTGCGCCAACGTCATCACGTCGCGTGGCCGGCCGTAGAAGTTGAGCAGGATGTAGGGGTGCGCTGAGGGTACCACCGGATGGCAGAAGGCGCCTGAGTCCTTGCCTGGCCGCGGGCCGGCATCGATCCAGCCTTCGTCAAAAAAGCGACCGCCGATCGCGGCCATCTGCGGATGGAAGCCGCCGAAGGCCCCCAGCACGATCGTCTTTGCCTCGATCCAGCTGAACTGCCGGTTGTCGGCACCGGGCAGCGGCGCGTTACGGTCCCAGTAATCGAGGGTTTCGCGGCCGAACCAGCGTGCCTTCAGGTGGTAGTAGCGGTGGGCAAGATCGGCGTAGGCATCGCGGATCGCGCTCACCAGCGCGTCGACAACCTCATCCTCGACCCTGTTGGCGAGGTTGCGGAAGGCGACCGGATGCGGATAGGCGCGCCAGCGGTCCTCGATCTCCTTGTCCTTGGCGAGCGTGTTGACGACCAGCGACAGGACGCGGACGTTGTCCTTGAGCCCCTTGCCGATCGCACGCGCCGCGCTGCGACGGACCTCGGGATCGGTATTGTCGAAGCAGTTGAGTGCGTCTGCCAGCGTCAGCGCCTTGCCGCCGACGTCAAAGCGCATGCCGGACAGCGTCTGGTCGAACAGCCGCACCCAGGCGCTGGCACCGGTGACACTCTTCTCGTGCAGGATCCTTTCGACGTCGTCAGCAAGCTGGTGCGGACGAAAGATCCGCTGATCGCGCACCCAAGGCGCGTAGCGGTCGGCCGGTGCGACGGCGAGCTGCCGCCCGACGGTCTCGTCGTCGAGGCGATTGAGCTCAAGCGTGAAGAACAGCGTCTCGGTCGAGACCGTATTGAAGCGCTCCTCGATATCCTGCAGGAAACGCCCACGTTCGGGATCGCTCATGTCGCCGGCAAACCGGAGCTGGGCGTAGGCCGTCACCCGGCATAAACCCTCGACGATCGCCTCGTAGGCCATGATTGCGGTCCCCAGCTCCGCACCGCTCAGCTCCGCGAGCTTGCCGGCGTAACGGCCGTGGAATGCTTTCGCCGCACGCTCAGCCGCATCCAGATCGGCGCCAATGCGGGGGTCTTCCGGGCCTGCGTAGAGGTGGGAAAGGTCCCACACCGGCAATTTTTCTTCGACCCGCTGCGGGCCGTCGGCGGGGTGCACAATCGACATCGCGATTCCTCCTTGGAGCAGGCTCCCTTATAAGGAACCGCAGCAGGGGCGACAACCGCCGCCCTGGAAACGGACGGGACCCGCCGCATCATGCCGATGCCCGACTGGCAGAACCTGGTGGTGATGTTCTTCGATCAGGCCGCAGGCCAGGGCGAACATCCCTTCCTCTGGCGTAAGCGCCAGGGCCGGTACGAGCCACAGACTTGGCGCGAGGTTGCCGCCCGCGTGACCTCGCTCGCGCGCGGCCTCATCAGCCTCGGTGTGACGAAGGGCGAGCGGATCGTGCTCGTCGCCGAGAACCGGCCGGCGTGGCTCATCGCCGACGTCGGCATCATGGCGGCAGGCGCGATCACGGTTCCCGCCTACACGACGAACACCGAAGCGGAGCACCTGCACGTGCTTCGCAACACTGAGGCTTGCGGCGTTATCGTCTCGACCCGGCGCATCGCGGCTCCGCTGTTGCGCGCCGCGGCGCAGTGCCCCTTCATCCGCTTCATCATCGCCATCGAGGCGCCGCAGCCCCCGCCGGACCTGGGCGTTCCTCTCTACACATGGCAGGACGTAATCGCGCGTGGCGACACGCATCACGCGAATATCGTTGCCGAAGCGCAAGCGATTAAGCCCACTGATCCCGCCTGCATCATACATACGTCGGGTACGGGCGGGCTGCCGAAGGGCGTCGTGCTTCCGCACCAAGCCATTCTCCACAATTGCCGCGCCGGCGGCGAGGTGCTGTCGGAAATCAGCGCTGGCGAGAACGTCTTTCTCTCGTTGTTGCCGCTATCGCATGCTTATGAGCACACCGTCGGCCAGTTTCTGCCGATGGCCTTAGGCGCGCAGATCTATTACGCGGAGGGCATCGAAAAGCTCGCGCTCAATATCCGCGAGACGCGGCCGACGCTGATTTCGGCGGTACCGCGCTTTTACGAGCTGATGCGGCAGCGCATCACGGCCGAAGCACACAAGGCGGGTGGGTGGCGGGAGAAGCTGTTCCGAGCGACACTTGCAATCGGCCGCAAGCGCTACGGAGCGAAGCACGATCTCACGCTTGGCGAGCGCTTGGCCGACGGAGTGCTCGACGTCCTCGTCCGCCGGTCGATTCGCGAGCGCTTTGGCGGCAGGCTGCGGGCGATGGTCAGTGGCGGAGCGCCGCTCAATCCGGAGGTCGGGTTGTTCTTCGTCGCGCTCGGGGTGCCGGTGTACCAGGGCTTCGGCCAGACCGAGGCGGCGCCGCTCATCAGCGTCAACCGGGCCGGCAGTCTCAAGGTCGACTCCGTGGGGCCGCCGCTCAAGGATGTCGAAGTCCGCATCGCTGACGACGGCGAGATCCTGGTTCGCGGCCCGATGGTCATGCTCGGCTACTGGCGCAACGAGGAAGCGACCCGGGCAACAATCCGCGATGGCTGGCTGCATACCGGCGATATCGGCCAATTGGATGAGAACGGCCATCTCGTCATCCGGGACCGCAAGAAGGACATCATCGTCAATTCTGGTGGCGACAACATCTCCCCGGCGCGGATCGAAGGCCTCCTCACCCAGCAGCCGGAGATCGCCCAAGCCTTTGCCGCTGGCGATCGCCGCTCCCACCTCGTGGCCCTGGTGGTGCCGGATGAAGGGTGGATGCAGGCATGGGCGCGGGCGGCCGGCAAGCCGCGCGACGCCAGAGCGCTTGCACGCGATCCCGATTTTCTCGCCGCCATGCGGACCGCGGTCGAGCGTGCCAACGCAGGACTGTCGGTGATCGAGAAAATCCGCCGCTTCGCCGTAACGGCTAATGCGTTTTCGACCGAGAACGGCCAGATGACGCCGACCCTGAAGCTGCGCCGGCACGTCATCCAGACCTCCTACCGCGATCTCCTCGACAGCCTGTACGACTGATCGCCCCCTGCGGCGCCCCCCCTCCTGCAACAGGGTCAAGCCCGTTACCTCCTCCTGGCAAGCCCTAGTGACGCCAGTCACTGAGACCGTTTGAGGCAGGGCGCATGCTGCGTGGCTGACGAAGGGATGTATGGGCCAGCCGAAGCATGAGCCGCGGTCGATGACAAGCAGATCTCTCAGTGATGATGCGCAGCGCGACCGCGACAACGACCATGCATGGCGGCAGCAGGGACAGAGCGGGAGACCGTCGATGACGGGCGACGAGGGGCCGGAGGATGGAACCGTGATTGAGCGCGAGAATCGCACAGTTGACGCTGCCAATGAAGAGAGGCACTTGCGCGCCGAGGTCATTTCCCGTCTGCGCGGCCAGCTCTCGCTGATGCGAGCCCAGGTCGGGCGGCTGCAGCAGGCGCTCAACCAGGCGGAGAACCTGCGCTCGGCAGCGCGCGACCGGCTGCAGAGCTTGCGTGGCACGACCGAACGCCTGGAGCAGGCACTGCGGATGGAGGAGGCGGCTCAGCAGGCGCCGCGTGTCGAGGTCTCCGCTGCTACCGATGAGGACTCGTCCCAGGAGCCGTCCTGGCAGCCAGTCACCATGACCAGCGGTCAGCAGAAGAACCACTTGGTCCGCGTCGATCTGCGCGAACAGCACATCCATGCGCTGCTTGTTTCCGGCGTGCTGTCAATTCGCGATGTCGACAACGCCGCCAAGGTCGGCCAAGTCGTGCAAGCCCTGCTCGATCGCTGGGCGGAGCAGTACGGCACCCGCGAGGTCGCCCAGCCGGCGGCTCAGGCTGCCCGTGACCGACGCGGTACCCAGGAGCGCCGTCACGCCGGGCCACGTGCCAATTGCCTTTTGAGCTACGTGAACGGAACGCCGTTCGACCGCAGGCAGCAGGACGAGCGCCGCCACGGCCCCGACGGCAGCGTAATCGCGCGCCGCTTGCCGTCCCGTGAACCGGCCGCTGCAGCCGCCGCGGCAGTCGCGCCCGAAGGTGCCACCAGCGGGACCGTCGTTCGCCTCGATGATCGGCGGGCGCGGACGGAGGCGTCACTGCGCCGGCCGCGGCGGCCGATCCGCACCGACGACGAAAGCGATGCCGGCTCAGCCGCCCCGATCGTGCTGTTTCCGTTGGCGCACAGCCAGGTCGAAGGCGTAGAGGGCGAGGCCGCACCAGATGCAGATGAAGCTTGCGAGCGTCGCTCGGGCAACGGGCTCCTGGAAAGCGAAGGCCGCGAGCAAGAACTGGCCGCTCGGCGTGATGAACTGCAAGAGCCCGAGCATTGCGAGCGGGATCCTGCGCGCGGCAGCGACGAAGAGGATGAGCGGTAGCGCCGTCACCGGCCCTGACACCACGAGGAGCGCTTGCAGCCACGCGGCGGGCAGCGCTCCCGCCGCAGGGCCGAACGGATCCGCCACCAGCACGAGATAGATCGCCGCCAGTGGCGCCAGCAGCGCCGCCTCTATGAACAAGCCTTCGACCGCGTCGACCGTCGTCGTCTTGCGCATCAAGCCGTAGAAGGCAAAACTGAGCGCGAGCGTCATCCCGATCCACGGCACCGTGCCGCTCGCCGCCACCCGATAGGCAATGCCGACCGCAGCGAGCCCGACTGCGATCCACTCCAGCCGCCGCAGCCGTTCCCCAAGCACGACAACGCCCAGGGCGACGCTCACCAGCGGGCTGATGAAGTAGCCGAAGCTCGCATCGAGGACGCGCGCACGCGCCACGGCGACGATGAAGATGCCCCAGTTGAGCGCGATCATTAGGCTGGAGAGCGCAAGCCGGCCCATCAGGGGACGGTCGCGGAGGGTTGTTCGCACGCGGCGCCAGTTCTGCTTCAGCGTCAGAACAAGGGCCAGGAAGACCATCGACCAGACGATCCGGTGCGCCAGCACCGCCAGTGCAGGGACCTCGCCGACCAACTTGAAATAGATCGGAAACAGGCCCCAGATCGTGTACGCGCCAACGCCCACGAGGAGGCCGAACGGCACTCCCCTGCCGGGGGTCGGACCAGGCGTCACCCCGTCTCCTCCGGGATTTCGACAATGTGCAACAGATTGGTGTGACCCGGCATCGGCAGCGGCAGACCAGCCATCACCACCAGCCGCGCCCCGGGATGAGCAAGACCGAGCGCGCATGCACACACGATCGCTTCGGCCAGCGCCGGCTCGTAATCCCCAAAGATGGGAAGCTCACGCGGCTGTACGCCCCACACCAGCGCCAGGTTGCGGGCGACGGCGGCGGACGGCGTCAGCGCCAGGATCGGCACCGCCGGCCGCTCCCGCGCCGCGCGCAGGGCCGTTGTGCCGCCGGTCGTCAAGGCGACGATGGCGGCCGCACCGATGGTGGCGGCAACATCACGAGCGGCGGCCGAGACCGCGTCTGACTCCGTCGTTTCCGGCACGACCTCATGGCCATTGCCGCGGTTGCGGTTGATATGGTCGTGCTCGGCCTTGCGGATGATCTTGTCCATGATCGTTACCGCTTCGACCGGATAGCGGCCGGCCGCCGTTTCGCCTGACAGCATCACCGCGTCGACACCCTCATAGACGGCGTTCGCCACGTCCGAGGCCTCGGCCCGGGTTGGCGCCGGCGCGTTCAGCATCGATTCCAGCATCTGGGTTGCGATGATGACCGGCTTCCCCGCCGATCGGCAGGCGCGGACAATCCGCTTCTGCAACACCGGCACTTCTTCCGCCGGCACCTCAACGCCAAGATCGCCACGCGCGACCATCACGGCGTCGGCCAACGCGACGATCGAAAGCAGGTGATCGATCGCCGAAGGCTTCTCAAGTTTGACGATCAGTTGCGCGCGGCCGCCGATCAGCGCGCGCGCTTCCGCAACGTCCTCGGGCCGCTGCACGAAAGAGAGCGCAATCTGATCGATGCCGGCATCGAGCGCCCATTGAAGGTCCCGGCGGTCCTTCGCCGTGAGCGTCGAGATCGGCAGCAGCACGCCCGGCAGGTTGATCCCCTTGCGATCCGAAAGCACGCCGCCGACGATGACGCGGGTCTCGGCGAAATCGGAACCGCATGCGGTCACTTCCAAACGGACCCTGCCGTCGTCCAGCAGAAGGGCGGCACCGGGCTCGATCGCGGCAAACACTTCGGCATGCGGCAGCGGCGCCCGGCGCGTATCCCCCGGTGCGTCGCCGAGATCGAGCCGAAACGGCGCGCCCGCGGCAAGTGCGACCGGCCCGTGCGCAAACGTGCCAAGCCGCAGCTTGGGCCCCTGCAGGTCGGCAAAGACGCCGATCGGGCGGCCCAAGCGGGCGCCAAGGGCACGGATCAGCTGCAGCCGGGCGGCGTGCTCCTCCCACGTCCCGTGGCTGAAGTTGAGGCGGAAAACGTTGGCGCCGGCCTGGAGCAGGCGGCCGATGACGGCCTCGCTCGAGGACTGAGGCCCCAAGGTGGCAACGATCTTGGTTTGGCGGCAGGCGTTCATGCGGCGGACCTTAGCCAGGACGGGGAGGTGTCGCCAGCGCCACGTGCTGAAGCCGAGCCGACTCGCCTGAACGGGCCGACATTTCCGTGCAATTGCCGCCAGCGCCGTCTAGTGTGCGGGGAGCGCTCCCCCTCGTTCATCTTGGGCCAAACGTTGCCGACGGCCCAGCCCCTTGAAGAGAAGGCTTCCCCCATGATCCTCACCAAGAGCCTGATCGGCTTCGTGATCGCCCTCGCGCTCACCACGCGCGCGGAGGCGGCGCCCGATCCCGAAAACATGCTCTACATGCAGCTCAAGGGCGGCCGCGTGGTCATTCAGCTTCGCCCCGACCTGGCGCCCAAACATGTCGCCCGCATCAAAGAGCTGACGCGGCAGAAGTTTTACGACGGCCTCGTCTTTCATCGCGTCATCGACGGCTTCATGGCGCAGGGCGGCGATCCCAAGGGCACCGGCACCGGCGGGTCGGGCGTCAACCTGCCGGCCGAATTCTCCTCGGCTCCGTTCGTGCGCGGCACGCTCGGGATGGCGCGCTCGGCCAATCCGAACAGCGCCGACTCGCAGTTCTTTATCTGCTTCGCGCCGGCGCCGCACCTGAACAAGCAGTACACGGTGTGGGGCCAGGTGATCGAAGGCATGGAATTTGTTGACGCCCTAAAGCGCGGCGAGCCGCCGTCGCAGCCTGATCGCATCCTCACGATGCGGGTCGCGGCCGACGTCGATAAACAGTAACGCCTGCCTGCTGCGCTTGCAGCGAAGGGTCAATTGCCGCTTGCGATGAGCGGCTCGCAGGCTGTCATCTCGGTGCCCGGGCGGACGATCAGGTGCGCCCGGCCGTCGGCGGCAACGGTGAGCCGCATCGTGCCGTCGCTGTAAACCTCGCCCGCCCGGCTCGCGCCGGCGCGTTTCAGCGTGTAGCGGTCCTCGCCAAGTTCGACCACCGCGTGCCTGGCCGCGGTGTCGATGACAGCGCGGAAACTCAAGCCATCCTCACAGCGATAATAGATGCTCTGACCATAAAAGCCGCCGCTCGGCAGCGAGACGTTGCCTCCCCTCCCGCCGCCATCGCACCCTGTCATCAGTGTCCCCACTGCCAGGCTGAGAAAAACGCGCTTCAGTGTCGTCAGTCCCCGGTTGCCCTGCACGGCAACACGCTCCCTACTTCACCGAATCCTGGATCTTCTCGCCGGCCTTCTCGACACCCTTGCCGACACTCTCGACGTTATCCTTCGTGTCGTGCTTGACCCCGCTCCACGTCTCCGAGCATGCGGTTGTGGCAAGCACGAAACCGAGCGCGATACCGGCACACACGGCGCCGTTAACGATCCTGAGCCTCATCGTCGTGTTCTTTCCTTTCGCTGGCCTCAACCGTTACGGAAGCTGCGCCCAACATCACAGCTTAGAGGAAATCGCGCAAGAATGCGATCAGCGGCCGGTCGGCGGCCGGCATCGGCAGCGCTGCCATGGCCCGCGGCGGCACCCACTTCAGCTGTTGATGCGCGAGTGGCTGCGGTGTCCCGCGCCAGACCCGGCAAACGTAAAGCGGCATCAACAGGTGGAAATCCGCATAAGCGTGCGACGCGAAGGTGAGCGGCGCCAGGCAGCTCTCCGAGATGTCAACCGCCAGCTCTTCCTTCAGTTCACGCACCACGGCCGCTTCCGGCGTCTCGTCGGCGTTAAGCTTGCCGCCGGGAAACTCCCACAAGCCTGCCATCGCCTTCCCAGCCGGGCGCTGGCCGAGGAGAACACGGCCATCGGCATCGACCAGCGCCACCGCAACAACCAGCAAGAGCGGTCCGGCGGCTGCCGCTCTCTGTTGCACCGTGAGGCAGGTCGGATCAGGACCGGTAATCGGCATTGATGTCGATGTAGCCGTGAGTCAGATCGCAGGTCCAGACGGTGGCGGCACCGAAGCCGACGCCGGCATCGATCGCGATATCGATCGTCCGGCCTTGCATGTGGGCAGCAACCGGCGCCTCGTCGTAGGCAGGCACCGGACCGCCGTGTGCGGCCACCAGCGTGCCACCGATGCGGATCGTCAGCGCATCGGCATCGATCCGTTCGCCAGCCCCGCCCAGCGCGGCAACGATGCGGCCCCAGTTGGGATCGGCACCGGCGATCGCCGTTTTGACCAAGGGCGAGTTGGCGACTGTGCAGGCGAGCCGCTTGGCCGCCTGGTCCGTCTCGGCGCCGGTAACCGTGATGGTGACGAACCGGGTTGCCCCCTCGCCATCGCGGACGATCATCTGCGCCAGTTCGGCCGCCACCTGGGCGAGGCCGGTGCGGAAATCCTCCAGCCGCGGATCGTCTGCGGTGCTCACCGGCGGATGTGCCGCCGCGCCGGTGGCAAACAGCAGCGCGGTATCGTTGGTCGAGGTATCGCCGTCGATCGTGATTGCGTTGAACGAGCGTGCGACCGCCTCGCTCAGCAGCTCTTGCAGCAGGACCGGCGGCAACGCGGCATCGGTGGCGAGAAAGGCCAGCATCGTCGCCATGTCTGGCGCGATCATGCCGGCTCCCTTGGCGATGCCGTTGATGGTGACCGGCACGCCCCCGATCAAGACCTGCCGGGTCGCGGCCTTCGGGTAGGTATCGGTGGTCATGATGGCCTGCGCGGCATCGGCCCAGCCATCGCCGCTGACACTGTCAAACAGCAGCGGCAGGACGGCCACCAGACGCTCCACCGGCAGCGCCTCGCCGATCACCCCGGTCGAGGCAACGAGTACCTCTTCGGCCGCGCAGCCGAGCGCATCGGCAGCGGCCCTGGCGGTCCGCGCCACCACCCGCTCGCCGTCGGCGCCGGTAAAGGCGTTCGCGTTGCCCGAGTTGACGACGACCGCACGCGCGCGACCGCTGGCGATCACCTGCCGGTCCCAGCGGACCGGCGCTGCCGCAGTCAGGGAACGCGTGAACACGCCGGCCGCGGCCGTTCCCGCTGCCAGCTCGATGACCATCACATCCGTCCGACCCGGATAGCGGATGCCCGCGGCACCGGCCGCCAGGCGGATGCCCGGCACTGCCGGCAAGGTGGCGAAGTGGTCCGGCGCCAGCGGTGAAACGGGACTGGGTCCAGCCATCGTCAGCCATTCCTTTCGTCGCAATATTGCGCGGCCGGATCATGCACAAGCGCGGCCTCACGGCAACCCCTTGCCGCATCCCGTCACGCCCGTTGCATTGACAGGGGGGAATCCCGCCTATAACTCTCTTGAAGCGCGGCCCCGGTTCGCCCTGAACCGTACGGCATGCGGCCGGCTTCCTCGAGGACGAAACATGTTTGCTGGCATCGCCCGGCGGTTGTTCGGCACCGCTAACGATCGATTCCTGAAGACCCTGCAAAAAGATGTCACGGCGATCAACGCTCTTGAGCCCGAAATCGAGGCTTTGAGCGACGCCGATCTCAAGGCTCGCACACCGTGGCTGAAGGAGCGTGTCGCAGCTGGCGAACCGCTCGACTCGCTCCTCGTTGAAGCCTTTGCGACTGTTCGCGAAGCGGCAAAGCGCACGCTGGGCCAGCGCCACTTCGACGTCCAGCTGTTGGGCGGCATCGTCCTCCACCGCGGCATGATCGCCGAGATGAAGACCGGCGAAGGCAAAACGCTGGTCGCTACGCTCGCGGTTTATCTCAACGCGCTCGTCGGCAACGGCGTGCACGTCGTGACCGTCAATGACTATCTCGCGCAGCGTGACGCCGAGTGGATGGGGACAATCTACCGGTTTCTCGGCCTCACCGTGGGCTGCATCGTCCACGGCCTTTCCGATGCCGAGCGCAAGGCGGCCTATGCCTGCGACGTCACCTACGGCACCAACAACGAACTCGGATTCGACTACCTTCGCGACAACATGAAGTTTCGCCTCGACGAAATGGTGCAACGGCCATTCCAGTACGCCATCGTCGATGAGGTCGACTCGATCCTGATCGACGAGGCGCGCACACCGCTGATCATCTCCGGGCCGGCCGAGGACTCCTCGGAGATGTACGTCAGCATCAATCGCCTGATACCCCATCTCGTCGAGGGCGATTACGAAAAGGACGAAAAGGCGCGCGCCGTCAGCTTTACGGATGCAGGTGTCGAGAAGATCGAAGCCCTTTTGCGCGAGGAAGGATTGTTGACGAGCGGCGGCCTCTATGATGTCGCCAACGTGTCGCTTGTCCACCATGCCAATCAGGCGCTGCGCGCGCACAAGCTGTTCAGCCGCGATACCGATTACATCGTCAAGGAGGACCGGGTCGTCATCATTGACGAGTTCACCGGCCGCATGATGGAAGGTCGGCGCTACTCGGAAGGCCTGCATCAAGCGCTAGAGGCAAAGGAAGGCGTCACGGTCCAGCAGGAAAACCAGACGCTCGCCTCGATCACGTTTCAGAACTACTTCCGCCTTTACCCCAAGCTCGCCGGCATGACCGGCACGGCGATGACGGAGGCCGGCGAGTTCCAGGAGATTTACGAGCTGGTCGTGGCCGAGATTCCGACCAATGTTTCGTGCATTCGCGTCGATCACGATGACGAAGTCTACCGGACGGCGCGCGAGAAATACGAAGCGATCGTGGCCCAGATCGAGGACTGCCGCAGTCGCGGCCAACCGGTCCTGGTCGGCACCGTATCGATCGAGAAGTCCGAGCACATTTCAGGGTTGCTCAAGAAGAAAAAGATCCCGCACCAGGTCTTGAACGCCCGCTACCACGAGCAGGAAGCCACGATTATCGCCGAGGCTGGCAGCTCCGGCGCGGTGACGATCGCGACCAACATGGCCGGCCGCGGCACCGACATTCAGCTGGGCGGCAATGCCGACATGCGCATCCGCCGCGAGCTCAAGGATCGGGACGACGAGGCCGGCAAGGCCACGATCCGCGCCAACGTCGCCGCCGACAAGGAGAAGGTGCTGGCGGCAGGCGGCCTGTTCATCCTCGGCACCGAGCGGCACGAGAGCCGGCGCATCGACAACCAGCTGCGCGGTCGCTCCGGCCGCCAGGGCGACGCCGGTACCTCCAAGTTCTACCTTTCGCTCGAAGACGATCTGATGCGCATCTTCGGTTCTGAGCGCATCGACGGCGTGCTTAAGAAGCTGGGGCTGCAAGAAGGCGAGGCGATCACGCACGTCTGGGTCAACAAGGCGCTGGAGAAAGCGCAGCAGAAGGTCGAGGCACGCAACTTCGAGATCCGCAAGAACCTCCTGAAGTTCGACAACGTGATGAACGACCAGCGCAAGGTCGTCTACGAGCAGCGGCGCGAGCTGATGACCGCAGACGACGTCCAGCAGGCGGTTGCGGACATGCGCCATCACGTCATCGAAACGCTGATCACCCAGCATGTGCCGCCGCAAGCCTACGCCGAGCAATGGAACTTGAGCGGCCTGCACGCCGACGTTCTGCGCGTCTTCAATCTCGACCTGCCGTTCGTCGAATGGGCGAAGGAGGAGGGCATTGCCGACGTCGAGATGCGCCAGCGCTTAACCGACGCGGTCGACCGCAAGATGGCAGAGAAGGCGGCGCGGTTCGGGCCGGACGTCATGCGCATGGTCGAGAAGGGCTTGCTGCTGCAGGTGCTCGACCAGGTGTGGAAGGATCACCTGTTGACGCTCGATCATCTGCGCCAAGGTATCGGGCTGCGCGCTTACGGCCAGCGCGACCCCTTGAACGAGTACAAGCGGGAGGCCTTCAGCCTGTTCGAGGCCATGCTCGAACGGTTGCGCGAACGGGTGACGATGATGCTGGCGCTGGTCGAGGTGCGGCTCGATCCGGCAGAAGAGCTCGCCATGGCACAGCCGCACCAGGAAATGCACGAGAGCCGCCAGGACCCGGCGTTCGCCGAGGCGGACGAAGCGATCCCTGCTCCTGCCGGGGGCGAGGAAGTGCAGACACTTACCATCCGTTCCCGCCAAGCGTCGGCCGCCGTTGATCCGGCCGACCCCGCGACCTGGGGCCGCGTTGCGCGCAATGCCTCCTGCCCGTGTGGTTCGGGCAAGAAGTTCAAGCATTGCCACGGCAATATCGCCTGAGCGCTGATGCAGGCTAGAGGATCGTTACGGCCGCTGTCCAAACGAGGATCGCAAGGCGTGCGAGGGTAGCCCAAACTGGCGGGCCGGCATAAGCCGCGGCGCTGCGCCAGACCGCGACCAGCATGACGGCGTTGTACGGCAGCGGTGCAAAATGCACGGCGAGCGCAATCGCCGCCGGCAGCTCCGCCACCAGCAGCGCCATCGAGCCGGCTGTCGCCGCCAAGTTGACGAAGAAGCCACCCAGGATCGCCCAGTCCCAGAAGGCGCGCGGCAGCGGCACCGCGCCCGTCCACAGTGCCCGCGCGTAGTCTGCTACACGCAGTGCGGGTGACTGCCCGGGCAGGTCTCCTCCTTACGGCTCAGATAAAGTCGCTGGCTGTGATCTGGCTTGCGACGATGTTCTTCAGTCCCAACAGGTCGTTGCCAGCGCTGTCCTGGATGAACGTGTACTTCCAGATGGGTTCGTAGCGCAACTTGATCTGGCTGTAGGCAAGGCCGTTCAGGCCGATCTTGTCGATGCCGTCCTGGAAGTCCATCCACTTGTCGGTGCCGGCGCCCCTTTGCAGGAGCGCCACATCGGCGCCGGCCTCGCCGTGGATCCAGTCCTGGCCGAGACCGGCCTCGAACGTATCGTTCCCGGCGCGGCCATAAATCCAATCATCGCCGCCCAAGCCCCGGATCAGGTCATTGCCGGCGGTGCCGTTCAGGCGATCGCCGCCGCTGGTGCCCGTAATGGCGCGGTTGCCGCTCGTAGGCGTCGAACTCGTAGCGCCGGCTACGGTTGCCGTCTGGCCGCTACCGCCGGTGAAGTCGGCGCTGGTGATCTGGCTCAGCTTGATATTCTTGAGCCCGAGCATGCTCTTGCCGCTGCTGTCCTGGACATGGGTGTAGTTCCAGGTCGGATCGTAGCGGAAGCTCAGCTTCGAGAAGGCGAGTCCGTTGAGATCGATCTTGTCGACGCCGTCCTGGAAGTCCATCCACTTGTCGGTGCCTGAACCCTGCTGCAACCGCGCCACGTCGGTGCCGGCGCCGCCGTAGATCCAATCAAGCCCGGCGCCGCCCTCGAACGTGTCGTTCCCGGCCTGGCCGTACATCCAGTCGTCGCCGCCCAGGCCTCGGATCAGGTCATTGCCGGCGCTGCCGTTCAGGCTGTCGGCGCCGCTGGTGCCGACGATTGTGCCATTGCTGGTGGAACCAGGTGATGGCGCCACTGGCGTTGTCGTGCCGCCGCTTCCCGTCGCGAGGAGGTAATCATCGACGAAATCGGCCAGCCGGTCGGCGATCGTCTTGAACGAGTTGGCGGTGAAATGCAGACCGTCGACCATGCCCAAGTCGGTGGTGCGGGCCGCGATGTACACCTTGTCCATGCTGGCCGCGACCTGGCTCTGGGCGCTCCGGATCTGCGGAATGTAATCGCGCCAGTCCGCCGCAGTGGTGCTGCCGAGCTCCTGGATGTAGATCGGCAGATCTGAATCGCCCAGCTGACTGCGGAAATAATTGAAGATCTTTTTCGTCGCCTGGACGAAACGGTCGACCGTCACGCCCGGGCGGTCGGGGCCAAGGGCGAGGGAGTCGTTCTCTCCCTGCGCCCAAATAATCCCATCGAGCTTGCCGGCGGCCTTCATCTGCGCGACCACCTTGGTGAGCAGCGCGCTGGGCTTGTTGGCGTCAAGATCCCAGTAGTAACGCCCCGGGCTGTCGAGCGGTGCTGCGCGCTTCTCGGCGGCAATCCCGCCTTCGGCGGTGTTGATCACCCTGACATCGCCAATGGCCGCGTGTTTCTCCAGCTCGCTCTCGAACACTTTATAGCTCTGGCCTGAATTTGACAGAAAATGCCACCAGGCGTTCGATTGTCCGGCAAAGGCAAAAACATAATTCATGGGCGGTGAGCTCCCTTGTGACTTTTCGTGGCGTCGTACCTATTCCGGCAACGCCAACAATTTTTGTGCACTGGAGCTCAGTATGCCTGCAATCATGGCCTGAATGTGGCGGCAGGCGGCCGCAACGCGCCTGTTACTTGTCGACGCGTGCGGCAGCGCTGGCCCAGGCAACGGCTTCGTCTATTCGGTCGTTGCCCCAGAACAATTCGTCGTCAGCAGTCGTCAGCATTGGCGCGCCGAAGAGCCCCAATTCCTGCGCCGCCTCGGTTGCATGGCGCAGTGCCTGCCGGACCTCTGGGGTCGCCGCCCGCGTCAGGATCGCGTCCGCGGCGAACCCCGCCTCGGTCAGGATATCCGCCATCACGCTCGTTTCGCTGATGGTCAGCCCCGCCCCGAACTCCGCCCGGTAGACGCAGCGGCTGAAATGCGCCCGGGCGCCGTCGTCGGGAAGCGCATAAGCGACGCGCGCGGCCAACACGCTGTTCTGCGGAAATGGCTCCGGCCGACGGAACGGCAATCCGAGGCGCGCACAGGTGCGCTCGAGGTCCCGCCACATGTAACGACCCTTCGCCGGTTGCAGGTTGAACGGCGAGGTCGACCATCCGAGCGCAGTAAAGATCGGGCCGAGGAGGAACGGCCGCCAATTTACCGTGAGTCCTGCCGTCGCCGCCGCCGCTTCGACCCGAAACGCCGCCGGATACGAATACGTGCTCGCAAACTCATACCAGAAGGTGATTGCTGACATCGCCTTGTCCTTTCGGTCGACCGAGGCTAGCCTGTGACCGCGCGCGGGTAAATGGCCGCGGCGCGATGCGCGCAAGCCAGCGCGGAGGACCCGGCTATCGAACCGGCTTGAAAGCGCCTTGCACCCGGACTGACTGAAGACGGTCTCCCGCCGAGGTCGGCCGGATTCCACCTCAACGAACGGCCCGAGACAAACGAAGGAGAGCCATCATGTCGAGTGAAGGTCTGCACGCGCCGCGCGAGCGGCTTGCCAAGGAAACGATTGCGCTGCATCAGGCGATCAGCTCCCTGGTCGAGGAGTTGGAGGCGGTCGACTGGTACCGGCAGCGCGCTGATGACTGCGAGGATGCGGCATTGAAGGAGATCCTCCTGCACAATATGCGCGAGGAGATGGAGCATGCGGCGATGGTGCTGGAATGGATCCGCCGCAACGAACCGCATTTTGCCCACGAGCTGAAGGACAACCTGTTCAAAGAGGGCAAGATCGCAGGCCAGCACGGCCACGAGCACGATTGAGCAGGCTCTCCCGCCGGGCGGAGCGCCCGGGCTCCCTCGCAAGAGCTGTTGCCAAAGGAGGTTAGAGGCTGGCAGAGCGTACCATTTGACCCGCATGACAGCCGCTCACAGCCCCGCCATCATCGCCGGGCCGAACTGCGCGCGGATACGGGCGAACAGCCGGTCGCGCACGTCTCGGTAGGCGTCGAGGCGGGTCTCCCGGCTGCCCTCGATGATCGAGGGATCGAGCGTGTTCCAGAAAATCACCTCGCACGCCGTCGCCCGGGTCAGTTCGACCGCGCGGTGCTGTGCTTCGGGCGACAGCGAAATCACCACATCGAACGACTCGTCCTCCAGATCGTCGAACGATTTCGGCAGGTGGCGGGAGATGTCGATGCCGATCTCGTCCATCGCCTGCACCGCGAAGGGGTCGAGCGTGCCTGCGCGCACGCCGGCGGAGTCGACGAAGATCCGGCGTGCGGCCAGGTGCTTGAGGATGCCTTCCGCCATCGGCGAACGGATGGCGTTCTCGGTGCAGGCGAACAGAACGGCGGACGGGCGAAGGAGCAAGGGGTGCTCAGGCTCGGATGTGCAGGACGCAGACGAGGGTGAACAGCCTTCGGGCGGTATCAATGTCCATCTCGACATGCCGGCGCAAGCGCTCGCGCAGAAGCTCGGCACCTTCGTTGTGCAGGCCGCGCCGGCCCATGTCGATCGCCTCAATGCGGCTTGGCGTCATGGTCTTGATCGCCTTGAAGTAGCTGTCGCAAAGGAGGAAGTAGTCCTTGATCAGGCGTTTGATCTCAATCAGCGCCACGGTGAAGCGCCCGCATTCGGCGCCGCTGTCGCTGTTGACACGGAACACAAGCTTGCTGCCGTCAAGGCCGAGATGGACGGTATAGGGGCCAGGCGCGCCGTTGATCAGGCGGAAGTGGTTGTTCTCCAAAAGATCATAGAGGGCCGAACGGCGCTCGTGCTCGATCTGCGGGCTCAAGCGGATGCGGCGCAGATCCTCCAGAACCACATTGGCGATGCGCGGGCAGGGGGCGATCTGCGGCGCCGCCACGGCCCAAGCCTCAAGTCCGCGCGCGGTTGAGGCGGACGGCGACCGAGCGTGCGTGTGCGTCCAGGCCCTCGGCCTCGGCGAGCGCGATCGCGGCAGGGCCGAGCGCGCTGAGGCCCGCCGCGCCGCAGCCGACCACCGTCGTCCGCTTGAGAAAATCAAGCACGCCAAGCCCGGAGGAGAACCGCGCGCTGCGGCTGGTGGGCAGGACGTGGTTCGGCCCGGCGACGTAATCGCCCAGGGCTTCCGGTGTCAGGGAGCCGAGAAAGATGGCGCCGGCATTGCGGACGCGCGCGGCGAAGGCGGCGGCATTCTCGATCGCCAGCTGCAGATGTTCGGGCGCCACCCGGTCGATCAGCGGCACCGCCTGATCGAGGGTCTCGACGACGATGATGCAGCCCTGTCGCTCCCAACTCTTGCGCGCGATCTCCCGCCGCGGCAGCGTCGCCAGGTGCTGGGCGACTTTCGCTGCGACCGTATCGGCAAAGGCGCGATCGTCGGTGATCAGGATCGACTGTGCCGCTTCGTCGTGCTCGGCCTGGGCAAGGAGGTCGACCGCGATCCAGTCGGGATCGCTCGTGCGATCGGCGACGATCAGCACCTCCGAGGGGCCGGCGATCATGTCAATGCCGACGCGGCCGAAGACGCGCCGCTTGGCGGCCGCGACGTACGCATTGCCGGGGCCGACGATCTTGTCCACCGGTGCGATCGTTGCCGTGCCGCAGGCAAGTGCTGCGATCGCCTGCGCACCGCCGATGCGATAGACCTCCGAGACACCGGCGAGTTCGGCCGCCGCCAGCACCAGCGGATTGGTGCGGCCCTCCGGTGTCGGAACCGCCATGACGATGCGCGGCACGCCCGCGACCTTGGCCGGCAGCGCGTTCATCAGCACCGATGACGGATAGGCGGCGCTGCCCCCCGGCACGTAAAGGCCGACCGCCGCAAGAGCCGTCCAGCGATAGCCCAGTGTGACGCCATGCTCATCGGCATAGCTGAGGTCGGCTGGCCGCTGGCGCTGATGGAAGTCGGTGATGCGGCGGGCGGCCAGTTCGAGGGCCTCCAGCGCTTTCGCTTCGCACAGGCCGCGCGCGCGGGCGATTTCCGCAGGTGCAACGCGCAGGGTCGCGGCGCTCAAGTGCTGGCGGTCGAAGCGCGCTGTCCAGTCGATGACGGCACGATCGCCGCGGGTCTCGACATCGGCGATGATTGCCGCCACCGCCTGATCGACATCGGCCGCGGCTTGGCGCTTCGCCTGCAGGACCAGGGTGAAGTCGGCCTCGAAGCCGGGATCGCTGATCTCAAGCGGCTGCGGCATCGAGGGTCGCCCGCAAGCGTTCGATCCAGCGGCCGATCGCTTGCGGCCGCGTCTTCCAGGCGGTGCGGTTGACCGCCAGCCGGGACGTGATTTCGGCAATCGTCTCGACCTCGACGAGGCCATTGGCCTTCAGCGTCGCGCCCGACGAGACGAGGTCGACAATGCGCTGGCAAAGCCCCAGCTTGGGCGCCAGTTCGATGGCGCCATTCAAGCGCACGCACTCCGCCTGCACGCCGCGGCCGGCGAAATGGCGCTGGGTGACGTTCGGGTACTTGGTCGCGATGCGGATGTGGCTCCAGGCGCGTGGATCATCGTCCGCGACCAGTTCCTCCGGTTCCGCCACCGACATCCGGCAGCGGCCGACGCCGAGGTCGAGCGGCGCATAGATCTCGCGGGTGTCAAATTCCATCAGCACGTCGTTGCCGGCGATCCCCATCGCCGCGGCGCCGAAGGCGACGAAGGTGACGACATCGAAGCTGCGCACGCGGATGAGATCGAGCTCAGGGTGGTTGGTGGCAAAGCGCAGCTGCCGGCTCGCTTCGTCCTCGAAGGCCGGCTCCGGCATGATGCCAGCGGCGTGGATGAGCGGCATTACCTCGGTAAGGATGCGCCCCTTCGGCACCGCCATGATCATCTTGTCGCCAGCCATCGTCGCCCGTATTCTCGCTACTGTTACCTTTCGCGCAGTCCTAGCGGTTTTTCGCAGCGCGCGCCACAGGCTAAGGCGGTTCAAACATCGCTTGCGCCCAGCTTGACAGGCCGCGTTCCCACACCGCTCCCGCGCAGCGCCGTAACCGCCAGCGCGAAGGATGCGCCAGCCGTGAAGAACGAAACCGAGACCGAGCAAGCGCTTGCCGAACACGTCATCGACTGGATGGCCCTTAACGACCGGGTCGGGCGCGGACTGGGCGTACGCGTCGTGTCGGTCAAACCCTACGCAGTCAGCCTTGCGCTCACCGTACGCGCGGAGATGCTGAATGCGCATGATGTCTGCCACGGCGGCGTCATCTTCTCGCTCGCGGATTCCGCCTTCGCCTACGCCTGCAATTCGCAAAATGACTCCGCGCTCGCGACCGCTGGCAGCGTCCAGTTTCTGTCGCCCGCGCGGCTCGGCGAGGAACTGATCGCGACCGCGCGCCAAGTGGCGCAGCAGAAGCGGATCGGCCTCTATGACGTGACGGTCGCGACCGCCGACGGACGCACGGTGGCGCTGTTCCGCGGCAGTTCGTACCGGGTTCAAGCCGCCCTGGCGCCGCCCCAGCCGCAGCCCGGTGGGGCCGAACCTGCCGTTGAATCCTGATCGCGATGCAGATCCGCCCTTGCGGCCGTACTCCAATCGTGTAAACGGCGTCGCGGACGGGCCAACCAAGAAACGAGGGGAGTTGACGCCGATGCGGAGTGCGGGTGCCGCGCGACACGACCTTGACCCGATCGAGATCGCGAGCCGCGATGAAATCACCGCTTTGCAGCTCGAGCGCCTGCGCTGGACGCTCAAACACGCCTATGCCAACGTTCGCCATTACCGCGATGCGTTCGATCAGGCAGGCGTTCATCCGGATCAGGTGACCGATCTCCGCGACCTTGCCCGCTTCCCGTTCACCGTCAAGGACGACTTGCGCCAGAACTATCCGTTCGGCCTGTTCGCGGTCCCGCGCGAGCAAGTCCTGCGCATCCACGCGTCAAGCGGCACTACCGGCCGGCCGACGGTCGTCGGCTATACGGCCCGGGATGTCTCCACCTGGGCCGACCTGATGGCACGCTCGATGCGGGCCGCCGGCGGCCGCAAGGGCGATATCGTCCATGTCGCCTACGGCTACGGCCTGTTTACCGGCGGCTTGGGCGCCCACTACGGCGCCGAGCGCTTGGGCTGCACGGTGATCCCGATGTCCGGCGGCCAGACGGCGCGCCAAGTGCAGCTCATCAGCGATTTCCGCCCCGACATGATCATGGTGACGCCGTCCTACATGCTGGCGATTGGCGATGAGTTCGAGCGCCAGGGCCTCGATCCACGCGCGACCTCGCTCAAGGTTGGGCTGCACGGAGCCGAGCCGTGGACCAACGCGATGCGCCAGGAGATCGAGCAGCGCTTTGCCATGGATGCGATCGATCTCTACGGCCTCTCCGAGATCATCGGCCCCGGCGTCAGTTGCGAGTGCATCGAGTCGAAGGATGGCCTGCACATCTGGGAGGACCATTTCTATCCCGAGATCGTCGATCCGGCGACCGGCCGCCCTGTCGCTGACGGCCAGACCGGCGAACTGGTCCTGACCTCCCTCACCAAGGAGGCATTTCCGATCATCCGCTACCGGACCCGCGACTTGACGCGCCTCTTGCCCGGTACGGCACGCTCGATGCGAAGGATGGAGAAGGTGACGGGGCGCACCGATGACATGCTGATCATCCGCGGCGTCAACGTCTTTCCAAGCCAGATCGAGGAGTTGATCCTCAAGGACTCCCACCTCTCACCCCATTATGTCCTGGAGGTCTACCGCCGCGACCACTTGGACGCGCTTGATGTCGTCGTCGAGCCGCGCCCCGATCTTGGCGACTACGACGAGGCGACGCAGCGCGCCTGCGCCCAGAACCTCGGCCGCGCGATCAAGTCCTACTTGGGCTTGAGCGTCGGCGTCCGGATGGCGGAAGTAGGTGAGATCGAACGCTCGGTCGGCAAGGCCAAGCGCGTCATCGACATGCGGGTGAAGGCGTAATCTCGCCGCTTACAACCCGTGGGCGGCATGGCAAGTGCGCTTGCCGATGCCGCCAATCGCAAGTGAGCTTACGGCGCTGTTACTGCGCAGCCGCTGGCAACAGACGGCCGGGCCGGCGCCACAGGCTAGAGATGGTCAAGCCGACCTTGTGGCCGAACCGTGCCAAGGCTTCCGCCCGCATCCGCTTGCCGCGGGCAACCCCTGCAGCAATTTCGCGTGCTGTCGCGTCCCTCAGCTGCAATGTCGCCGCCTCAGTCGTACCGACTGTCTCGGTTGTAAGAGATGTGTCGAATCCGTTCATGTTCCAACCTCACTGGGCAAGGACGATCAGATCTGAAACGGATCCTCCCAACAACGATCCTGCGCCGTTCATCGGCCGGACAATGGCGCTACTGTAGCGCACGATAATGAACGTGGTGTGAAAGAATGGCGTCCGCCAGCCCCAGATCGCTGCACTGCAGCAGACATGGGCTGTGTGTTGCCGGGCAGCAACAGGCCCGACCGACGGCGGCGCTGTTCAAGCCCCCCCTGCCGCCGCGAGAAACGGCGGCCGGACGGGCGCGGGCAGGATCAGCCCTGGCGGACCTTGTAGCGGGGATGGCGCTTGTTGATGACGTAGAGCCGCCCCTTGCGCCGGATGATGATGCAGTTGCGCTCCCGGCTTCGGGCGGTTTTCAGCGAGTTCTTGATCTTCACGGCGCACCTAACACAAATGAGATCCGGCGCAGGCGCTGCCGGCCATTCAAGCGAGCGCGGAAGCTAAGGGCGCCGCTTGCGGCTGTCAACCCTTGGCGCGGCCAACTCTTGGCGGTTAACCCCGGGGCCGACCTGAGAAGCCGGCGCAGCGCTCGATCACGGCCGCGATGCGCAACACGGCTTCCTCGTCGAACGGCCGGCCGATCACCTGCAAGCCCAGCGGCAAGCCGCGCTTGCTCAGGCCTCCGGGCACGCTGATGCCTGGCAGGCCGGCGAGGCTGGTCGGCACCGTGAAGACGTCGTTCAAGTACATCATGATCGGATCATCGAGCCGCTCGCCGATGGCAAACGCATCCGAGGGCGCCGTCGGTGTCAGGATGACGTCGACGCTGCGGAACGCGTCCCGAAAGTCGTTGGCGATTAGCGTCCGGACCTTCTGCGCCTTCAAGTAATAGGCATCGTAGTAGCCGGCTGACAGCACGTAGGTGCCGATCAGGATCCGCCGGCGGACCTCGGCGCCGAAGCCTTCGCCGCGGGTGTTCTGGTACATCTCGTCCAGGCTCGCGCCGGGAACGCGCAAACCGAAGCGGACTCCATCGTAGCGGGCGAGGTTGGACGACGCCTCTGCCGGCGCGATGATATAGTAGGTGGGCAGCGCATGGCGGGTATGCGGCAAGGAGATCTCGACTGTCGTCGCCCCGGCATCTTCCAGCCAGGCGCACCCCTGCCGCCACAGCGCATCGATCTCCGCCGCCATCCCCTCGATCCGATACTCGCGCGGAATGCCGATCTTGAGCCCGCGAATATCCTGGCCGAGGGCGGCCGTGAAATCCGGCACCGGCACCGGCGCCGAGGTCGAATCGCGGGGATCGTGGCCGACCATGCCCTGCAGCAGCATCGCCGCATCGCGCACGGTGCGCGCCATCGCACCCGCCTGGTCGAGGCTGGAAGCGAACGCGACGATACCCCAGCGCGAGCAGCGACCGTAGGTCGGCTTGATGCCCACAATGCCGCAGAACGAGGCCGGCTGGCGGATCGAGCCGCCGGTATCGGTCCCGGTGGCGGCGAGGCAAAGCCCGGCCGCGACTGCCGCCGCTGAGCCACCGGACGAGCCACCGGGGACGAGATCCTTGCCGTCGACGGGGCCCCAGGGATTCTTGACCGGACCGTAGTAGCTGGTGATGTTGGACGAGCCCATCGCGAACTCATCCAGATTGGTCTTGCCCAGCATTACCGCGCCTTGGGCCTTGAGCTTCGCCGTCACCGTCGATTCATAGGGCGGCCGGAAGCCGTCAAGGATGTGCGAGGCGGCGGTGGTCAAGACGCCTTCGGTGCAGAACAGGTCCTTGATCGCGATCGGAATGCCGTCGAGCGGCCCCAGCGCGGCGCCCTGCGCACGCCTGGCATCCGCTTCGGCAGCGCGCTCGAGCGCGAGCTCCGGCGTCTCGGTGATGAAGGCATTGAGTGACCGGCGGCTCGCCATCGCGTCGAGATGGGCACGGGTCAGCTCGACTGCACTGAGCGCACCCGCCTGCAACTGCAGACTTGCCTCGGCGAGCGTCATCGATGTCAGGCTCGTGCTCATTCGACGACCTTGGGCACGGCATAGAAGCAGTCGATCCGCTCCGGCGCGTTCGCCAGCACGCCATCGCGGCAGTTGCCGTCGGTCACCTCATCATTCCGCTCGGGCAGAAGCAGGTCGATAACACTTGTCATCGGCGCAACGTCGGCGGTGTCGACGCCTTGCAGCTGTTCGACAAAACCGATGATGGCGGACAGCTCCTCGCCCAAGGGCTCAAGCTGGTCCACGGCGACGCGCAGCCGGGCGAGCGCGGCGATGGTCCTTACAGTTTCGGGATCGAGCGACACGGAAAGCCCTCTGCCGGCGGCTGCAACCGCCACGTTTGGAAGGGCCGGAAGCTAGCACCCGCGGGCCCGTCGATCAAGGCAACCCCCAGGGGCGGCACCCGAAAGGCGTGCCGGCTGCCGTCGCCTCCGGCAACCGGCATGTTCGCTCTCGAACCCCTTAGAAGGTTGCGCTCAAGGTCGCGATGACACGGCCGTTGGCAAGCCGATTGCCGCCGAGATCTGCCTGCGTCAGATCGGTATCAACGTACGCAAGTGTGAACTTGAGGAACTTGTAGGAAAGCGCGGCGCCGATCGTCCAGTCAGTGTAGTCTTTCGCGTCCTCGATCAGCTGGCGGCCGACGTTGCCGTAGAATGACAGTCCGAACGGCTTGATGTCGATCGGAGGTGTGACGGTCACGCCACCGTTGAAGTAGTGCGCCTTGCCGGTAGCCCCGAAGAAGTCCGGCGCGTAGTAGTAGTTTCCGCTCAAGGCGACGATGTCGTTCACCTCGTATGTCAAGCCGGTGACGATTTCCCAGTAGTCGTAGTTGAGGTGCTCGCCGTTCGCTTTGTTCGCGCCTGGGTAAGAGTAGTAGGCGCCGCCCAGATTCCAGCCGAGGCCGGTATCGCCGATCGAACCGCGCAGGCCGAACAGGACGTCGATTTCCAGGTTCGCCTCGTCACCATCGTTGAAGTCGACATTCGAACCCCAGAAGCCCACGTAGGCGGTGGTGTCGGCAATGCCGGTGTCAATCGCGTACTCGAGGCTCCCCTGCAGCGCCGGCCCCTTGTCGGTCTGCGAGACGCCGCGGAACGAATAGTCGGAGGTCAGCGCGACGCTGCCGGTGATCTCGCCGGGGATTAAATCCTCGTCCTCTTGTTCCTCGGCGAACACGGGCGCGGCGGTAAAGGCCGCGGTGGCAAGACCGAGCGAGGCGGCAAGCAACAGTTTCTTATCAAGCATGCGGTTTTTTCCCTTCTCTTCACGCATCACGAGCGAGGCGCCCGCTTCGGCAAGCCTCACGCGTCCTGGAAGCAAGGCGCGGACCAAATGTGTTGCAGAAGTACATCACCCCAGGACAGCCAGTTGGCCCAATTTTCGGCGTTTTTTTCGAATCGGGAGACTCGGAGGGCCTAGGCGAGGGCTCGCCCGCTCGCAATCTGCCCAAGAAGTGGGCGGAACGCTGCGGTGTTAATCAAAAGGGCGGCCCGGATCAAGTCGCGTCGCCTGTCGTCGAGCCGCACCGGGCCGCTGTTCTCGGCCGGCAGCGCCCGCTATAAGCGAGCGGGAGACCTCGTGCAGGAGCCGGTCGCAGCCGTGCCCGTCGTCAGCGTTACGGAATTGAGCGCCGTTGTGCCGGCGGGCGGGCGCCTGCTCGGGCTCGACATCGGTTCGAAGCGGGTTGGACTGGCCGTCTCCGATGTGACCCGCACCGTGGCCACTGCCGACCGTGTGCTTGAGCGCGAGCGCTATGCCGACGATCTTGCGCGCCTCGCCGTGCTGTGCCGGGAGCACCAAATTGGCGGTATCGTGGTTGGCCTGCCGGTGAGCATGGACGGCACGCAAGGGCCGCAGTGCCAGCGCGTGCGCCAGTTCGCGCGCGACCTGCTGATCCGGATCGACCTGCCGCTCGCGTTTTGGGATGAGCGCCTTTCGACCGCCGCCGTCGACCGGATGCTGATCCGCGAGGCAGATTTGAGTCGCAAGCGCCGCCGCGCCGTGATCGACCGAGCCGCCGCCGCCTACATCCTGCAGGGCGCGCTTGATGCCATGCACGCGCAGCGGCACTCCCCGAAAACGGCCGGGGACGAAGCCTGATGGCGGTCGTCTTGGGCTTGGCGCCCGTTTTTGCCATCATCCTGCTCGGTTATCTCCTGCGCCGGCGCGCGAGTGTGCCGGACAGCTTCTGGCCCGCAGCCGAGCAGATGACGTTCTATCTGTTCTTTCCGGCGCTCCTGCTGACCAACACGGTGCAAGCGAACTTTGCCGCGCAGTCCTTGGGTGGAATGGTCGGCGCTGTCGTCAGCGCGGTGTTGATCGTAGTGGCGCTCACGATTGCGGCCGCGCGCGTCCTTAAGCTCGATGGCCCGGCCACGAGTTCTCTGATCCAGAGCGCGATTCGGCCGAATGTCTATGTGGCAACCGCGACCGCCGCCGCACTCGCGGGCGATCCCGGCCTAATCGCCGTCAGTCTCTGCATCGCTGTCATCGTGCCGCTGGTCAATGTCATCAGCGTTGTCGCGCTTATCCGCTGTGCCGCACCCGGTTCGGCGCCACCCGCGGGCTTCGCCCCGGTTGCGTTGTCGATCGCGCGCAATCCGCTGATCCTAGCCTGCCTTGGCGGCCTCACCTTGAACGCCTTGGCGGTGCCGTTGCCGCCCGTCCTCGGACCGCTCCTGCAGATCCTCGCCCGTGCCGCCCTGCCGCTCGGCCTGCTCGCCGTGGGCGCCGGCCTCGACCTGCAGGCAAGCCGGCGCGCCGGGCCGGCGGTGCTGGCGGCGGCGGTGCTCAAACTCGTCACCCTGCCACTGATCACGCTCGCGCTCTGCAGCGCGTTCGATCTGACCGGTGTGCCGCGTCTGATCGCGATTATGTTCGCAGGCCTGCCGATTTCCGCCTCGGCCTACGTTATGGCGCGGCAAATGGGCGGCAACGCGCCGATGCTGGCAAGCGCGATCACCGCGACCACGATCGGTGCCGCCGTCACCATGCCGCTTCTCCTGGCTGCGATCGGCTGAATGGACAACCGAACCGCCTCGGCTATGCCGGAGGCTTACATTGCTGAGAGGCTGGAGCCCAGCGCGCGCTCCCCACGAACCCGATCGAGGTTTTCGCCTAAGCTGCGCAAACGCGCGGCGCGGATGGTCTTGGACCACCAGGCGGAGTATGCGTCTCGCTGGACGGCGCGGACTGACGGCGGTTGCGCAGGAAGTCACTGCACGGATAGCCTCGGCAGGGGGCAGAACCCCCCTTGGACACGATGAGGAGGGCGCAGCGTGGCGAACATCGCGGAGACACTGAAGGATCGGATCTTTGTCCGCCGTGCCCTGGAGGCGGCGATCCGCATCGGCTTGGTCGTGCTGCTGGTTGCCTGGTGCTTCGAGATCGTGAAGCCGTTCATCGTGCCGGTAGTATGGGGGATTGTCATCGCCATTGCGGTCTATCCCGCCTATTGCTGGCTGGAAAGGGCGCTGGCCCACCGCCGCGGCTTGGCCGCGGCGCTGATCGCGCTTCTCATGCTGGTGGTGCTGATCGGCCCGACCGTCCTGCTCGCCGGCACGCTGGCCGACAGTGCCCGGAAGCTGGTCACGAGCCTCACCGACGGCACGTTGCCGATCCCGGCGCCGCCCGCGGGGATCGAAGACTGGCCGATCATCGGTCATCCGCTCGAACGGTTCTGGCGGTTGGCGTCGGTCAACATTGCTGGCGCCCTCGCTGAGATCAAGCCGCAGATTACCGCCTTCGGCAGTTGGATGTTGTCGGCGGTTGCCGGTTTGAGCCTCGGCATTTTGCAGTTTGTACTCGCCATCGTCATTGCCGGCGTCCTGCTCGCCCATGCCGCCGGCGGCGGCGAGGCGGCACGTGCGATCGCCACGCGGATGGCCGGCGAGCGCGGCGCGGAGTATGCCGACCTTGCTCAGGCGACCATTCGCAGCGTCACCCGCGGCATCCTGGGCGTTGCTCTCATCCAATCGCTCTTGGCAGGTCTCGGCTTTCTGGCCGTCGGCCTGCCGGGAGCCGGGCTTCTTGCGCTCTTCTGCCTGCTGTTGGCCGTGGTCCAGGTCGGCCCCGGCCTGATTCTGCTGGGCGCCTCAATCTATGTCTTCACGGAGGCAGAAACGACGCCCGCGGTCTTGTTCCTGATCTGGAACATCTTCGTCGCCCTGATGGACAACGTCTTGAAACCAATGCTGCTGGGCCGCGGCAGCAAGGTGCCGATGATCGTGATCTTCGTGGGCGCGATTGGCGGCTTCCTGGCTGAGGGGATCATCGGTCTGTTTATCGGCTCAGTCGTGCTGGCGCTGAGCTTTACGCTGTTCACGGCTTGGCTCGCGGAACCGCAGGCGGATCTGGCAGTGCCGGCAGACGCCCCGTAGCTTCGCCTGGCGCGCAGGCACAAACGACAGATGCGCGTCGTTTGTGCCTGTGCTGGCAGGGTTCATCACTCTTTCGACGCAACGGCGCGCGCCGCCTCGCGGAGTTCCTCCGACGCTGGTGGCGCCGGGTTATCGGGGATCTCGCCCGGTTTGTAGGTGGGAAGGCGGGCAGCGGGCGCGATCGACAGCAGTGCGACGCCGGCCATCAGCAGGAGGCCCATCTTCAGGGCCATCAGGCGCGCTTCGGTGTTGATGCGCACGGCCTCCGCAACCTCTTGTGGCGTTGCCGTTGTGCCTTCCAGGATCGTCTGCAGCCGGTCGTTGGTCACGAAAGTGATATTGTCCAGGTTCAGCTGGCCCTGGATGTGGGCCGGAAACTTCTGATTGTCGGCGAGCTGCAGAAAGACCTGCGCACTCAACAGGCCGACCAGCAGCGCTCCCGCCACGGCCGTGCCGACACCGGCGGCGAGGTTGTTCGCCGTGCCGCGAAGGGAGCCGACATCACCCGCCAGCTCCTTCGGTGCCGCCGTTACCAGCACGCTGAAGACCAGCGTGACCAGCGCGCCCTGGCCGATGCCGAAGGTAATCAGGCCGAACATCACCGGAATGGCGCTCCAATCGTTGCGAACCACGAAGGCAAGCCACAAGAGCGCCACCGTGCACAGGGCGAAGCCCAATTGGCCAATGCGGCGGGGCGCCAATGTGCGGTAAAGCCGCACCACCAACATCGCCGTGAAGAAGACGGTAAGGTTGAACGGCATCATCGCGATCGCTGTCTCGATCGGCGTCCGACCCTGGATGATCTGGATGTACAGCGGCACCGAGAAGTTCAGCATCGCCTCCAGCATCACCACCGCGAACATGCACAAGACGGCGGCCCGCTCCTGGTTGGACGAAATCACCCTGAGGTCGAGCAGCGGCGTCCGGCCTGCGGACTGTCGGCGCCGGCTCCAAAAGATGAAGGATTGCAAGAGAGCAATGCCGATGATGATCATGATCGGCGCCGGCGACAGGCCGAACAGATCGAACGGCGCGCCGGGCCCGGCGACGCCAAGCCCCCAGCGGTTGAGATTGTTGAAGCCCATCGTGATCAGGATGATCGACACCGCGGCCAGCACGACGCCGCCTGCATCAATCTTGACCTCCGGCCGCCCGTGCGCCGGCTTGAGCTTGTAGCTGAGGAAAAACACCAGCACCGAGGCAACGATAAGGATGCCGAACAGCGGCCGCCAGCCGACGAAGGTGCCGAGCAGACCGCCGATCAGGAAAGCGCCAACACCGGCCGCCGCACGAGCGGAGCCCAGCGCACCGAGCGCGGTCGCCTGCTGCTGGCCGTGGTAGTGGTGCGCGATCAGCGCGACGAGCGACGGCACGATGACGGCGGCGGCAAGGCCGGCGAGAAGCTGCGCTACCAGCATGACCGTCGCGACCGGGCTGAAGGTCATCATCACCTGGGCGACCGCAAACAGGCCGACGACGTAGCGGAAGATAAGCACGGGCCCAAAGCGTTGGCACAGCTTGGCACCGAGCATGACGAACCCGGCGACGGACAGGGAGTAGAGGACGATGCCGGTGCCGACCGTCGTCGGCGGCACGTTGAAGCTTGCCACCATGCCACCCATCGACACCGGCAAGGCGGCAACATTAAACGACATGATCATCTGGCCGAGCGCAATCGCGATCATCGGCACCCAGGACTCGCGTACCGTCTCTGCTCCCGTCGTTGGCGCTGCCGTCTGCGTCGTCATCGAGCACACCTTCCCTGTTAACCTTGGCCCTGTTGACTTTGGTCTTGTTGACTTTGGTCTTGTTGACTTTGGTTCGTTACGGCGGCTCCGCTGCCGTGCCGGTGTCGTCAGTCGACCGGGGCGGAGACGAACAGATCCATGCCGAGCCGGTGCGACAGAAACTTCGCGACCAGTTGGCCCTTGACGCTGTTCCCGGCGGCATCGAGCGGTGGTGCGAATGTGCCGAGGCCGCCCTTGCCGGGAGACACGGTACAGATGCCGCCACCGATCCCGCTCTTGCCGGGCAGGCCGATGTCATACAGCCAGTCGCCGGAGGTCTCGTAGAGCCCGGCCGTCGCCATCACTGCGAGAGCGTAGTGGCAGACGGCGGGATCGACGACACGCTCGCGGGTCAGCGGATTGACGCCGCCGTCGGCCAGCGTTGCCGCCATCACGGCAAGATCCTTCGCCGTGACGTTCAATGAGCATTGCCGGGTGTAAAGGTCGACGGCCTCCATCGGCTCGCAGTAGACGCGGCCCAGCGAATGCAGCAACTGAACGATGCCGCGGTTACGGAAGTTGGTCTCGGTGGCTGAGGCGTAGACCTCGTCGTTCAGCGGCAGCGTGCGTCCAGCGAAGCGCGAAAGACCGTCATGGATCCGGCGCCACCGCGAGTCGGGGTCATCACCCGGCACCAGGCTGGTGGTCGCGATCGCGCCGGCATTGACCATCGGATTGGTCCGGCCGTCCCCGCTCAGCTCAACGGCGGCGAGGGAGTTGAAGGGCCGGCCGGTAGCGTTGGCCCCTACCTTGGCGCGGACTTCATCCCACCCGATCTGCTGGCAAACCAGGGCGAAGACGAAGGGCTTCGACACGCTCATGATGGAGAACGGCACTTCGGTGTCGCCGACAGCGTAGACGTTGCCGCCGATGCCGACGACGCAAACGCCAAACAGGTTGGCCGGCATCCGGGCCAATGCCGGATAGACTTGTGAAACCGCGCCTTCGGAGTTCCCTCGGTACCGGGCGTGCGCCTCAGCGACCAGGGCGGTGACCTGTTCGGGCGTCGGCAACCGGCCCGTGGAGATGAACGCGTACTCGTCCTCCTCCGCGACTCTGAATTGACTATCCATAGTCCCTCCCATTGAGGACTTCTTATAATTTCTTTACTGCCACCCTAGATTTTTTTTGTCGTTCCGTCAAGTCACTCGCCCGCCCGTGCATGTAGCACACGTTTCTCCCGGTTATTATTATGGGATCCGAGCCAAAGTTGGACGGGATTCGTGGCACCGGAACGCTGGAGTCTTTGAAGTTCACGATGAAAAGTGTTCCGAAGTTGCGAAACCTGTGTTCGTCGTTCATGTTGCGATCCGGCGTCGGCGACACCTCCTTGCTGGCGTGGCGCGTCAGTGAGGGGATGGTTTCATAACGGCGGCCGTCAGGGCCGGCCGGTGCCGGCGGATCGGGAACCGATGCGGATCGTCATTGCGCCGAACGCCTTCAAGGGCAGCCTGACCAGCCGGCAAGCCGCGGCGGCAATGGCCCAAGGCGTGCGTCGTGTGCTGCCCGAGGCTGCGATCGTCGAGGTGCCGGTTGCCGACGGCGGCGATGGTCTCGTCGATATTGCCGTCGAGACGCTTGGCGGCACGGCACGCACGGTGATCGTAACCGGCCCGGATTACGAGCCAGTCGCGGCGGCCTTCTGCTACGTCCCGGAAATACGGTTCGCGGCGATCGAGATGGCGCTCGCCAGCGGACTTGCCCTGCTCGCCGATGATCGGCGGAACCCGATGATCGCAACGACACAAGGCACCGGCCAACTGATCCGCGCTGCTCTCGAACTCGACGTAACCCATGTTGCCGTCGGTATCGGCGGCAGCGCCACCAACGACGGCGGCATCGGCATGGCTGCAGCGCTCGGCGTGCGCTTTCTCGACGACGCTGGGAATGACGTTGCGCCGATTGCTGCCAACCTGGCGCGCATTCGCCGCATCGATCTGTCGCAGCGCCTGCCCGGTGCCGCCCACGTGCGGTTCGAGGCGGTTTGCGATGTTGACAATCCGCTGTGCGGCGAGCGCGGCGCGTCCGCCGTCTACGGTCCGCAAAAGGGAGCCACGCCCGAGCAGGTCGCAAAGCTCGACGCCGGGCTTGCCAATCTGGCCGCCGTGATCAAGCACGATCTCGGCGTCGACGTCATCGATCTGCCGGGGGCCGGTGCCGCGGGCGGGCTTGGCGCCGGCTTGTGCGCCTTCTTAGGCGCGGAACTGCGCCGCGGCGTCGACGTCATCCTTGAACTCGTGGGGTTGCCGCAGAAGCTCGCGGGAGCCCAGCTCGTGCTGACCGGCGAGGGCCGCATCGACAGGCAGACGGCCTTCGGCAAGGCGCCGGCCGGTGTCGCCGCTGCCGCACGGGCGCGGGACATCCCCTGCATCGCGATTGCCGGCAGCGTCGGCGACGGTCTCGGCGATGTGCATGCGATCGGTATCGATGCCGTGTTCAGCCTGTGCCCTGGTCCGATGGCGCTCGCCGATGCGATGGCGGACGGTGCCCGCTACCTCGCCGCCGCCACCGAACAGGCTGTGCGCGGCTTCCTCGCCGGCCGCACCGATCGCGCCAGCGGAACCGCTCCATTGACATGATGTTCATCATGTGAAATACCATTCCGCATGATGACTGTCATGCGGAATGGTGCGGCATGAGCGCGAGAGCCGAGCTGAAGAATGCATCCCTGCAGCGCATCCTGAACGCCAGCGCCGCGCGTCTGCGACAAGAAGGATTGTCGGGTGCGGCGGTCGCGGCGGTGATGCTCGACGCCGGGCTCACCCACGGCGCCTTCTATTGCCACTTCGCCAACAAGGAAGACTTGGCGATTGCCGCACTCCGTCATGCGCTGAAGGACAACCGGAGGCGCTGGGTCGGGTCGGCGCGGCGCGAGTCATGGCTCGACCGGCTCACCCGGCTCGGCCGCCGCTACCTGACGCCCGCGCATCGGGACGACCTGGCCGATAGCTGCGCGCTCGCCGCTCTTGCGTCCGACGCGGCGCGGAGCGGGCCCGCTTTCAAAGCGGCCTATCAGGAAGAGGCGCTCAAATCGTTGCGTGCCATCTGCGCTGCCGCGGACGACGACGACCGCACCATCGATCCCGCGCGCTTCGACGACGCCATCGCCTTCTTGGCCCTGTGCATCGGGGGCATGTCGCTCGCGCGCGCCGTCAACGACAAGGCGTTCTCGGACCGCATCCTCGCCGCCTGCCGCCAGGCCGTCGGCAGTCTCACCGCACCATTGCCACCTGAGCCCCCGACCGCGGAGCCCACCGATGATCCCAACTCCTGAAGTGAGGCGGCTCACGCCGCCGACCCTTGATGCGTTTCCACTTCGAACGCATGAGAAGCTGCGCTACGCCGACACCGACCGGCAAGGCCATATCAACAACGCGGTGTTCGCGACCATGCTGGAGACCGGCCGGGTCGAGCTGCTCTACAACTCCGAACGGCCCCTCGCGGAACCCGGTTGTTCTTTCGTCATCGCCCGGCTGGTGCTCGACTTTCTGGCCGAGATCAAGTGGCCCGGCCGTGTCGATATCGGGACCAGGATTGCGGCGATCGGTCGCAGCTCAACGACCCTGGACCAAGCGCTGTTTCAGGAGGGCAACTGCGTCGCGACCGCGACCACGGTGATTGTCAACATCAATGGCGCCGGCCGCGGGCAGCCGTTCTCCGACTGCGCGCTCGAAACCTTGAAATCGTATCTGCCGGCCGGATCGCAGTAGAAACGGAGACAGCAATGCGAACAGTCCTCGTCACCGATGCCGCTCAGTATGCCGGTCGCGGTGCGGTCGGAGCACGCCGCATCAGAACCTGACCGCGACCCTTGGAGCGCCGGTGTCGCTCGGATCGACGACAGGAGCGGGGCAGCGCTCGATCCGCTCGGAGGCAATGCCGCCTGCCGCCGTCAGCTCGCGCGCGACCGCCTCCATTCGCCCGGCGGCGAGGAGGGCCAGGGCGGCTGTTTGCTCCGGTGTCGGCGCTTGCGGCGCCGGCTTCGCGCCCAGGTCGGCTTGCGCCGCAATGCCGCAGATCTTGAGGTGCAGACGCGGCCGATCCTTCAAGACCTGCACCAGGCTCTTGATCCGTGGCGGTGCATCCGCATCGAGGGCCGCACTTCCGGCTGGAAACGGAATCGGCTCGATCGTGAACGCCGCCTTGCCGCTCTCGGCAGCGCCGCCTGACTGGTCCGAGCCTGATAGCAGGGAAACCGAAGCCGAGACGAGCTTGAACGGTGCCGTCACCAGCGCCCGCAGCACCCGCACGAAGCCGGTCCACATCACCTGCGAGAGATCGAAATCGGGCGACGCCAGATCGCCTTCGAATGGGATCACGACATCGATCGTACCGTCCGGGTCCTCCAGGAGATCGACGATCGCGTTCAAAGGCAAGCCGATGGAGCGCGAAATGGCATCCCCACCGGCGCCCGGCCGATCAGCAAAGGCAGCGTCCTTGACGGTTGCTTTGAGCTCGCCTTCCAGGCGGGCCGCTTTCGCGCCGGCGCGGGCATCGACGTCGATCGTGCCGCCGACCAGGTCAAGCCCGATTTCCGGTCCGACGTAAGGCGACACCGCGGCGAGGGCCAAGCGGTTGACCCGCGCCGTCAAGCCGAAGTCCGGCTTCGGCTTGAAGATCGCGCCAAAGCCATCGACCATGATCGGGGCGCCGTCCAGCCGCGCGTCGAGCCGCAGGTCGCTCACCCGTTGCGGATGGATGCTGTCAAGATCGGCAAGCGCAAACTTGCGGATTTCAAGCGTGCTCTTGCGCGGCGGCTGCACCGCCTCGTCCGACACGGTGAGCTTCGCGCCGTCGAGGATCGCCAACTGGCCAATGCGGATCGCCGGCAGGCCGGCAGGCGGCCATCGGGGTGCGTTCTTCGCGTCCTTCGCCTTCGGCTTCTCCGGCTGCTGTTTTGACTCTTTCGCTTGCGCTGGTGCCGCTGCAGCCGTGGCTTTCGAGCGGATCAGGTTCGCATCGACCTTGCCAAGGCGCAATCGCTCGAAAGCGATCTGCGGCTTCGCGTTCGCATCGAGTGCGTCGAGCCTGACGTCACTCACCCGCGCCGACGCACGGCGGCCTTTGTCGAGGCTGAGATCCAGCGCGCGCATCGCCAGATCGAGCTTGGAATGCCAGTCGATCGCGGCCGGCTCTTCGTGGTAGCCAAAGTCGGCCAAGTCGAGATCGAGTTTCGTTACCGCCACTGTTGCTTCCGGTTGATCCGGTGTGGCGGCGAGCGCGACGTCGAGGCGGTCGGCCGTAAGCGGGCCCTCAAGCTTCAGCGTCATCGCGGGGCCGTTCTCGGCGTAGTTCAGCTCCTGAATGGCGAACGCGAACGCGCTGAACCGCGTGCCGATTGCGGCTGGTGCGTCGGCCGGCGCCGCATCCCGCCGGTAAGCGACGCTGAAATCGGGAGCGCTCACATCGGCGCGCGCGACCAATGAGATGGTCGCTCCGTCGTTCAGGTCGAACTTGGGTTCCTTGAAGTTCAGACGACCGGCGCGGACGTCGAGCGAGAAACCGGGCGCGACCGGCGTCGTCATCACGAAGCCGTCGAACGCCGCCACCGGCCCGGCGAGCTTCACCTGGTCGCCTTCCGCCTGTTCCTCATAGGCAGAGTCCGGCAGTTCGGCGCTCAAACGTGCCGCAGTGACGCGGAGCGCCGGCGGTGGCTGCGGTGGCGTCGGTTCCTGCATTGCTATCGTTACGGCGACACCATCGGCGACCGCGGCGACGGGACCGCGCAGCAGGGTCCGCTCGCCAAAGCCGAGCTCGGTGCCATCGGCATTCGCGTTCAAGCTGGCCATCGCGATCCGGATCGGCTTGCGCAGCGGCAGGACCAGGTCAACCGCGTTCATCGCCGTCGTTCCGGTTACGACCATTGCGGCCTGGGCAGGGTCGAACGCGAAGGCAGACAGAGCGATCTTCGTCGTCGCGATGGTTCCCTCGATGCTCGGCCCGCCCAGCGCAAGCTCGTCAAGCGCCAGGGTCGGCCGGGCTGTGAGCGTGACCGCGCCGGCCTTGGGCAAGGCAACGCGGAGATCCTGGAGATCCGCACGCAATGTGGCGGCGGCAACACGCGTTCCCTGGGCAACCTGGACATCCACGCCATCGAGCGCGGCGTCGGCCGTTCCGGCAAGCCCGATCGAGCCTGTGCCGTCGTAGGTGAACGCGAGCGCGGGCAGGGCGATGGTGCCGCCCGCAATCTTGAAGGCGCCGATGTCGGAACGCGCCGCGTCCAGCCCGCGAATGGCGATCCGAGCTTCGAGGTCGGCATCCACTCTTGCATCGGGGAAAACGGCCGCGCCCTTGCTCGTCAGGCTGAGATCGAGGGTTCCGTCACTGGGCGAAAATCCAAGCGGACCGGTGTAGGCCTCGATCCGGCTGATGGTGATGCCGCTGACATCGATCTTGGAATCGATCCGGATGTTGTTCGAAAGCGGGGTCGCCGTGCCTTCGGCGGTAATCCCGATGCCGTTGAGGCTGCCTTGCAGGCGGAAGCTGCCGGGATCCTCCGCCTTCCAGGTGCGGAAGCCCTCGAGGTCCAACTCGGCGACATCGATCGTCGCCCGTCCTCCCTTGTGATCGGTGAACACAAGGCGGCTGTCCCGGAGTTCAAGGTCATCGAGGCCCACGCCCCACGCCGCCCCCGTCCGTTCGACCTCGGCGGCGGCCTCCTTCGCCTCGTCTGTCGCGTCCCCCTTCGTTTGTTCGGCGAGGATCTGGCGCAACGGAATGCCGTTGAAGCTGAGTTCGCTGTCGGCTGCCTGGTGGACGTCGAGGCGGATCCCTTCGACGACGACCGACGCCACCGATGCGCGTTTGCGAAAGAGGGCCGTGTAGTCGATCTTGAGCCCCAGCCGGCCGATCTGAGCCCCTTCCGCGTCGGCTTCCGGGCCTGTCCCACGAAAGGCAACCGGACCCACCGCAATCCTGCCCGCCCAAGGATTAATCGTCAGGGTGTCGACGCCGCTGGTATCGATGTTCAGGCCGCGAAAGTAGGTTCCGACAAGGTGGCGGGCGAGGAGTTGGGGCCCGAAGTGGACGAGCAGAGCCAACGCGCCTGCGACCAGGACGACCGGGGCGCCGAAGCTGAGCCACCGGCGGCGTACCCGCGTCTTGCCGCGCTGATCACTGCCCCGGATGTGGATCGAAGGTTCCGACACGCCCCGCACCTGTCTGACCAATCTTCCGGTCAAAGACTTATCCTGCCGCGTACGGGGCGATCAACCTTCCGCTTGCTGCTGGCGGTGCGGGAATCGGTACTGTCCTTGATCGCGGCCGGTCATGAGACAAGACGGTGGTGCCGCGCATCTACATGCGCATCATTCTGCTTTGCCTGCGGCTGGCCGTTGGTGGCCGGAACAAGTCCGGCCACGACGGTGTGCTATAGTATAGTGATGTTACACGAATACTCTTGTGCCCGCCGCTCAGTGTCCATGCACAGGCATCGCAACTGGGCCGCTGGCAAGCGCCGGATCGAGCATGCCGAAAACCATCGCCACATGGCCGAGGACAAGGAACAGGGCGACCAGGGAAGCGTGGATCATGAGCTTCTGCTCCGGGCTGCGGTCGCGGGCGATGACGCCGACCTCAAGCAGCGCGATGCCAAGCAGCGGAATGACGCCGGAGAGGTAGAACCCGACGGCGGAGACATCGATCCAGCCGCGCCAGCCGCCGCCCTTGGTCAGAGGGACGGCAGCTGTCACCAGAAGATAAGCGAACACGATCGCAAAGTAGAAGCCGACCAGGATTCCGGCCCACTTGTTGACCCAGCGGACGATCCCGGAGAAGTTGCGCGTGTAGAGGATGTAGAGTTCGGTGACCACCACCGTCTCAGCCAGGATGATTGGGACGGCCATAAAAATCAGCAGGTTCCACGGCTGGTTCTCGGCCAGGAGCTGCATGTAATGCGTCATTGACATCAAACGTCTCCATTGCGCAGGGGCGCGCCGCACGCCGGTCCGGCCGGGTTGTTACTGCCGCCGCCAGATGGCGCGCCAATAAACCGATGAGGATTGGGAGTGACTTGCCGTCAGGCGGCAGGCCGGGGCGGCCGTGGGTCGGGTGGGTGGTGGCGACCGCGCCGCAAGGGAGGTTGTCGCGAGGCAGGCTCCGCGAGACGTTCTGGCCGGAGAAGGGCGATGGGAGAGCTCAGCACGGCGATGGCAGCGCCACAGGCAACGGCGCAGAGGGCAGCGGCGGGCT